>Ga0247727_10003864_pt1 | contig 32644 bp, 27 predicted proteins | sample WisWelCaveWW1625_FD_202498 | JGI IMG/M metagenome (GOLD analysis project Ga0247727, IMG submission 202498) | Biofilm microbial communities from Wishing Well Cave, Virginia, United States - WW16-25 | ecosystem: Environmental > Aquatic > Deep subsurface > Groundwater > Cave microbial mat | place...
AAGATTTTGGCATAAAGACAAACTCGTCGATGTTCAGACTTTCAAGAATAGCGACCTTAGGGGGGTGTCCACTTTTCAGTCTTAAATCCCTTTAAAACTGTCCACTTTTGAATCTTAACTGACAAGTGCGTTGCCGGAGGTTGACAAACTGATGAAGCAGGTTTCAGATCTTCTTGCTTCCGCCGGCCGGCCTATAAAAGAAAAGGAACGCGAGCGGCATTCCGTGCGTATAAAAGGGTATGACCGTCAAATTCAAGCCGCCCTAAAATGGGCCGGCGAACGGATCGAAAAACCGTCTTTTCTTCTTGAGTTACAGCGTGCCTTAAGCCGGCTTGTTTTTAATCTGGAAACTAATGACAAAAATAAAAGCCGGAGCATCCACATTTATCAGCTTGATTGGGACCAAATGATCGCAAGTCTTGAAGAATACCTTAAAAAAGAAGTTGGGTCCTCCACGAATCTTCGCCAGGATCGTGAGCTAGCCGTAGCATTGCGCGATTACTTCCTTTCCCGCTCAGAAGTAAGGAAAGTAACTTCTCTTGTCATTCAAAGTGTCCTTAACCCCCAGGGAATCCAAGCTTCTGACTCTGAAAGAGCCGCTCATGAGATTTTTGTGTTAGTGAAGGCTCTTGAGTTTTCTGGTTTCATCACGGCGCTGAACCAATCAGTTCGAAATATGCTTAAGAAGCGAAGTGAATTGTGGTTAACTCCCAAAGCCTCTGTGATTGATATTGAGACCTACCGCCAAGAATCACAAGCCTTGGTCAGTACGCTGCGCACAGTCGTGGATTTTCCGGAACAGATGTATACGGTTGGCCTTGCGCTTCCGGAAAATGAAACCCGATATGGCAGTGAATCCTTTACCCGGGATTTTCTCAAAGCGCTGGGCGCCAGTATTGATACTGTCATTGTTACAGGTAAAGTCACGTCTGATTTCTCAAAACAATTTAAACTGGCGGGCAAGCATATCCGGCCCTTGCGGAATTTAAATCAGCCTGTTATGGTTCCCGGTCAACCCGTTATTCCGCTTGGCGTTTTAGATAGCCCGTCAAGAAACGAAGTCCGACTCTCTCGAATGGATAAGGCATTTCTTCCGATTTGGATTGATTTGGAAGGTATTGAGGACCCCTTGGTGAGAGATTATACCCAGCAGTTGCAAGCCGTGGCATTGGTTCATGCCGTGAAAATATTAGGCGAAAAACCCGAGCTTCTTAAAAATCGCTCAGAGTTCAGGGCTGAGCTACGAAAGAGGCTCGCCATCTCCGGCAAATTTGATTCCATGATTACCTTGGATCAAAAACAAGGCCAGCTTGGCGTCACCATTTCAGGGATACTCGCACAAGCCTTTCTCCAGCACCGCGCCGAAGTCCGCCTCCAATCCGCCGCCTAACCGCACCCCCCGTTCAACCTCATTTGACAGCGTTGTAGCGGTGTTTTAAGAGCTGTTTTAGAGCTTTTGCCTTCCGGGTTTGTTTGATATAATTCGCGCTGTTAGTTGCGCCATTTTAATCCCAGTTGAATCGAACGGAGGTTCTCCATGAAAGTGTTGGTGACGGGAGGTTCGGGTTTCATCGGCAGTCATCTTTCCGAGTTGCTTCTTTCAAAAGGGCATCAGGTCACGATTCTTGATAACCTGTCTACCGGCCGTTTGGAAAATGTTTCCCACCTTGAAAAAAATCCTGACTTTCACATTGTCATTGGTGATATCCTGAATGAATTTCTTGTGGATAAACTGGTTGAACGGGCCGACTGGGTTTTTCATCTGGCCGCGGCCGTAGGGGTTCAGCTGATTGTTAAGGACCCTTTGCGGTCTTTAATGACGAATATCCGCGGAAGTGAAATTGTTCTGGAAAGCGTTTACCGGTATCACCGGAAGGTGCTGATCACCTCAACCTCTGAAATTTACGGCAAGAACGTGAACGGGCCCTTAAAAGAAGGCGATGACCGGATTTTGGGCTCCCCGCTTAAAACACGTTGGAGCTATTCCACGTCCAAAGCCGTGGATGAAATTCTTGCTTATGTTTACTGGAAAGAAAAAAAGGTCCCTACCTTGATTGTGCGGCTCTTTAACACCGTGGGGCCCCGGCAAACGGGTTATTATGGAATGGTCATCCCTCGTTTTGTGGAGCAGGCCCTGCGGGGGCAGGACATCACGGTTTACGGCAGCGGAACCCAGAGCCGGTGTTTTCTTTATGTTAAAGACGTGGCTGAAGCCATGCTGAAATTAATGGAACATCCGGAGGCCGTGGGGCAGGTTTTTAATCTTGGAAGCCAGGAAGAAATTTCCATTCAGGCGCTTGCCCAAAAAATTATTTCCCTTACGGGAAGTTCCTCCCGGATTGTTTATGTCCCGTATGACCAGGCTTACGAAGAAGGGTTTGAGGATATGCAACGGCGGATTCCAGACACCACCAAAGCCTTCGACCTGATTGGGTTTAAACCCACGGTCCGTCTTGAACAAGTTCTCAAAATGGTCATTGCGGAATTCCAACAAAAGCTTTTACCTGAAAGCGAGATGCTCCACCGGTGAGTGGAGATTCGCCCTGCCGCGTTCTTTTTTTAACCCTCTATCCGGAGACAATGCCTTCGAGCCGTCTCCGCGTTTACCAATATCTTCCTTACCTGGAATCATCCGGGATTCGAACCCGCGTGATCCCCGCGATTCCGGAGCCGTGGTTTTCCCGTTACTATTATTCCTCTTCCTCCTGGGACCGAGTCCTCCAGTATAGCCAGGAATTCGTCCGAAGCCTTTGGCGGTTGGTGCTTAGCTCAAAATATGATCTTGTTTTTATCCAAAAAGGGATTTTGACCACCAGTATCCGGGGCTTTGATGCTCTCTTGAAAAAATTCAATTCACGCCTGATTTTTGATCTCGACGACGCCATTTACGGCCGGAGCATTGTTGAATTTCAAAAACCTTTTCTTAAATGTTTCCAGGACCCTGAACAGACGCAAAAATTATCTTCAAGATGCAGAGCAGTGATTGCCGGGAATCACTACCTCAAAGAACTTGCTCTTTCCTACAATCGGAATGTTTTTGTGATTCCAACCCCTGTGGATACAAACCGGTTTTCTCCCAAAGAAAATCGGCTCGCTCATAAACCTAAAAATATTGTGATCGGCTGGATCGGTACACCGGATGGGATTCATTATGTCCGGCTGCTTGAGAAAGTGTTTCAGGAGCTCGCTGCTAAATACCCTATCCGGGTGAAATTGGTGACTCGCAAAAAAGGGGCTGTTTATTCAATTCCCGGTGTGCCTACAGAAATTGTGGATTGGTCCTATGAAAATGAAGTGCGTGAAATGCAGGAATTTGATATCGGGGTGATGCCCCTCCCCAGTACGGAATGGGTGAAGGGAAAATGCGGGTTAAAATTGCTTCAATATATGGCCCTGGAATTAGCGACGGTCTCTTCAAGGCTGGGAACCAATTGCGAGATTGTGGAGGACGGTGTTGATGGTTTTCTTGCCAGTGACGCCAAAGAATGGGTCGAGCGATTATCTCAGCTTATTGAAAACGTCGAACTTAGAAAGACCATGGGAGAGGCCGCAAGAGAGAAGGCTCTTGCGAAATACTCTTTGGGAAAAACTGCGCCGCTCCTTGCCAGGGTTTTGAAAGAGGTCTGCGATTCAGGGGTATAAGTCCTTTATGGGTAAAGAGATAGGCCTCAGTTTTTAGGGGGAAAATGAAAAGACAAGCAGAAGATTTGCTGATAAAATACTCTCTCTTTTTTGAATTTTTAATTGCCTCAGGTTGGAGATAGCCGCTACATGAATAATGCTAAAACTTTTCTTAAGAACAAACGCGTGATTGTTACAGGCGGCGCCGGTTTTTTAGGCCGTTATATCGTAAAAGAGCTCATTCGTCAGGGCGCCGATCCCGACCGAGTCATAGTCCCTCGAAGCATACAATATAATCTTCTGGAAAAAGAGAATGTTATCAGCCTTCTTAAGGATCACCCCGCCGATTATCTGATTCATGCCGCAGGCACGGTAGGCGGAATCGGAGCGAACCGCGATAATCCGGGCCGTTTCTTTTATGAAAATCTAATAATGGGTGTCCATTTAATGGAGCAATCCCGTCTCCAAGGAGTCAAAAAGGTCACGATGATTGGCACGATTTGCTCTTACCCTAAAAACACGCCGGTTCCTTTCCGCGAAGAGGATTTGTGGACAGGGTATCCGGAGGAGACCAACGCTCCTTACGGTCTTGCCAAAAAAATGCTGCTGGTGCAATCCCAGGCTTACCGGGAGCAGTATGGCTTTAACTCAATTTTTCTTATGCCGGTTAACCTTTACGGCCCCTATGATAATTTTAGTTACGACAGCTCGCATGTGATCCCCGCTTTAATCCGCAAATGCGTTGAAGCCAAAGAGCGGGGAGATAAAGAAATTGTCTGTTGGGGGGATGGATCACCGACCCGTGAATTTTTGTATGTTGAGGACGCTGCAGAGGGCATTGTGGCAGGGCTCGTCCATTATGATCGGTCCGAACCGGTCAACCTTGGGACAGGCAGGGAAATCTCCATTAAAGATCTTGTGTCACTTATTGTCGAATTAACGGGTTTTCGCGGCAAAATTACCTGGGATGCGAGCAAGCCCAACGGACAGCCGCGAAGGTGTGTTGATACTTCGAAAGCGGTCTCTTTTTTTGGTTTCAATGCCAAAACGTCTTTTCGGGACGGGCTGCGAACGACCATTGATTGGTACTTATCCTGGCCAAACAAAAATGAAAGCTTCTTAGCGCCGAATCTTGCAAAATAGAATGGAAGTTTTCCTCCCGTAACGTTAGCTGTTCGATAGAGCCGTGACCCATGAATAACGAAAAAAAGCTGAAAATTTGCTACATGCTTCCCACGATGAACGTGGGCGGAGCGGAGCGGCATGTGATCGGTCTTGGGGCGGGGTTAAGGCAGCGGGGTTTCGACGCACAGATAGTTTCTATTTTTAATGAAGGATCTCTTGCGGATGAGATTAAAAAAGAAGGGATTCCCTTTTCCTGTCTTGACGCTCCCGACGGTTGGGGGCCCGGTGCTTTTTTAGCGATTTATCGCTGGCTCTCAAAAAATCCCGTTGATATTTTGCATACTTACCTTTTTGGTTTTCACGGGGTCGCAGGTTTCCCGGCAAGGCTTTTGAAAATACCGATTCTCATTTCATCCCGGCGGGAAATTGCCGAATGGCGCAAAGCAAGGCACGCGTTAATTGAAAACCTGGGCAATTGTTTCGTCGACAGGGTGGTTTGCTGTTCCCAGGCGGTTCGCCAATGGACACTTGATCACGAAAAAATTTCCGAGCAGAAAGTACTTACAATTTACAATGGCATTGATCCAAAGCGTTTTGAATCAGGGGACGGTTTAAAAATCCGCCGGGAATTTAACATTCCTTATGAGGCGCCCATTCTGGGAACTGTCGCTAATTTTGCCCAGGAAAAAGGATACCCTTACCTGCTTGAAATGGCGTCACAAGTGCTTGAAGCTTACCCACAAGCCTGGTTTCTTATTGTGGGATCAGGCCCGCTTGAAGAAGAAATTAAACAGAAGGCAAGGAAGCTGTCGTATTCGGATCGAATCCTCTTTGCCGGATCAAGGCCGGACGTTCCGGATTTAATCAGCGCGATGAATGTTTTTGTCCTGGCTTCTGTGCGCGAAGGGTTCCCCAATGTTCTCTTGGAGGCAATGGGGCTTGGAAAGCCTGTGGTGGCCGCAAGAGTAGGAGGGATCCCTGAATTGATCGACTCCGGCAGGAATGGAATCCTGGTGCCGGCTAGAGACGCCCAAGCGCTTGCGGAAGCGGTTATCCATTGCCTGAAAGATCCTTTGAGCGCAAGCCGGCTTGGAAACGAAGCGCGTCGTACGGTTACGGAGAATTTCTCACTGGACCGGATGCTTAATCAATACGAAACTTTCTACCGATCCTTAATGAAATCAAAAGGAACTCATCAGGGCCGCCAGAATGAAGACTCTGCCATGAATTCATCACCCGCTTTTTCAGAGAGGTAAGCTATGTGCGGAATTGTCGGGATGGTTCAGCCGGAAACAAAGGGAGCGGTAGAGCCGGAAATTTTGCGGCGGATGAATTCAGCCATTCAACATCGGGGACCGGATGACGAAGGTTACTGGATTCACGAAAATGTTGGGCTCGCGATGCGCCGGCTTTCCATTATTGACGTCGACGGAGGGCATCAGCCGCTTTCCAATGAAACAGGGGATATCTGGACCGTTTTTAACGGGGAAATTTACAATTTTCAGGAACTGCGCGAAGAGCTAATCCAAAAAGGCCACCGTTTTCAGTGCCAGACCGATACCGAGGTGATCCCGCATCTTTATGAAGAAGAAGGGGACCAGTTTGTCCACCGGCTCCGCGGTATGTTTGCGATTGCCCTTTGGGACAACCGGCAAAAGAAACTGCTTCTTTACCGCGACCGTGTGGGTATTAAACCCCTTCATTACTGGTTTCAAAACGGCACCCTGATTTTTGGCTCCGAAATTAAGGCGCTTCTTGAATACCCCCAGGTCGGGACGGAGATCTCTTTTTCAGCCGTCAGTGACTACCTCAGCTTTCTTTACATCCCTTCGCCTAAAACCATTTACAATGAAATCCATCGATTGCCGCCGGGCCATTTCTTAAGGTGGCAGAACCAGGAAATCCAGGTCGAGCAGTATTGGGATTTCAACTTTACAACGAATCCTGCGCTTAAAGAAGAGGAGTGGGCGGAGAAGCTCCGGCAAACGCTCTCGGACTCTGTTAAATCTCACATGATCAGTGATGTGCCTTTGGGGGCTTTCTTAAGCGGCGGGATGGATTCAAGTACGGTGGTGGCCTGGATGAGCCGCCACAGCAGCCAGCCGGTCAAAACCTTTTCGATTGGATTCAATAATGCTGAGTTCAACGAATTGGCTTACGCAAGGGAGGTTGCAAAATATTTTAAAACCGACCACCATGAAGAAATGGTTCAGGCGGATGCCTTCAGCCTGCTTCCTAAAATTCTTTCATCCCTCGATGAGCCTTTTGCCGATTCTTCAGCTATTCCAACTTATCTTGTATCGGAATTCACGCGGCAAAAAGTCACCGTGGCTCTTTCCGGAGACGGCGGGGATGAACTTTTCGGCGGCTATCTCTGGACACAAAAAGAAATTATTCTTGAAAAATACCGCCGGCTCCCGGGTTCTTTGAGGCGTTCCATCCGTTCGTTTGTGCTGGGCAAAGATTATCATCCGCTTCATGAGGTAGCCTTCTGGAATAAAATCAAACGCTCCATCTTTGATGCGGAATCCACGCCTGCAGAAAGCTTTGCGAGGCGCTCAACCTGTTTTCAACCGTGGATGAAAAAAGATCTTTTTCAGCCGGCCTTTCAAAGTGCCTTAGACCGTGAAAAGAGCGAAGACCTTATCAAATCTTATTTTAAGCAGTGCCGGGGGACGACGCTGCTTGACAAGCTCTTATATCTTGATAGTAAAATTTATATGCCGGATGATATTTTGACGAAAGTGGATCGTATGAGCATGATTCATTCGCTCGAGGTCCGGGTCCCCATCCTGGACCATAAAGTGGTTGAACTGGCGGCCTCGATTCCCTTTTCACTCAAAATGAGAGGGTCTGCCACAAAGTATATCCTTAAACAAGCCATGAAGGATATCCTGCCCCCCTCGATTTTAACCCAGCGCAAGCGTGGATTTGCCATTCCGCTTCAGCACTGGTTCCGGGGAGAACTTTTCTCGCTGGCGCAGAGAGTGCTGGTTGAAACCAAGGTCTTGAGTTACCGTTATTTTAACCCCGACTACGTTAAATGGATCCTTGAACAGCATCGCTCCGGCGTGCAGTCCCTCGGCAATCATATTTATGCCCTTTTGATCTTTGAGTTGTGGCTCCGGCTCAGGGAAGAGACAAAAGGAAAAGTGAGTCAAGCCTCCTGCACCTTGAGGGATTTAGTCGGATGAGTCTCACTCAAAAGACGCCCGGCAAGGCCGTGAAGTTTTCCTGGGATGCTCTTTTAAAAACGTCACTCCTTGTTTTTATCTTTCTAGTGATTACAAAGCTTTTCAATTTTTACAAAAAGATCCTCATCAGTAAACTCTTTGGCGTTTCCTCAGTGGCGGACGCTTTTTTTGCCGCAAGTTATCTTCCTTATTATCTTGCCATCTTTTTTGAAGGCGTTATTTATCTCGGATTCCTCCCGCTTTTCAGCCGCTTGAAAGCAGAAAATGAAGAGACCGCCAAGCAATTTGCCGCTGAAGCTTTTTTCATGCTTTTGGGTTTAACCCTTTCTCTTGCTTTCGCGGGATGGTTAACTGCCCCGTGGCTTGTCCGGCAGATGGTGCCGGGTTTTTCACCGGCTGAAATGGATTTGACCTGCCAACTCTTCAGAATTTTGATTGGTGTCGTTGTTTTTATCAGTCTGGGTTCCTTTTTTCAATCCTTGAACAGCTATTTTGATCATTACGTCTTTGCAGTATCTTCAGGGCTTGTCGATACGGTTGTGATGATACTAGTGACTCTTGTGAGCTGGAGAATCTGGGGAATTCACGGGGCTGCGTGGGGCGCTGTTTGCGGCGCGCTTGCGGTGTTTATTTTTCAGGCAACCTCGCTTAGTCTGCGTCATAGGGTGTTTCCCAAACGCCTATTACTCGTCAAGACGGTGGGAAGCCGTAAATTATTTGCGTTTTTAATTTCGCTTGGCATGATTTGGTTTTTTCAACAAATCCCGCTTGTGATTCTTAATCGTTTTGGTTCAGGGATGTGGGAAGGAACCATATCAGCCTTAACGATTTCCCAAACCTTAACGACCGTACCCATGGCACTCGTGAGCCAGACCGTGCTTCTTGCGATCTTTCCTTCTCTCACAAGGCAGGCCGTGAGCCAGACAGACGAAAGCCCACAAAACACTTTTTATCACACGCTCCAGGCAGCTTTTTTTATTCTTATCCCCACGGGTTTTCTTTTATCTGCGATGTCCCGGCCGATTGCCGCTCTCTTTTTTTCAGGGCCGGGGGCCTCAGAGGAGGGGGTACGAAGAATCGCCAACGCGATGAGTTGTTTTGGCTGGGCCACGTTTGCCCTTTACGCGGATTTGTTTATGAGGCAATCCTTAATGGCTGTCCAGAAGGCAAAACCTGCTATTTTTCTTTCATTAACGCGTGCAATCCTCACGTATTCATTTAGTTATTTTCTATCCTCCTGGTGGGATTACCAGGGGCTTGCCTTAAGTTTTTCCTTGGCGCTTGCGTTTAACTTTTTTGCCTTTTTCCCGTTTTTCTTTCGCCGTACGCCTTTAAATGTGAATTGGAAAAAACTCTTTAGCTATTCGGTAAGGCTTCTCATTGCCGCAAGCCCGATTTTAGCCGTTGCAGGTCTCGTGGATTTTTGGCCGGTGGGACAATGGATGAAATTTCCCTCGAGCCTCAAGATGGCGGCGATGCTGGCTGGAACCTTGAGCGGAATAAGCGGCTATTTTTTATTGCTCCGTTTTATGAAGGTTCAAGAACTCAATTCGGTATTTGAAAGTTTGAAGCGCCTGTGGGCCCAAAAAAACTGGTCCCTGGCTGACGCCTCCAATTAAGACTGGAAAAATAATTTAAAAAATGCCTGCGATCCTAAACAAAGAAAACATTCGAGAAGAGCAAAATCCCCTTAAGCTCTGCTGCCCGCTTTGCCGAGCCAGAGATTCGCATATCCTTTTTGTCAGAAACGAGGAGCAATTTGCCGAATGCCGCGCGTGCCATTTGGTTTTCCGTAATCCTCAACCCACTCCGGAAGAAAATCAAAAATATTTTGAAGCGGAATACTATGACAGCCTGGGCGACTTGAATGCAGATATTCAGAAGGCCCGACGAAATTCGCTATTTTTGAAAGTGCTTCAGGAGTGCCAGGATTATCGTAAGAGCGGAAGATTGCTCGATGTCGGCTCCGGATACGGCGACTTTCTGCAAATGGCGCAGGACGCAGGCTGGGAAGCGTGGGGGATTGAGCCTTCCCGGGCAATGGCTCAAGGATCCCAAAAAGAGGCGGCCCCGAAAATTTTAAATACGACCGTTGAAGCGACTGATTTCCCTCCGGACTATTTTGACATCATTACGCTATGGAATGTCGTGGATTATCTTTCGGACCCTGTCAGCACTCTGCGTAAAGTTTCCCGGTGGCTTTCACCTCAAGGCGTTTTGATCCTTCGGGTTCCCAATGCCGCTTTTCATGCAAAGGCGTATCGATTTTACGCGCGACTTTCTCCCTTCCTGAAAAGAATGGGGTGGAGGAAGGACCCTTCTGTTTTTCATAGTGTCAATTTTAGTTCAAAACCACTTAAACAGCTTCTTCTTAAGGCGGGTTTCTCTGGCGTCGAGATTGCCAATGCGGAACCGACCCAGGGGGACCCTTATCAGGTTTTATCGCATTCGCTGCTTACCCAGGCGGTGAAGTCCTTTTTGTATGGGGTAGCCCGATCGTTGAGTTTCTTAAGCTGGAACCGGATTTTTTCCGGGCCTTCGCTTGTGGCGCATGTCTATAAAACAAATTTAAAATTAAAGTCAAAGGCACTCAAAACAATGCAGGCCCGGATTTTTTTAAAGCGCGTTGTTCTTCATAGTCTGGCCTGCCTGGGCTATCTCTTGTGCTTTCCGCTTTGGTTTAAGCTGCTCGGAAAACATCGCGATTTGCGAATCCTTCTTTATCACAGTGTGGATGCGTTTAAAAAGGGGGATATGAATGTCCGTACCTCGGAATTTGAAAAGCAGCTTGATTTTCTTAAAAACCGTTTCGCGGTTACCTCCTTAGCCGAAGCTCTCCAATCTTTGGATCAAGGGCAGCTTCCTGACAGGCCTTCCGTGGCCATTACTTTTGATGACGGGTATGAAAACAATTACTACGTTGTTTACCCGCTGCTTCGTAAAAAAGCATTCCCGGCGGCTATTTTTCTTTTGACGAGCGGTAAAGAGAACCGTAAAACAGGGCATCTCGGCGATGATTACGTTAATGATTCCAAACTGCTTGAATGGGAACAAATCAGAGAAATGTCACATTCGGATCTGATCACTTTTGGTTCGCACGGTCAAACGCATCAACGTTTAAAATCGCTTCAACCCGAAAAGTTAATCGAAGAAATTACTTTATCTAAAGAAAAAATCGAATCTGAAGTCGGAAGGCCTGCTCTGTTTTTTTCCTACCCTTACGGCACTTACGAGGATTTTGATCGTAAGACTGAAGACGAAGTACGGCAGGCGGGGTACACGGCTGCTTTCTCGGCGATGTTTGGAACCAATGCTTCACGTGCAAATCGATTTGCCTTACGGCGCATAGGGATTGAGGCGAGCGACACGCTTTTTACTTTTCGCGCGAAACTGAATGGTGCGTTGTCCCTGCTTGCCCTTTTTAATGCCGCTTGGTTTCGAAAGCTTATCCGCAAAGTTAATTTGATATTTCTATCCCCTCCCTCACCTCGCCTCTCCCCCCTAAGGGGGGAGAGGATTAAGGTGAGGGGGAAACAAAATCCTATTCTTCTTGTCAGTGTGGATTTTCCGCCTCATACGGATGGGGTCAGTACGATTTCGCGGGAGTTAAGTATCCGGATTGCAGAAAAAGGAAAATCATTTTTTGTGATCGGGCCCCAGGATAAAAATGATGCGGCCTTTGACGCCGGCAAGCCTTACCGCATCTTCCGCGTTCCCGGGTATCACTGGGGATATTTGCGGTTTGTCCCTATTCTCTTTTCAATGCCCTGGACGGTTTTCCGTCACGGGATTCGAAAAATTTTTGCGATGAATATTGCCTACGGTGGAATCCTTTCCTGGCTATTAAGTTTTATTTGTCCCCTGGAATATGTTCTTTTTGCCTACGGGTATGAGTTTGAAAAAGTAAAACACAAGCCCTTTGCCAAAGGGCTGTACAGAGAAATTTATGCCAAAGCCAAAGGGATTGTTTGCTGCAGCCAGGCGGTGCGTGACCGTTTGATCGCATTTGGCGTGGAGCCTCAAAAAATCAGCGTCCTTTATCCTGCCGTTGATTTTAAGCGCTACCGGCCGCTCCCTGTTCCGCGAGAATTTATTGAAAAAAATCAGCTTGCCGGCCGCAGGATCATCCTCACGGTGGGGCGTCTTGTCGAAAGAAAAGGACAGGATCAGGTTCTTAAAGCCCTGCCGCAGCTTGCACAGCAGTTCCCTGAAATTTTATATTGTATTGTCGGCAAAGGGGAATATGAAAATGAACTTCGCAAGATCGTCCAAGGACTAAAACTTGAAAACCATGTCCGTTTTATGGGATGGGTCCCAGGGGACAATATCCTTTACCTTTACAATGCCTGTGAAATTTTTATCATGCCAAGCCGCGAAATCAAAGGCGAGGGGAATATCGAAGGTTTCGGGATCGTTTATCTGGAGGCAAGTGCCTGTGCCAAGCCTGTGATTGGCGGAAGATCGGGTGGCGTTTTGGAGGCGATTCAGGATGGAAAAACAGGCTTTCTTGTGGACCCGGCCTCGCTTAGCGACATTGCGGAAAAATTATCTTACCTACTTACGCATCCCTCCGAGGCCCGGGAAATGGGAAAAGCGGGCTGCGCCTGGGTCCATGAAACCTTTCATTGGGAGCCTTACGTGAAGCAGGCCTACCAGCTCCTCACCGACGAGGATTTAGTATGAGTTTGCGTGTTGTTTTATTCACCCGTTCTTCCCGGCCCTCGGGAGCCCAAATGCTTTGGCGGCTTTTGCAGGAAGGATTTGCACCTCTAGGTGTGGTGGTTGAAAAGCGGGGGAAAATGCTCCTTAAGAAAAAAAAGGGCAGGCTTATCCGGGAGATTGGAAAGCTTGGCCCCCGGTTTTTAGGGAAAAAAATTTTGGAGGCACTCAAGATTAAGTGGCATTATTACGGGCGCAAGTTTTTGGGAAAGAAGTTTCATTCGCCGGACTATCTTTCGGTTGAAGAATTGGCGCTTGATTATTCCTTTCCCTTATACCGGGTTGATGACCACAACGGAGAGGCCGCGCAAAAGCTGCTTCGAAGCCTTCAGCCGGATATTGGCCTTTTGACCAATACTCGCCGAATAAAGAAAGAAATTCTCGATATCCCCCGATTTGGATTTTTCAATTTGCATCTTTCGGCACTGCCGAAATACGCAGGTCTGGATTCCATTTTTTGGGCCCTTTATCACGGCGAAAAGGAAATTGGTGCAACCGTTCATTTTGCGGCAGAAACCATTGACCGGGGAGACATTGTTCTTCAAAAGAAAATTCCGGTTAGCTCTTTTGACACGGAATCCACGCTTTATACCAAAGCCCTTTGGCTTGGGACCCGTCTTATGATCCAGGCCCTGGATCAACTCGAAAAAGGAACCTTAGCCCCCATCCCTCAAAAATCGGGAGAAGGATCTTACTTTTCCTGGCCGACCGGAAAGGAAAGAAGCCTTTACACAAAGGCCCTCAAAGCAAAAGGTAAAGATCAAAAATCCTGCCAGTCCATTCGGGTTTTGCATTTTATTACCCGCATGATCCGGGGCGGGGCCCAGGTCAATACCTTGGCCACTTGCCGCGGGCTTTTAAAGAAAGATTATGACGTAACTCTTGTGACGGGCCTGCCTTGGGGCCGGGAAGGGGAAATTCTTTCCGAGGCGCTCGCAGAGGGAATGGAGGTGGTGATTTTGCCCGATCTTATCCGGGAAATTCACCCCCTGAAGGATCTCAAGGTGTTCCTAAGCTTCGTTGCTTTGTTAAAAAGAAATCATTATACTGTGCTTCATACGCATACTTCCAAAGCCGGTTTGATCGGCCGATTTGCTGCTGCCTTATGCAAAATTCCGATTGTGATTCATACGCCCCACGGACATGTTTTTCACAGTTATTTCTCCCGCTGGAAGGAGAAATTCTTTTTATCGCTGGAACGTTTGGCGGCCAAGTCCTGTGACCGGTTGATTGCGCTTACGGAAATTGAAAAAAAGGAGCATCTTGCTCTTGGGGTCGGAAGCGATGCCCAATGGGTCACGATTCCAAGCGGCATTGACGAAAGTATGTTTTCTACTCTGAACGAGCTAAGGAAACAGGAGCTCCGGGGGATTTTTGGCATTCCGGCCCATTACAAAATCATAGGGTATGCGGGACGCTTAGCGACGATCAAAGGCCCCCAATATTTTCTTGAATCGATTCCCAAGATTCGTCAGGAAATGCCCGAAACCTTTTTTCTCTTTGTCGGGGATGGCGGCGAACGTCCACGCCTTGAAAAAAGAGCGTTTGAAGAATTGGGGTTAAAAGATTCTGTCAGGTTTACAGGGCACCAAACGCAAGTTTCTGATTTGATGAATTTGTTTGATCTCCTCGTGGTGCCTTCCCTGAACGAGGGGATGGGGCGGGTCATTGCCGAAGCCGGACTTCTTGCCAAACCCGTAATTGCCACACGGGTAGGCGGGATCCTTGATTTGATTGTGGATCAGGAAACCGGCCTTTTAGTCAATCCCCGGGATCCTCAAGAAATTGCGCAATCCGTGATTGGATTATTAGGAGATCCTGCTCTGGCGTTGAGATTAGGCGCAAGTCTTCGCGAAAGGGTTCTTTCAGGATTTACGGAGCGGCAAATGGTTCAAAGTATCAACGATCTTTACGGCCGGATGCTTCAAGAAAAAGAGATTGTTCGGCCCGTATTTTCTCAAGTTGTCATGACATCTACGGAGGAAATCACAAAATGAGCTCTATTTCAAAAACCGCTGTCGAATCCCGTTTAAAAACGGATCATTTATTGGCCCACCAGCGCTGCCTTGTCATTGCGCCACACCCGGACGATGAAGCCTTTGGGTGTTCCGGGACGATTGCTAAAATGAAGGCTCTGGATTCTGAGGTCTTCGTGATCGCGGTTTCGGCGGCGGATCTTCAGCATTACAATGTGGGTGAGCATTCCTTTGTCAGCGGCAAGACAAGGGAAGAGGAGTTTGAAGCTTCCATGAAGGTGCTGGGGGTGGATGATTATGAGCTCCTTTTTAATGATGCGGAAATTCACTTGCAGCTTGATGCGATGCCCTTGAAGCGTTTGATCAATCTTTTCGAAAGAGATTGCCGTTTAGCGATCGATAAAATCAAACCCAGCATGATTATCTTGCCGGCGATTTCTTATAACCAGGATCACGACGCGGTGTTCCGCGCGGGTTTTACCGCCTGCCGCCCCGGAGATCCCGACGTTAAGCCTTTTCAAAAAATCGTGCTCGCCTGTGAGTACCCTGCGATGTCCTGGAGCCTCCACCATGAAAAATTCCATCCAAATTTCTATGTGGATATTACTGATTACCTTGACCTTAAAATAAAATCCCTTTCCTGCTATAAATCGCAGGTCCGGTCAGGGGTCCACCATTGCAGCCTGGAAAATGTGGAATGGCTCGCCAAAGTCCGGGGCCGTGAGGTTTCAGTGGATGCGGCTGAAGCCTTTATCTGCCACCGCCTTCTTGTTTAATTTATGATCGTTGCAATTCATCAGCTTCACTACCTTCCGTGGCTGCGGTATTTTCATAAAATCGCCTCGTGTGATATTTTTGTCGTTTTAGATAGCATCCAGTTCAATAAAAACGGCTGGCAGAATCGTAATAAAATCAAGATGACTCAAGGTCCGGCTGTCCTCACGGTTCCGGTACTGCACAAGTTTGCCCAAAGCTTATCCGAGGTTGAAATAGACCCGAAACAGCCCTGGGCGCGCAAACATCGTGGAAGCCTTTCCAATTCATACCGCAAGGCGCCGTATTATCCGGAGCACGCCGATTTTTTTGAAAAAGTTTACGAAAACCCGTGGGAGAAATTAAACGACCTTAATTATGAGATCCTTTTTTATCTTGTGAAAGCCCTTGGTATTCAGACTAAAATAATACGGAGTTCCGAGTTAACGCTCCAGGGGGAGGCCACCGAACGCCTTGTGGGCATTTGCAAGGATTTGGGGGCCAAGGCCTACCTGACAGGTGCTTATGCGGCCGGCGCTTACCTTGACCCGGCCCTCTTTAAAAATGAAGGGATTGAACTCGTGCTTCAAACCTTTGAATGCCCTATTTATCAACAACTTTACCCTGAAGCCGGTTTTATTCCTGAACTCTCGCTTGTGGATCTTCTTTTTAATTGCGGCCCCAAAAGCCTTGAAGTGCTCATGAGCGGTTCGCCTTCAAAGACAACGACCAGTTGTTCATGATTCCTCATTCAAAGCCTACGCTTGGGGAAGATGAAAAAAAAGCTTGCTTAGCAGTGCTTGATTCGCTTCAAATTGCGCAAGGCGAAAAGGTCGTGGCGTTTGAAAAGGCCTTTTGTGAACTGATTCCAAGGCGCTTCGCGGTGGCTGTCAGTTCCGGCACTTCTGGGCTTTATCTTTCCCTCTTGGCCCTTGGGGTACGCAAAGGAGATGAAGTCATTGTGCCGAGTTTTACGTGTGCTGCTTTGCTTCATGCGGTGGAGGCTGCAGGAGCTTGTCCTGTTGTAGTCGACATTGATATCGAGGATTACAACATTTGCGTTCCAGAAGTGAAGAAGAAGCTCAGCCGGAAAACAAAGGCCGTGATTGTCCCGCATGCTTTTGGGCGTGCGGCCCGAATCGACGAGATGGAGTGTCTGGGTATCCCTGTGATTGAAGACGGAACGCAAGCGCTTGGCGCTCGAGTCGGCAGCAAAAACGTGGGCGCTTTTGGGGCGCTCAGTATTTTCTCATTTTACGCGACAAAAATGATAACCACCGGAGAAGGAGGAATCATTTTGACCGATTCCCGTAAGCTTGCCGGAAAACTTTTGGACCTCCGGGATTATGATAAAAAATCGGATTATCATTTTCGCACCAATTCCAAAATGACGGACATTGAAGCCGCTATTGGCCTTGAACAGGTTAAAAAGCTTCCCGGGTTTATTCAAAGGCGCCGTGAAATTGCCTTTCATTATACGCAAGCTTTAAAGGGAACTTCCGTGATTGTCCCGGCCAAAGACGCTCAACGCGATCATGTTTATTTTCGTTATGTGATCCGGATTCCTAAAAAATCGCAAGGATGGCTAAAACAATTGACAGGTCAAGGAATCGATGCCAAAAGGCCAATTTTTAAGCCGCTGCACCGGTATCTGGGCCTTTTAGACAACCTTTTCCCAGGGACAACCCAAGCCATGAAAGAAACTTGTTCTCTGCCCATTTTCCCGTCCCTTGGTTCTGAAGATCGTGATCATGTTTGCCAAGCGCTTCGGGATCAGGCGCGCTCTCATTTATGCGCAAACCCAATTGTATTGAATAGATAAATCATGGAAAAATTCCAGTCTGTATTCATGTATGCTTTTCTCGTGGCTGTGATTGTGACACCGGTTTTGAGGCTGCTTGCCTTCCGCTTCGGGGTTTTGGATCATCCTAAACATCACGGTATCCACATGCATCCGGTTCCACGTCTGGGGGGTGTCGCGATTTACCTGGCGTTTGTGGCAGGAGCTCTTTCGCGGATGGATTTAAGCGAGATGCTAAAGGGCGTTCTCCTGGGGTCTTCTCTTATTTTTATTACGGGCCTTCTGGATGATTTGATCCGGCTGCGTGCGTCTTTGCGCCTTGCGATCCAGCTTTTCGCATGCGGGATTATGATGTTTAAGTACGGCGTCATTCTTCACGTGTTCCCTTATGAAATTTTAAACGCGCTTTTCACGACCCTTGGGATTATTGGTCTCACAAATGCCATTAATTTTCTCGACAATATGGACGGTTTGGCCGCCGGGCTTGTGATGATTTCAAGCCTTGCGATTGCGATCGTGGCGTATACCACCCAGCAGATTTGGCTGGGATACCTTTCTATTGCGCTTGTAGGGGCCTGCGCCGGTTTTCTCATTTTTAATTTACGCAAAGCACATGTTTTTATGGGGGATTGCGGAAGCACCTTCCTTGGCTTTACCCTTGCAAGTCTTGCCGTGATGACGGAATGGTCCAACTTTTGGTCCGTGACCGTAGCCGCCCCGATGCTGATTCTTGCCATTCCGATTATCGATATGATTCTCATTACGGTCCTTCGCATCAAGGAAAATAAGGTGAGAAACTTAAAAGAGTGGATTGATTATGCCGGCAAAGACCATATTTCGCACCGTTTTATGCGCCTTGGATTGGGCAATCGCGGGGCTGTTTTTTTTCTCTGGGGACTGCAGCTCCTTTTCTGCCTTATGGCGTTGGCCATTTTACCCAATGACTTTTTTTACGGGGTGCTTGGATTTTTTTTCTTTTGCCTTGTCACCACAGGGATTATTTTCTTTTTTCGAAAAAGACGGGCAATTGCCCTCCGGTTAAACGGTAGAGTGCTTCAAAAACGATGAAACCCGTCCTTGTGCTTGACGCAGACACCGATCAATCCCTGGCCGTGGTCCGGGCCCTAAGTGAAAACGAGATTCCAATTCATGTGGCGGGTTCGGGAAGGCGGGGTCCCGGGTATTGGTCTCTTCGTGCCGGCAGGAGGTTTGTTTATCCCTCGCCCCTTCGCTTCCCAAAAGAATTCCTGAAATTTATCCTGCGGCTTTCACAAGAAAAACATTATGAAGCGATTTTTCCTCTAACCGATTCCACCACCACCGTGCTTCAGCAATTTCGGTCTAAACTAGCGCATCTTCCGATTGCAATGGCGGATAAGGAAAGCTACTTTAAAGTTTCAGACAAGTTTCATACCCACAAGCTTGCCCGCGCCGCAGGACTCTATGTCCCGCAAACGTTCTACCCTAACTCACACGCTGAATTAGAGGAAATTCTACCAAGGCTTGAATTTCCTGTGGTGCTTAAGCCAAGGTATTCCCGTTTTTATGATGAACAAACCGACGCGGTAATTCCCGGCGATACCCGGGTGATTTTTGATGAAAAAGAGTTTGTCACGCATTTTGCCCAAGCCCGCCAGGGAAGCGTTTTCCCTTGTATCCAGGCCTGGGTGCCGGGAATCGGGTTTGGCGTTGAACTTTTGATGAAGGATCAGAAGGTGATTGCCCAGTTTTGCCACCGGCGTATCCGCGAAATGGATCCTTTGGGTTCCGGAAGCAGCGCCTGTGTCAGCGTGCCGCCCCGGGAAGATTTGGTCGAGGCAAGCATTAAAATGCTCAGAAGCTGCCACTACGAAGGTGCCGCTATGGTGGAATTCAGAATGGATGAGAAGGGCGGGAAAGCCTGGTTTATCGAAATCAACGGCCGCTTCTGGGGAAGCTTGGCGCTTCCTTTAGCGTGCGGGATCAATTTCCCTTATCTTTATCTTCAAGCTTTCGTGCGGAATCAACCCGTTGCAGTTACTACAGACTATCCTCTTGGCATCCAGGCGCGTTCACTTTGGAAGGAGACGGCCCGGTTTTTGAGCATTTTAAAAGGCAGGCCTTTGTCCTGGAAAGGATCTTTCCCCACACGAGGCGAGGGCGTTAAGGAATATTTTACGGCGTTTTTTAAAAAGGGTCAGGTTTACTGTGATTTTGAACTGAAAGATCCGCTGCCGGGTCTTGTCAAAACGCTTTCGGTTTTTCTCGAGACATTTTTTCATGCGCTCCTGCGGCCGTTCCAAATTTTGAAAGGGATAAAGTAACCTTCATGCGAACCTACCAGGGCGCTTTTCATTTACATTCCCGTTATTCCTATGACAGTGAGATTGAATTAAAAGAAATGGCCCCGTTGCTTCAAAGCCAGGGATTCGCTTTCGCCCTGATGAGTGAACACACTTATGACCGTAAAGCGAAGCGCTATCTGGGCGAGCAGGAGTTACAAAATTTTATTCAGGATTGTGAGCGCTATTCTTCTCCGCACTTTCTGATGGTCCCTGGCCTTGAATTTGCTTGTTTCGATAACCAGGTTCATATTGTCGTGACGCCGCTTTATCAGCCGCTTCCTCTTGATCAAATTGATACCGCAGAAAAAATTATTGAAGCGGCCCACAACGAAGAGGCCCTTGCCATTTTAGTGCATCCTTTTTGGGGCAATGCGTACCAGCGCCTCGAGAAAAAAACATTTCTTCAGTTGGATGGTTTTGAGGTCTGGAATTACAATTACCAGCACCAACACGGGCCTTCACTCAGCCAGTATTTAAAATTGCGCAAGTGGTTTCAGCAGTCTCAAGAAACGATGGCTTTTGCGGGGCTTGATTTACATCATAAAAAAAATGTTGCTCCAATCATGATTGAAATGTCGCTCAAAGCACTGACCCCCGAAGCCATTTTCCAAAAACTGCACGAGAAGGACTATGCGCTTAAAACCCTTCGGCGGAAATTCACACCGAATGGTCGAATCGATAATCTCTTCCTTCACGGTGTCACTCGTGAGTCAGACTTATTAGCGCGTCTGAGGCGCCGTTTGTTTCGGGCGAGGTAAAATTTAGTATGCTCTCTCCTCCTCTCGAAAGCGCTGGCCAACGCACGCTGCTTCGTGTCGGATTGATTCTGGATTCATTCCTGCAGCCCGCCTGGATTATAAAAATTATTCAGGACATCCAATCTTCAGACGTAGCCAAAATTGCGCTTGTGATAAAACTTGAAGAGGCCTCCCAATCCCATTGGCCTGCTCAAATCGGCCGCCAACCCCAAAACTTGCTTTATCAGGCGTATTGCAAGTTTGATGAGCAGAGGAACAAGACTGAAAAAGATGCTTTTAAGATTTCAAGCGGGGAAAGCTTGCTGTCTGAATGTCCTGTGATTAAAGCGGAGAAAGCCGGACCGGATCGTACCGATCATGATTCGCTGGATGTTGCTTTATATTTTGGTTCTAAATCCCTTCGCGGAAATCTTTTAAAAATCGCGAAGCACGGAGTCTGGGCTTACGGCATGTCCCGGGCAGAGCCGTTCACGGGTGTCTGGGAGGTTCTGAAAGAAACGCCTGTTACAACGTCCACCTTGGAGATTTTGGCCGAGGAGCCTGCCCAAAGGAAAGTCATTTACCGGTCGTATTCGTCGAGCAACCCCTTTTCAGTTTGGAAAAGCAGGAATCACGTTTACTGGAAATCCTCCAATTTTGTGATGAGGCAATTGAAGCGTCTTTGCCAGGAAGGGCCTGAGAGTCTAAAGGAGAGCGCGTCCGAGCCGTCTCACAGCGAGCTGGATCGGCCGCCTAAAAGATTTGAAATGGCGAAGTGTCTTTTTGCGTTAACCGGCAGGTATGTGAAGTATCACCTGGATAAACTTTATTCCATAGAGCAATGGTTTTTAGCTTACCGTTTTAACCCCCAACCCTTGAATTCCCAAAATGCATTATCCGGTCTTAAGGTATTTATGCCTCCCCAGGACAGGTTTTGGGCAGATCCTTTTCCCGTGAAACATGGGGACCGTTATTTTATTTTTTTCGAAGAATATCTGTACGAAGAAAAGAAAGGGCACATCGCCGTGGTTGAAGTGGATCCTTATGGGCGGCAGGGAGAAGTGAGAATAGCTTTAGAAAGGGATTACCATCTGGCGTATCCTTTTATCTTCAGGTGGAAAAATGATTATTATATGATCCCTGAAACCTCGCAGAAAAGAAGCGTTGAACTTTTTCGGTGTATTTCCTTTCCAACCAAATGGCAGTTTGAAAAAACCTTACTTTCAAATCTCCAGGCCGTGGATGCCACTTTGGCAGAAATCAACGGCCTTTGGTGGATGTTTGTAAGCATCGCCTCGGAGGGCGTGACAAAAAACTGGGATGAACTTTCTCTTTTTTATGCAGAAACGCCGTTTGGCCCCTGGTATCCGCATGAGCAAAATCCTGTCAAATCCGACGTCAGACAATCCCGTCCTGCGGGGCGGCTATTTGCCTGGAATGGAGACATGTACCGGCCCGCCCAGGATTGTTCTAAAAGATACGGGTATGCCATTTCTTTGAATAAAATCATTCGTTTGAATACTGAAGAGTATCTGGAGATAGAAGTTTCTAAAATGCTTCCCAAGTGGCACAAAAAACTGTTGGGGACACACACCCTGAATCAGGAAGAATATCTCACTGTAACCGACGGCCTTATCAGAAGAAATATATTTTTTTAAGCGACTCTCTCCCATGAAAATAGCAAGTCTAAAACGCTGGAATGTGCTGGACGCATTTTTGATTTTATTCTTTGTCCTACTCGCGGGCTCCTTTTATTTTACGTTTGTGCAGCCCGTCCGGTTTTCGAAATCAATTCAAAGGGAAGGGATTCCCCGGTACGTCATCGTTGAAATGGTGCTTGTGGAAGATCCTCGTGTAGATAAAGACCCTCCTCCTATAGGCTATGAACGCCCTGATGTTTATGGCCGGGCCTTGTGGAAAGTGCTTGAATGGCATGAAACGATTAAGGAAGGGAAAAGGTTCTATAAAACGCGAGTGAAGGTTCTGGGCAAAGAGAGGGCCGCTGGGAAAATATACTACGGGCAATATCTTTTGAAAGAGGGACAAATGCTTGTACTGAGCGGGACACGGTATGGTTTTACAGGCCAGATTCTCAACTGTTATAAGCTTGAAGAGAAGGTGCTTTTCTAATGGAAGGGTCTTCTGTTTTTGAAAAAAGCCGTATTTTTCAATTTGTTCTTGGGAAAATAAGATGTTTCCTTCCGATAGAAACTATCCTCCCCCGGGAAAAAGTTTTGGGCCTGGCCAAGCGGCTTCTTTCTTTGATGCTTTTCGCCTGCATTTTCATCCCGCGACTTTCTCTCGGCGGAGGAATCCAATCGTCTTACCGGGTAGATCTCAGGGGGGAAGATATTATTCTCCTGGCGCTTATCTTTTTGGTCCTGGGTTTGATGTCTCAACAAGGTTCATCGGAGACAGCCTTGACCGAGCTCCCTTCGGTTGAAAAAGCCTTTCTCGGATTTCTCATCGCGGCGCAACTTTCGATTTTTAGCGGCCTTTTCTTTGGCGCTATTGATAAACCTATCTTAAGCCTTCTTTATCTTGTGAAATGGTTTGAATATTTTCTGGTTTTAGTGATTACCATGCGTCTTGCCGCAGACCGTGAGAGCTCTCTTTTTTTCCTGAAAACTTTTTTCTTTCTAGGAATAGCCGTTGCCGCTTACGGCTATTGGGAACATTTCTTTCCATTTTCCAAAGACCTTCCGCCGCCGTATTACCGCCTGTTTGAGCGCTTTCCTTTTCACGGGGATGCCAATCACATAGGCGGGTTCCTGGTGCTCTGGCTGGGATTTTTCCTGGGCCTTTTCCTTGCTGTTGAGAAACGTTCTCAAACCATCATACTGCTGGCCTCTTTTTTCTTTGTCTTGTCCCCGTTGCTCTGGACTTATTCCGCGAAAAGCTATCTGGCGCTAGCTTCCGTTTTTATTTTCGCCTTTTTCTTTCAACCCGGCCGAAAGAAACTTATTCTATTACTGTTGTTGATGAGTCTCTCGACAGTTTTTCTTTCAAGGCACCTTTGGGAACGCTTAGCCCATATTTGGGAAAGCCTTAGCTCTACGAATCCTTATGCTTCTTCCTGGGCTTCCAATTGGGCGATGTGGCAAGGAGCCCTTTGGAATTTTAATCAATTTTTTCTTTTGGGTTCAGGGTTGGGATCCCGCCATCGTTACTTTTATGAATCTCAATATGTGCTGGTGCTTGCCGAAACGGGGATTCTCGGGTTGGGTTGTTTCTTGTGGACTTTTGTGACGCTGACCCGGCAAGCCGTGTTGAACTTGAAACAATCTTTGCCAGGGCTTGAGAAGGGGTATGCTTTGGGCTGGCTGCTTGGATTTGTCGGATTAGCCATTCACAGTACCACCTGCGTCAGCTGGACGGTCGTTAAAGTCGCGATCCCTTTTTGGTTTTTGACCGGTTTTGTCCTTGCCCGGCATAAGAAGACATCATTATAATAGGCACAGCCCATTCGAAAGAGTCCGGTTGATGAGATCAATGAACATTAAACTTTCACTTTTTATCTTTTTCTTTTGCCTTATTTCCTTGAGGGCGGAAGCCGAAACCCAGACGAGCCAATCCGCTGTAGCGGTTTTGCCGACACCCTCCAAACCGGAAAAGGTGGAGATTCGTGCCGAAGAAGTTCCCCAGCCCAAGTCGATTCAGGAAGTGAAAAGTATGCAGCTTGGAAAACCTCCTGAGACAAAACCCTACACGCCGCCAAAAACCGAAGTGTTTTCCCGGTCTTACGACGGAAAAGAGGCTGTCCCTGAGAAAGAAGATGCTCTTGGAGCCCCCAACCCCCGGGAAGAAACCTCCGGAGCAAAATTTAAAGAGGGCCTTGCGACCTTTGGGAAGGTCTTTTTGAAGCTTTTCAAAGGATCCTCAATCAGTGTTGGAGCCTGAGGGGGAAGCCGTGCACTCTTTTATCGTAAGCGCACCCGTCAAAGTTTCTCTCATCATTCCTCATTTCTCGGAAACCCGGTCTGAAAATTTAAACAAGCTGATTGACGAAATCAAAGCCCAATCCTTTCAGGGGATCGAAATCATCATTGTGCGGGGCGTTTCTCCTCAAGGGAAAGCGATCAATGAAGGGGTTTCCAGGTCGCAGGGAGAAATCCTTATGGTTATGGATGATGACAGCCGGATGGGGAATTCGTCTGTGATTGAAAATCTTGTTCGGGTGATCCGGGAAAACCCTTCCGTGGGCATGGCGGGAGCTTCCATTTTAACACCGCCTGAAGCCAACCCGTTTCAAAAAAGGGCAGTGAAACAATTCCCGCGCTTCAATATGCCGATTGTGGATGAAATCACCGATAGTGATTTTCCCTGTCATGGCTGCGCTGCTTTTCCAAGGGGAGTTTTCTTTAGCATAGGGAAAGAGCGCGAAGATATTCTGCGCGGCCTGGATCCTGATTTGAGGGTGAGGATCCGAAACGCCGGCTACCGGGTGGTCCTCGTGCCAGACACGTGGGCCTATCATCCCTTGCCTGAGTCGCTCTCGAAATTTATACGCGTCTTTATCCGGAATGGCTACGGTTCGGCTTACCTTCAAGCCACGCATCCCGAAATCAATTATGACACCTCGGAAAGGGTGAGCGACAAGACCTTCATGGCTAAACGCTCATTTTTTTATCGAATATTCCGGTACCCTGTGCGTCTCATTCAAAGCTTTTTGACTTTCCAGTGGCTGCGTTTTTTGGGATATAGCGTTTATCTCCTGGGATACCTTGCGGGGTATGTGCGTTTTGGCGTGTTAAAATCACTTCCCGCGAATTTAAACAAAAAATAAAAGCAAAACTTTTTTACTTTTAATACGTCTAATGAATCATTAGCAGAGTCTTTCAACAACCTAAAAGGAGAGTGTTATGAGAACAAGAACAAAAATCAAAAGTTTAGCGGGCATCCTTTCGTTTGCTGCCCTGGCGGTATTGTGTCCGCTTCAGGCTTTGGCCGTGGACCCGGATGGCAATCCTCCCGGCGCTGTGGGCGGTCCGGGAACCAACTGGGAAAATCCTCCTGGGCATAAAGGCGGCCGGGGCGCAAGTCCTGATCGCGCGAAGTGGTTTCAACGGGGATTTGGGCGCTGGCTGGCCGATCACCCTGAATATGTCGAGAAATATGATGCCAATAAGGATGGCAAGCTGGACCCGGCCGAGAAAAAAGAAGCTAAAAAAGCCTGGAAAGAGGACAAGTCTGAAAAGTGGCTTGAAAAACATCCCAAAGCCACAGGAAAATGGGATGCCAATAAAGATGGTGTCCTAGATGACACTGAAAAGCAGGAAGCCCAAAAGCATTGGAACGAAAGACATAAATGGAAGTGGCGTCGTGATCGGGATAACAATCCTCCAGGTCCTCGCGGGGGACACGGAACCAACTGGGAAAATCCCCGCGGTCCCAAAGGCGGCAAGGGAGCCAGCCCTGACCGGTAGTTATTTGGATTTTTTTCCAAAAAACCGATTATTCGAAAATCAGAGGATCAGAGAAAGAATATCAGAAACCGGAACATCAGAGGAAAACCGAATCTGATATTCTCCTCCTCTGATCTCTCTCGGGTATTCACATTGAAAGGATTTTCCATGAAAGTGAGATTGTGGACTCTAGGGATAGGCTTCCTGTTTTTATCGGGCGGTATTATTCAAGCTCAAACCGTTTCAAACAGCACCGTCGAAAACCAAAAAGAAGTTGAGGTGACTGTTTATAACAGCAGCCTCGGGCTTATTAAAGATATCCGCTCGGTCCAGTTTCCCGTAGGTGAAGGGGAATTAAGATTTATGGATATTGCGGCAAGCGTTATGCCCGAAACCGTTCATGTGAAATCGCTTAATCATCCGGATCAATTGACCGTTCTGGAACAAAATTATGAATATGATTTAATCAACGAAACAAAACTTCTCGATAAGTTTGTGGGTAAGCAAATCAAAATTATTGAATCACGAGAATTTCAAGACCGTAAAGATGTGATTGACGCGGTCCTTTTAAGCAATAATGATGGGCATGTGTATAAAATCAATAATGAAATTTATCTGGGGCATCCCGGGATTAAAGTCCTTCCTGAAATTCCAGGGAACCTGATTGCCACCCCTACGCTTGCCTGGCATTACGACAATAAAAGTGCGGAGCCTCATGATATTGAAGTTTCTTATCTTACCCAGAATATAAACTGGAAGGCAGATTATGTGCTCGTGCTTAATCAGGACGATTCACAATCGGATTTATCCGGATGGGTCACCCTTGATAATCAGAGTGGAACGGCTTACCGTAATGCCGGCTTAAAACTTGTGGCCGGTGAAGTGAACCGTGTCCAGCCGGCCTATCAGGAAAAATACATGATGGCAGCAGCTCCTATGGCGGAAAGCCGCGGTTCCCAGTTTGAAGAAAAAAGTTTTTTTGAATACCACATCTACGACCTTCAGAGAAAAACCACGATTAAGGACAGGGAGATTAAACAAATCAATCTTCTTGAAGCAAACGCCATCCCGATCCAAAAAGAGTTTGTGGTCCAAGGGGTGTCCTACTACCTGACTTCGTTTTACGGCGGGCAAATCCCCAAGCAGCCCGTAAATGTTTATATCAAATTCAAAAATTCAAAAGAAAATAAGCTTGGGATGTCCCTTCCTGCAGGCATCATGCGGCTCTATAAAAAAGACAATGAGGGTAAACTTCAGTTTGCCGGTGAGGACCGTATTGAACATACGCCCAAAGATGAAGAGGTCAAACTTAAGATTGGGGAAGCGTTTGACCTTGTGGCGGAAAGAAAACAAACCGATTTTAAACAGGTGACGACACAATCCTATGAATCGGAGTGGGAAGTTGTTTTACGGAATCATAAGGAAGAGGATGTGACGGTAAGTGTTGTGGAGCCTTTGCTTGGCCAGTGGCAGGTTTTGTCCAATAACCACGAGTTTATCAAGAAGGATGCCGCAACAATTCAGTTTGATGTGTTAGTTCCAAAAGACGGGGAAACCAAAATCACTTACCGCGTCCGTATCGGGACTTAAGGGAAAAGATGTGAAAATCCTTTATGCAGGGGATAGCCCCGTCGGCGGACCCGCCAACTATTTATTAGGTATTTTGCACTCTCTAAAAGCCGATTGTCTTCACTTAGCCCCTACGGAAGTTTTAAAGCCCTCCCTACTGAAAAAACATTTTGATCTTATCCTTTTAAGCGATTTCTCACGCAAACAAACACCGGATATATCCCAGCGCTTGATTGCCGGGCAAGTCATGTCAGGCTGTGGTTTTCTAATGGTCGGGGGCTGGGGATCATTTTCAGGGCCCTTTGGAGGGTGGCACCATTCGATCCTGGAAGACATACTTCCCGTAAATTGCCTCGGCCGGGACGACCGCCTAAATTTTCCGCAAGGGGCGCTTATGAGTGTAACCCAGCCGCATAGCATGTTTCGCTCGCTTGCCTTTGACCATCCGCCTGTGATTTGTGGAATGAATTTGATTCAGCCAAAGAAAACGGCAAAGGTTTTGTTAGGGGTGAGGAAAATTACGACTAAAGGTTCGAACTTCCGTCAAAAATTAAGGGCCGCGTTAGATTCTAAAACCTATCCGCTTTTAGCCATTCATGAAGCCCCTAGGGTCAGGACCGCAGCCTTTGCGGCGGACTTTGCTCCGCACTGGTGCGGTGGTTTTGTGGATTGGGGAAATAAGACACTTAAACTTCCCGTGAATCAGCAGATTAGAATCGAGGTAGGGAATTACTACGTCAGCTTTGTTTCTTGTCTCATCCAATGGTTAGCCGGAAGGCAAAAGTAAGTTTTTAGTGATTGCCGCTTTACTTTGTCATCCCGGACGGCCGAAGGCCGATCCGGGATCCAGTAGATTCCGGATAGCCCTGCGGGCTTCCGGAATGACAGGATTCTCACTGAAGACTTAGGCTAAAATAAAAAAAGGGAACGGGCACTTTTTCCATTCAGTGCCTGTCCCCCTTTTTTTTTCGAATAATTTAAACTTCTTCTTCAGGCTCTTCTTCTTTAACTACTTCGACTTTCGGAGTGGGGTCTGCGGTAATGATGATTCTCCCGCAACCGATTCTGTTACCCGCATTGCCAGCCGGCTGGCCTAAATCATCCGCCTTTTCATGGAGAATAACGCTCCGTCCTGCCACATTATATTTGCCGCTCGTAAGGCCGAGATCGGGAATGGTGACTCTAAGCGTGCCGGTTCCATCCGGCCCAATATCAATGTTTCCAAGGTCTCCGGCATGAGCGTTGGCAACGCCGTCTTTTTCCACAAGCCCGTGCTTGGTTCCCGTGGGGTTGAAGTGATCACCCGCGGCGGCTCCGGCATTAGAGCATGAACCATACTGATGAATATGGACGGCATGTTTTCCACCTGGAGCACTTTTGAATTTGATGGTAATTTTAAGGCCTTCAGGGGTTTCCTGAAACTTGGCGGAACCTGAAATCAACGAAGCGGGAGGAGTGCCGCCGCCGGTAACGGCTTTGACCATTCCCTCAAGCGGAGAGGCTGGGGCTGTAACGGGAGGAGCCTTAATCGACGCTTTCCCCATTTCAGCGAAAGCCAAAGGGGAAGCAATTGCCACGAGCATAATGACTAGAAAAGAAAAAAGTTTTTTCATTCGAGATTCTCCTTAGTTAGGTTTTCTATGCCCTTCTTAAGCGGTTTGAGGCCTGTCTGTCAAGAAGGAAGGATAGTGTAGCAAAAGCAAAAAAAAAGGAAAGAATTTTTTCCTGAAAGTTGTTATTGATTAATCCTTATTCTAGGGCTATTTTGATACGCAAAACCCCGGTAAAATCTTGAGGATAAATGAAAAAAAATAGCGAATCTTGGGAATGGCTTCTCGCCTTCCTTTTTGTGGCGGTGGCTCTCCTTGTGCGAATCCCTTTCATGCAAGCGCGTGAAGCCGCGCTGCTCGGGGATGAAACCATTATGGGTCTGATGGCCAAACATATAATGGAAGGACAACTTCCCATTTATTTCTACGCGCAGTCTTATATGGGGTCCTTTGAAGCGTATGTGGCGGCGTTCTTTGCCTTAGGGCTTGGACTAAACGGCTGGTCCGCCCAGATGGGCGCCTTTTTTTCCTACGCGTTATTCCTGGTGGTTCATTTCTTCCTCATCAAAAGGCTTTGGGGACTTGCGGCTAGTATTTTTAGCACGCTGCTGTTAGTGGTGCCTTCAGTCATGGTATGGGAAATAAGCGTGCGCGCCTTTGGCGGGTCTACGGAGGTTTTGCTGTTTGGCGCGCTCAGTTTCCTTCTTTGGATCAAGGTTTTCTCAGATAAACAAAAGAAATGGTTTTTTGCCCTGGGGCTGAGCCTTGGCCTGGGCCTTTGGATCAATCCGCTTTTCCTTATTTATTTGATTTCGCTTGCCGTGATGACACTCTACTGGCGGGATGGATTCCGCAGGCGCGTCAGATGGCTTTCGCCTTTGCGGGTATTCTGGCTTAAGGATTTAAAAGGCCCCGCGTGGGTAAAATTGATTTTGCGCGCGCTCCATGGTTTTTATCTTGTTTATATCACCAAGCAAATAGTTGTTTTTTTTACGGGCCCGCTGGAGTGGAAGGTGCTGGGGTTTGATTTTTCAAGGCCGCCTTTTCAATGGAAAGGCATTCGGAAGATTTTGAATTTGATGACGGCCGAAGGGGCTGTCCTGACCTATCTGGTTCAAGGGCAAAAGGGTATTCTTTTATTTTTCAAGCACTGGCTGCCGCTTATTCTGGGTTTTATGGCAGGCTATTTCCCGGCTATTTTTCACGCTCTTTCCGGAGCCGAAGGCTACCGGCTGCTGCATGCGGCAGGGACCATCCGGGGGCATGATATCCTTCAGAAACTGAAACTCATCTACCTGGAGCTTCTGCCTTACCGGGTTTTTGGCGTGAACACAGATATCCACACGATTGCCTTGAGCGAATGGCTCGCGGGGGCACTGGTTCTTTTGATTTTTACAGGCGCTTTTATTTTCTATTTTTTCCATTTCCGAAAAGACTGGGCCGCTTTTTATAACCTTAAACGGGGAATCCAAAAAGAGGGTTTTTTCTTTTGCCTTTTAGCCCTCTTCACGCTTCTCTTTAATACGCTGATTACGCTTGAAGCAGACCGTTATCTTCTTCCCTTTTACTGGGTTTCGGCGGTTGTCGCGGGTTTTTTACTGTCAAAAATCTATTCGACCGCTAAATACAAGTGGGGTGCCGTAGCGATTTTGTTGACGCTTATGGGTTACTACGCCGCGGCTAATACTCAGCTTGTCCTGACATTGCCCGAGCCGGATGACATTCGGGGGTTGGCCCGTGTTTTAGAAAAAGAAAATATCGCAGGCGGAACGACCGATTACGAAAATGCTTACCGCCTTAGCTTTTATAGCCGCGAAAGTCTCAAATTCGTTCCTTTTCCATTACAGGGAATTAATCGAATCCCTTCTTACAATGCTTATGTGGAAAACCTGAAGCGGAAGGCGTTTATTTTTTCCCAAAAAGAGGATGAGGAGAGGTTTTTAAATCAAAACCCGGAATTTGTTCCGAAGGAAATCAAAAGTTTTAAACATTTTGTGATTTATGTCGTTGAAAATGCTGCGTTACAATAACCCGCACTTTCTTCTCCTGATCTTGTTGTTTTTATCGGGGTGCTCCAAAGAGTACTGGTCCGCGAATTTTTTTGTCATGAAAGCTGAAAGCGCGGTGATGAAGGCGTATGAACTTAAAAACCAAAAAGTGCCTTACGAAAAGCGCCTGCCCCATTACCGGGAAGCCTGCTCTTATTTTTTAAAGGCTTTCAATCTGAATAAGAAAATTTTTACGCTTAACCGCATCCGGGAGGCTTCGGATTCCTGCTGGCGGGTTGAAGATGCCGAAGCGCGGGAGAAGTTCCTTCAGTTTGAGGAGGCATACATTAGGGAACACCCCCTGGAGTATGAGTATGGGGAGGCCGGAATCGCCGGGGTTGCGGACAATCTGTAGAATGCGGATATACCCCGCGAGGTCTGAATTTGTGAATCGCGGAGTAATACTCAACAAGGCATTAAAATTAAAATTGGCATCCTTGTTGAGTATAAAAATCTTAAAAAAGCCTTTATTTTGCCGATAAAAAAATATGTCGTGTCTTCTGAGAACCTTCATTTTGAGTTGTTTGATCGTCCTTTTAGGAAACTCCCTCCTTTTGGCGCAGGCCGAATCGATCCACCATTTGCTTAACGAGGCGCACAAACAGGCCAAGGCCGGCCAGTGGGACCGCTCTGAACGCCTTTATTTTAAGGCGCTCAAAAGCCCGCGTGTTGAAGACCGCATCCGGGCTTACGAAGGGCTTGTCCCGCTTTATACGAAGCTCAGGCTATTTAAAAAAGCGGAGCGGACCAGGAAGAAACTAGAAGCTGAGGAGGACCTTAAAACCCGCCTGGTCCCTAAAAGTTCCTCCTATTATAAAAAATACAAAATTCTAAAAGGGGATACGTACGCCAAAATTGCAGCGCGGCATACGATAAGCCAGGAATGGTTAAAGCGGGCTAACAAGAATCAAAAGCTGATTCAGGGAAAGACAATTTTACTGCCCAGTGTGAAATATTCCATCGTGGTAAGCAAAGCTTCCAAAACCATGACCTGGAAAAGGGGCGAAGAAGTCATTAAAAAATATCCTGTTGCGGTTGGACGGGTCAATTCCCAAACGCCTGCGGGCGAATTCTCGGTGATTAATAAGGCGGTGGATCCTGTGTGGTACCGGCTCGGGCAGGTTTATCCTCCTGAAAGCCCTGACAACCTTTTGGGAACGCGTTGGCTTGGGCTTGACCGCAAGGGGTACGGTATTCACGGGACAAGAGACCCTCAAAGTATTGGCTTTGCCGCAAGCCACGGCTGTGTGCGCATGCACAACGAGGACATTGAAGAGCTTTTCTCCTGGGTCCCCATCGGCACCAAAGTCATTATCCAATAAAAACTTCCGGTATGAAAAAAATTCTCCCAGGATTTTTTCTGCTTTCTCTCTTTCTTTTTGGTGCGTCAAAAGAACTTACCGAACCCTGACGTGAAATATCCGCAACTTGGCTTGACGGCATCGGTTGCGTATGCCAGAAAAATCTGTTCTTTGCCGGTTTTTGATCCGGCCAAAGTGGCGCAGGCCATCGATCGTCTAAAACATAAAAAAGCAGGTTGAAATTACGGCCGTGATAGTTAAAGATATGCCCTTAAATGTCCGATTCACGTACTACCAGAAAGGAAAAAAGATATTCAACCTTATGAGAAAATTCACCTTATGCATCATGATGCTTTTTGTTCTATCCCGAGTAGCGGGCGCAAGTTTGACAGATCTGTGGCCTCCGGTTCAACAGTCACCGGCCTTTGAGCAATACCTTAAACGCCCTTCGACGGAACTTTCCAAGTTGATCTTTTTAATGGATTACTTCAAGAATGCGGAAGTCAAAGTGGTTTATGATA
>Ga0247727_10003865_pt1 | contig 32642 bp, 26 predicted proteins | sample WisWelCaveWW1625_FD_202498 | JGI IMG/M metagenome (GOLD analysis project Ga0247727, IMG submission 202498) | Biofilm microbial communities from Wishing Well Cave, Virginia, United States - WW16-25 | ecosystem: Environmental > Aquatic > Deep subsurface > Groundwater > Cave microbial mat | place...
TGGCCGCCGTCGTCTGCTGCGCCATCTGCGTCTCGGGCAGCCTGATCCAGGACCTGAAAGTCGGCCAGATCCTCGGCGCAACCCCGTGGAAGATGCAGGTGGCCGAGATCGTGGCCACGATCGTGACGTCGTTCGTGCTGGTCTTCCCGATCATCATCCTCCACGAGGGCAACATCAAGCTGGGCGGCATCGGGATCGGCGACCGCGCGCTGCCCGCGCCCCAGGCCGGCCTGATGGCGCAGATGGCCCAGGGCATCGTGGGCGGCGAGATGCCGTGGGCTCTCATCGTGTTCGGGATGGCGCTCGCGATGGTCCTGATCCTGCTTAAGTCGCCCTCGCCGATGCTCGTGGCCGTGGGCATGTACCTGCCGCCCGAGACGACCGGCGCGATCTTCCTCGGCGGTTGCCTGAAGGCGTTCGTCGACTGGCGGGCGGCGCGCAAGAGCTTCACAGCCGAGCAGAAGACCCAGGTCGAGAGCACGGGAACGCTGGTGGCTTCCGGGCTCATTGCCGGCGAGTCGCTCACGGGTGTCCTGCTCGCCGGGCTCGTGCTCGTCTCCGCGAGCTTCACATCGATCGGCGGAGCGCTCGGCCTGCCCGCGATGGCCTGGGTCGAGGGCCCGCTCGGAGCCTGGGCCGCCCTCGTCCCGCTCGGCTTGATCGCCTGGCTGCTGGTCCGCGTCCCGCTGCAGCACGCCCTGCGGCGCACGGCCTGAGGTCAGGCTCAGCCCCGCGAACGTCTGGCGACAGCCTTCCTCCGCGCGTTGCGCACCGAAACTGGGCGCCGCGCTGGCCGACGAGGCGTGCCGAGCCGTGCCCGCATTTCCTCGGTGGAAAGGCCACCCTCCGCGCGGTAGCGGGCGTCCGATCGCTCCATGAGGGCGAGGAAGGCGGGGCTCGAACCGACGGCCAGATCCTCGAGGTCGGCCTCCGCGGCGCGCTCATGACCAGGGCCTGCCCGCCGCTGGGTGCCGGGGACACGCTGCTGCTCTACGTGACCGACCACGGCACGAAGAACCGGCAGGACACGCGCGACAACCGGATCACACTCTGGGGCAAGGGCGAGTGGTTGTCGGTGAGCCAGCTCGGGCTACACCTCGGCAAGCTCGATCCGAAGGTCAAGGTCGTGATGCTCATGTCGCAGTGCTACTCGGGCTCGTTCGCCAACCTGGCCTGGCCCACGTGGCCGCCGGCGGCGAACGTCTGCGGCTACTTCTCCACGAACGCCGAGCGGCCGGCCTACGGCTGCTATCCCGAGAACCGGGGCCTCGAGAACATCGGACACTCGTTCGACTTCCTCCAGAGCCTGACGTCGGGCGGGAGCTTCCGGAACGCTCACCTGCGCGTGCTCGGGCAGGATGCGACTCCCGACGTGCCGCTGCGCACCTCGGATCTCTACCTCGAGGAGCTGCTCCGGCGGAAGGCGGCTGACAAGGAAGTCGATCTCGCCGTGTTCGTCGATTCGCTGCTCGCCCAGGCCTGGCGCCAGAAGGCGGCCTGGGAGCCCGAGATCCGTCTCCTCGACACGATCGGCCACAACTTCGGCTCGTTCAGCCCGCGCTCGCTGGCGGAGCTCAAGGAGCAGTCCTCGCGGCTGCCCGAGGTGAGCGAGCAGCTCTCGACCCACGCCAAGGCCTGGAAGACCACCCTTGGCGACGTGAACCGAGCCAACCTGGACCGCTTCCTGGCGAGCCGGCCCCCGTGGGCGGAGCGGCTGAGCGTCGAGAGGATGAAGGACGTCGATGTCGGAGGCGCGCGCGACGTCGCCATCCCCTTTCTGTCCGAGCTCGCCGAGCACACGCGGGGCGACGAGGCGACGGCCGGCCGTCTGGGAACGATCCGCGCCCGGGCGGACACTGCGGCCGCGGCGGCGTACCGGATGGAGGTGCGGCTGGGGGCGGTGCTGCGGATGCGGGCCGTGCTCGTGACAACGGCGGGGCGCGAGTACCTCGCGCGGCACGGAACGCCCGACGAACGCCGCGCCTACGAGTCGTTCCTCGAGTGCGAGTCGCTGAGTCTGTCCGTGGGGCGGGGTGGCGGGGCGAGGGTGGCCGAGATGGCGCCCTTCCCGCCCCTCGAGGACGACCTGGCTCTGGCGCGCGGGGTGCTGCCGGCATGGCTGGGGATCCGCTTCCGCGACGCTCCCGAGAAGCTGCGCAGCACACAGAAGCTGGCCCGCGGGGCCGCGTCGGTGATCGCTGTCTACCCGGACTCGCCGGCCGAGGAGGCTGGGCTCGAGATCGGTGACGTGATCGTCGGGCCGCCCGGCGCGCCCTTCAAGGACCCGCAGCAGGTCCGCGAGTGGACGATGCTGGCCACGGTCGACGAGCCGACGCGGCTCGAGCTGCTGCGTGGCGTCGATCGCCTCGAGGTGACGCTCGTCCCGCGTCCCTATCCGCTCAAATGGCCCGACCTGCCGGGTCCGCCGCGCGTGTCAAGCCAGGCCCCCGCGATCAAGCCGCTGCAGCTCAGCGCCTACCGCGGCGACGTTCCCTCCGACCTGCGCGGAGGGACATCGCACCTGCTCTACTTCTGGGCCACCTGGTGCGGGCCATGCAAGGCGGCGCTGCCCGAGCTCATGGCCTTCGAGCGCGAGCGCCGCATACCTGTCATCGCGATCACCGACGAGCCCGCCGAGACGCTCGACAGTTTTTTCGGCGGCTTCGGCAAGGCGTTTCCGGAACGCGTCGCCACCGATGAGACGCGCCGCTCGTTCCTGGCCTACGGCGTGAGCGGGACGCCGACGTTCGTCCTTGTGGACGGGGACGGCACGATTCGCTCGCTGTCGACCGGCTACTCGCAGGCGAAAGGGCTGTCGATCGAAGGCTGGAACTGGGCGGGGAAGGCCGCGGGCTCCGGGGCTGGCGGCCGGTTAGCCCCGATCTACCCTCGGCTTTGACAGAGAGCACGGCCATGGGCATCCTGCGATAGGTTCTGCCGTCGAGGAGGCGCGCGAGATGACGAAGCGACAGGGGGACGGTCAAAGGCCGGCGAACGACGCGCCGCCGGAGCGGCGGGGCGGGGAGGCGCTGGGGCTGGCGACGCTTGCGGGGGTGGTGGCGACCCTGGTGCTGTCATTCGCGAGCTGGCGGGACGTCAACCGGATCGACCGCAGCCTGGGTGAGCGGCTGGGCAAGCTGGAGACGCGCCTCGAACAGGTGGCGACCCGGATGGAGCGGGCGCCCGCGCCGGCGGCGCAGCGGGGGCCGGACCCGAACCGCGTCTACACGATCCAGACCGCGAGCGCGCCCGCGCGCGGGCCCGTCGGAGCGGCCGTGACCATCGCGGAGTTCTCGGACTTCGAGTGACCGTTCTGCTCGAGGGTCGGTCCGACCCTCACGCAGATCGAGAAGGTTTACGGCGACAAGGTGCGGATCGTCTGGAAGCACCTCCCGCTCGACATGCACAAGAGCGCGATGGGGGCGCACCTCGCCTCCGTCGCGGCCGAAAAGCAGGGCAAGTTCTGGGAGTTCCACGACAAGCTGTTCGCCAACCAGAAGCAGCTCAACCTCGACGCCTACAAGAGGTACGCCCGTGAGCTGAAGCTGGACGTGGCGCGCTTCGAGAAAGACCTGGCCGACCTCGAGAACAAGAAGAAGATCGACGCGGACAAGGCGGAGGCTACGGCGATGGGGGTGACCGGGACGCCGGGCTTCTTCGTGAACGGCCGCTACCTGAGCGGAGCGAAGCCTTTCGAGGAGTTCGCGAAGGCGATCAACGCCGAGCTCGGCCGCCTCAACCTGCCCGTGCCGGCGGGCGCGCCAGCCGGGTAGGAAGTGCGGGCAAAGCGGGAGACGGGCCTGGAGGCGGGGCTCAGGCGCCGCGCTGCTCCTGGGCCTCGATGCGCCGTCGCAGCTCGTCGTCGGTTTCGTGCAGGCGGTGGATCTCCGCGCGCACGCCGGCGAAGCCGCGGCGCACCTCGCTCGTGAGGCCGTCCACGCGCAGGTCGACGTCGTCGATGCGCGCGTTGGCGAGGGCCACTCCTTCCGCGACTGTCCGGATCTCCGAGCGGAGATCCTCGGCGACGACTCCGGTGTAGTGCCGGACCTCGGCGATCTCCTCCTTGAGGTGATCGGCGACCGCGGCCGCATCGCGCCGGAACTCGGTGATTTCGTCCCGGACCTTGACGAACTCCTCGCGCATGTCGGAGCGGGTCTCCTGCGCAACGGCGTCCGCGTGGCTTCGGACGCCGGCGTTCTCCCCGCGTAGGTCGTCGCGGACGCCACCGATCTCGCCGCGGAATTCCGCGCGGATCTCCTGCGCTACCCTGTCGAAATGTCCCTTGATCTCCTCGACTTCCTGGCTCGTCACGAGGGCTCGGCCTTTCTGGGAGAGGTGGGAGAGCAAGGCGAGTATATCCTGCGGACCGGCCAGGTCGGGTCCGGTTCGATCGAGCGGCTCACGCCCGCTGGCAGGGGTAAGCTCTCCAGGGTGCGGACTGGTCTCGGAGCCTTCGTCTCGCCGCCGCGGCAGGTGCTGGCGGCTTGTCTCGGGCTGTTGTGCGCGGCGCCGGCCGCGGCGGAGACCGAGGCGGCGCGTGGGGCTGACGCGATGGCCTTCATCCGCGTCGTCGGGGATCTGCGAATCGACTATCGCGACGCGCGGCTGCCGGTGGTGCGGAAGAACGTCGAGATCGGGAGCGGCAGCGGGTTCGTAATCGCGCCCTCGGGGCTGGTGCTCACGAGCCGGCACGTCGTCGAGACGGATGCCGGTGCGCGCGAGGGGGAGCCGGAGCTCACGGTCGAGAACCGGCGCATCCAGGTGTTCGTGGGTAGCGAGGGACGCCAGGGGGCATGGGAGGCCCACGTGGTGGCCTCGGACGCGGAGAGCGATCTGGCGGCGTTACAGGTGACGGCGGCCGGCCTCCCGTATCTGCTCTTCGGCGACTCGGACGCGATCGAGGCGGGGCGGCCGGTCCAGGTGCTCGGCTTTCCGTTCGGCCGCCAGACGGAGGTGGCGAAGCGCGCCGACTCGGACGCCGTTCCGCAGGTCACGGTGACGGCGGGGTCGCTCTCGGCCGCGCGCGAGGACGACGCGGGGGACACGCGCTTCCTGCAGACGGACGCCTCCGTGCAGCCGGGCAACAGCGGCGGGCCGATGCTCGACGCGGACGGCTACGTGGTGGGCGTCGTCCGGATGAAGCTGTCGCGGGGCGCCACCAGCCCCGGCGCCGGCTTCGCGGTGCCGATCAACGAGGTCAAAGACTTCCTGGACGCAAACGGCCTCATCGACCGGCTGTCGGTCTCGCGGCTCCGTCCCGGCGTGCGCCACTCGCTCGATTGGAAGCGGATCTCGGTAGAGCTGCCCGACGGTTACCTGGACCGCTCGCCGTCGCGGGTGCTGGCCGATGCGGGCGAAGTCGGGGAGATCGGCTTTCGCGTCGATCGCTGGGCGACGCCCTGGCCCGCTCCCGCGATCGAGGAGGCGCTCCTGGGCGGTGGGGCCGTGCCGGGCTTCGTGCCCGCCCCGGCCGCGCCCGGCCCGCGCATCGCCGCTGATCGTCGGGCGGCCGTGGCGCTCGAGTCTGGGCGCGTGCCCAGCCTGATCGGCTCGGCTGTGGGCACCGACCGCGCGGATCGCCGCTTCCGTGTGGAGTACGCGATCGTGGACATCTCCGGCGAGAAAGTCGTCGCCCGCTTCCTGGGTCCCGCCGACGCCGTGGCCTTCAACCTCGGCCTGGTGCGCCGCTCGCTTCGGAGCCTCGAGGCGGCCCTGCTGCTCGCCACGCTGCCTCTGCAATCCGTGGCGGGAGAGCCGGACGCGATTCTCGAGCGGGCCGCTTTCGTGAACGGGGAAGGCAGCGTCGCGGTCCCGCGGGCCTGGCCTCGCGAGCCCGCCACACGGTCGGCCTGCGAAGCGTTGCCGCCGGCCGACGCCGGGCTCCTCGCCCGTCACCCCTCCGACTACACGCTCGTCTTGCGCGCGCTGCGATGGGGGACGGGCGGGCCGTCGCTCACGCGGGCATTTACGGACTGTGGGGCTCGCCCGTCGCCGTCGAGCCAGGAGGCCTTGGAGGGAGCGGCGGATGCGGGACGCGGAGCGTATTCGTTCCACTTCGACAGGCTGGGCGTCCAGGTGGCCGTTCGCGGGATGATCACCCGTCGGGACGACGAGACGCTGCTGCTCGAGCTCGAGGCGCCCATCGAGAAGCTGCCGATCGTCGAGGAGCTGTACGGGCGCTGGGTGCGGCTACTCGCCCAAAGCCAGTAACCGCGCCGCCGAAGAGCCAGTGACCGCCAGCGCTGCACGCTCAGCCGGCTTGACTTCCGTGCGCAGTCTGCTAGCCTTGGTCAAGGTTGGTCAATGGCGAAGACGGTGAATCTGTACGAGGCCAAGACGCAGCTTTCCAAGCTCGTCGAGCGGGCCGCCCAGGGCGAGGAGGTGATCATCGCGAAAGCAGGGGAGCCCAGGGCCCGCCTCGTGCCGCTCGCCCGCCCGGTCAAGCAGCGCAAGCCGGGCGACTGGAAGGGCCGGATCGTGATCGGACCCGATTTCGACGCTCCGCTGCCCGATGACGTCCTGGACGCCTTCGAGGGGCGGCGTTGAGGCTGTTGATCGACACCCACGTCTTCCTGTGGTGGCGCGGTGACGATCCAAGGCTGGGCGAATCGGAACGCCAGGCGATCCGGGATGGACAGAACGACGTCTGGCTGAGCGCGGCGTCGATCTGGGAGATCGCGATCAAGCGGTCCCTCGGCCGGCTGCAGGTTCCCGAGGCCGCTTCGGCAGCGGCGGCGCGCTTGGGGTTCGAACCGCTGCCGATCTCGTTCGCGCACGCCGAGGCGACCGCCCTGCTCCCTCCACTGCATCGGGATCCATTCGATCGCCTGCTGGTGGCTCAAGCCAGGACCGAAGGACTCACGCTCGTGACGAGCGATCCCCTGATCCGGGCCTATCCCGGAGTCGCCTTCCTGCCCGCCTGATCCGCCGGCGGCTGTGATCGCGCGGGTCGCCGAGCGCGGTATCCTGTAGCAATATGACACTCGGCGAACGCATCACGCAGGACCTGACCTCGGCCATGAAGGCCAAGGACGCGGCCCGCATCAGCACGCTGCGGATGACCAAGGCCGCGATCGTGAACAAGGAGATCGACAAGCACGCCGCCCTCGACGACGCCGAGGCGGTGAAGCTGCTGCAGGGCCTCGTGAAGCAGCGCGAAGACTCGGCGTCGCAATACGCGAGCGCCGGCAGGCCGGAGCTCGCGGAAAAGGAGCAGGCCGAGATCGCGGTGCTCAAGGCCTATCTCCCCACCGAGGTATCGGAGGCCGAGATCGCGGCTGCCGTCGACAAGGCCGTGGCGGCCACCGGCGCCGCCTCGCCGAAGGACATGGGCAAGGCGATGAAGGCCACTCTCGCCGAGCTCGCGGCGAGCGGCAAGTCCGTGGACGGCAGGCGGGTCAGCGAGGCCGTCAAGAAGAAGCTCTCCGGGTGAGGGACCTGGTCCGGCGCGTCGGGCAGCGCTTCATGGTCGGATTCGAGGGCCACACCGCCTCGGCCGACGTGAAGACGCTGATCCGCGAGCTCGGGGTCGGGCACGTGGTGCTGTTCGCGCGCAACGTGGCGGGGCCGGAGCAGGTGGCCGAGCTGGTGCGCGAGCTGCAGCAGACGGCGCGCGACGCGTCTCACGAGCGGCCGCTGCTGATCGCGGTCGACCAGGAGGGCGGACGCGTGGCGCGGCTGCGTGAGCCGTGGACGGTCTGGCCCGCGGCGCGCGCGGTGGGCCGCACCGGCAGCGAGGACACGGCACGCCGCATGGGCGCCGCCATCGCCGAGGAGCTCGTCGCCTGCGGCATCCGCTACGACTTCGCGCCGTGCGTGGACGTCGACACGAACCCGCGGAACCCGGTGATCGGGGACCGCTCCTACGGCGAGAACCCGGACCTCGTCGGGCGCTTCGCTGTCGCGATGCTGCGCGGCCTACAGGAGAACGGCGTCGCGGCGTGCGCCAAGCACTTCCCGGGCCACGGGGACACGGACCTCGACTCGCACCTCGAGCTGCCCGCGGTGGACCACTCGCGCTCGCGGCTCGACGACGTGGAGCTGCGGCCCTTCAGGAAGGCCATCGAGGCCGGAGTCGCGAGCGTGATGACGTCGCACATCCTGGTGAGGGAGATCGACGACGCGCGCCCGGCGACGCTCTCGCCTTTGCTCATCGCCTCTCTGCTGCGAAAGGAGCTCGGCTTCAGCGGCGTCGTGGTGACCGACGATCTCGAGATGAAGGCGGTCGCGAAGCACTGGTCCCCCGCGCAAAGGGCCGTGCTGGCCGCGCAAGCGGGCTGCGACCTGCTGGCGGTGTGCCGGGGCCACAACGCGCAGGTGGAGGGGATCGAGGCGCTGATCCGCGCCCACGAGTCGGGCGAGATTCCCTTCAAACAGGCCGAGGCCTCCGAGGCGCGGGTGCGGGCGCTCAAGGATCGGTTCCTCGAAGGCTACCGCGACCCCGACCCGAAGCAGGCTCGGCTCGCGGCGGGGCGCGGCGAGCACCGCGCGCTCGCGGATTCGATCTCCGCGGCTTCCGGGATCCCGGCCTGAGCGTGGCGCGCAAACCGCGAGCGCTGCGGCCCGGTGACGTGATCGGCGTCGCGGCGCCTTCGGGTCCGGTCGACGAAGCGCGGTTGCGCCTGGGCACGGCCGAGCTCGAGCGGCTGGGCTTCGCGGTGCGCGTCGCGAAAGGCGTGCTGGAGCGCAAGGGCTTCACGGCGGGATCGATCGACACCCGGATCGAGCAGCTCCACGACCTGTTCGCCGATCCCGCCGTCAGAGCCGTGGCCTGCGCGCGTGGCGGTGCGGGCGCGCTGCAGCTCCTGCCGCACCTCGACCGCGACCTGCTGCAGGCCCATCCCAAGCTGCTGCTCGGCTACAGCGACGCGACGCTGCTGCACCTCGAGCTGGAGCGGCTCGGCGTCGTGAGCCTGCACGGGCCGATGGTCGCGCGCGAGCTGGCCGACGGTGCTTCCGCCTACGACCACGCGAGCCTCTGGCACGGGCTGACGGGCGAGGGCACGCCTTACGCGACCGAGCCGGACGACCTCGTGTCGCTCGCGGCTGGGAAAGCCGAGGGGCTGCTGCGCGGGGGCTGCCTGTCGCTGCTCGCCGCCGCGGCCGGGACACCCTGGGCGCTTCGCAGCACGGACGAGCCGACGCTGCTCTTCGTGGAGGACGTGGACGAGAAGCCGTACCGGATCGACCGCATGCTACGCCAGCTTCGGGCCTCGGGCGCGCTCCAAGGCGTCACGGGAATCGTGTTCGGGGACATGAAGGGCTGCACGCCGAGCTTCCACGACGACTACCGGCTCGAGGACGTGCTGCTCGAAGCGCTCGAGGGGCTGGACGTGCCGATCGCGCTGGGGTTGTCGAGCGGGCACACGACGCACCCGAACCTGACGCTACCCTTCGGGGTGCGCGCGCGGCTCGAGTGCTGGGGCGGGGAAGCCCGGTTCAGCGTCCTCGAGGCGCCGGTCGAGTGAAGCTCCACCTCTCGGCGATCTGCGGGACCGCGATGGCCTCGCTCGCGGGATTGCTGCGGGCGCGGGGCCACGAGGTCACCGGCTCGGACCAAGACGTCTACCCGCCGATGTCCACGCAGCTCGAGGCGCTCGGCATCGAGATCCGCTCGCCCTACGCGGAGGCGAACGTGCCGGCGGACGCCGACCTCGTCGTGATCGGCAACGCGCTCTCGCGCGGGAACCCGGAGGTCGAGGCGGTGCTCGACCGGCGGCAGCGCTACACGAGCCTGCCGGCGCTCGTGGCCGAGGAGTTCCTGCGTGCGTGCGCGTCGCTCGTGGTGGCGGGGACGCACGGCAAGACCACGACCACGAGCCTGCTGGCGTTCTTGCTCGGCCGCGCCGGGCTCGATCCCTCGTTCCTGATCGGCGGGGTGCCGGCCGATTTCGGCCGCAGCGACCGGCTCGGCACGGGCCGTCATTTCGTGATCGAGGGCGACGAGTACGACAGCGCCTTCTTCGACAAGCGGCCGAAGTTCCTGCACTACCTGCCGACAACCGCCGTGATCGGCAACGTCGAGTTTGACCACGCCGACATCTATCCCGACCTTTCGGCCGTCCAGACCGCATTCGTCCGGCTGCTGCACGTGATTCCGAGGAGCGGCCTGCTCGTCGCCGGGACCGAGAGCGAAGCGCTTCGCGCGATCCTGCCTCAGGCGCGTTGCCGCATCGAGACGTTCGGCCTGCACGCCGAGGCCGATTGGCGGGCGACGGACGTGCGGATCGCGGACGGCCAGTCTCGCTTCCGGCTCGTGGGCAAAGGCCGGGACGAGGGCGAGTTCACCTTGCCGATGGCCGGGGAGCACAACGTCCGGAATGCGCTCGCCGCGCTCGCGGTGGCGGCCGATGCCGGCGTCGGGCCGGGCGCCGCGCGCGAAGCGCTGGCGTCCTTCCGCGGTGTCAAGCGCCGCCTCGAGATCCGGGGCGAGGCCCGCGGCGTCACCGTCTACGACGACTTCGCGCACCACCCGACGGCCGTCGCGGCGACGCTCGCCGCGCTGCGGTCGCTGGGGGGGCAGGGGCGGCTCGTGGCGGTCTTCGAGCCCCGCTCCTACACCTCGAGGACGCGCGTGTTCCAGGACGACTTCGCCCGCGCCTTCGCCAGGGCCGATCGCGTGATCGTTTCCGCGGTGCACCTGCCTGGAAAGGTGCCGGAAGCCGAGCGGCTTTCCGAAGCGGATCTCGTGGCTTCGATCGGTGGGGCGGGAGGCGACGCGTCCTTCGTCCCGACCGTCGATGGCATCGTGGAGCGGCTGCTGGCCGAGCTGCAGCCCGGCGACCGCGTCGCGATCCTCTCGAACGGGGGGTTTGGCGGGATCCACGAGAAGCTGCTGCGGGCCCTCGGAAGACTCCCCGCCGAGGCCGTCTAATCTCAACGAACCGGCCACAGGCCGGATCCCTCGGGCGCAGGGGCTTGACGCTGGAAAGCCGTACCGGATCTGTGCTACAAATCGCCTGCATTCACCCGGCTCATGCCGCTCCTGGGAGCAAAGGGCCGCGGTCCCGTTGCCGGCACCGATAGGTTGCCGGAGGCACGAATCCAACACCGTGAGGAGGAAGCGATGAGGCGTCAACTGCTGGCTCTGACTGGCCTCGGCCTGCTGGCCGCCGCCCCAGGCCTCTTGGCTCTGGAGGCCGAACCCGCCGCGCGACCGACAGCGCAGGCGGCCGCTCCACAGGCGACACCGCCGGCAACGGAACCGCCGGTGGAGGACGAGGCGCTGCGACGGGCCGAAGAGGTCACGGTCGAGAGCGCCTCCAAGGTCGCATCGAAGCTGATCGACGCGCCGGCCACGATGAGCGTCGTGACGAGCGAGACGCTCGCCGCGCAGCCCGCCCAGAACATGGCCGACACGCTGCGCTCGGTGCCGGGCATGAACGTGATCCAGACCTCGGCGCGCGACATCAACCTGACCGCGCGCGGGGCGACGTCCACGCTCGCCACGTCGCAGCTCGTGCTGGTGGACGGGCGCTCGGTGTACCTCGACTTCTTCGGGCTCGTTCTGTGGGATTTCGTGCCGTCTCCGACGTCCGGCGAGATCAAGCAGATCGAGGTGGTGCGCGGGCCGGCCTCCGTCGTCTGGGGCGCCAACGCGGTGAGCGGCGTCGTGAACGTCATCACCAAGACGCCGCGCGAGAACGAGGGCTTCGGGCTCGTCCTCGGCGGGGGGCTCTTCAACCGCGACGGTGGCTCGCGCGAGGGCGAAGGTAACGGCTACCAGTTCAATGGCAGCTTCTCGTACGCGAACGTCATCAACGACACCTGGTCCTACCGCCTGAACGCCGGCTACTTCAACTCGGACCCGTTCTCGCGTCCCCTGGGCCGCATTCCCCTCGAATGCCACCCGCTGGGTGTGAACCCGTGCCGGACCGCGACGGGGGCCGCGCTAGCCAACGGGATCCCGATCGGCGGCGCGACCTACCCTGCCGACGCCACGGCGCCCAACTCCTTCGAGAACGACGGCACCAGCCAGCCCAAGTTCGACGTGCGCCTCGACCAGGACTTCACGAACGGGGGCCGGGTCACGTACCGGGGCGGCTACGCGAGCACGGAAGGCATCGTCCACACCGGGATCGGCCCCTTCAATCTGCAGAGCGGGTCGTACATGGCCTACGGGAAGGTGGTCTACACCAAGGGCGCCCTGCGCATCGGCGCCTTCGGCAACTTCCTGGACGCCGACGCGCCGAACCTGATTGCGCTGAACCCGGACACCATCCAGCCCGTCGTGCTTTCCTTCGCGACCCGGACCTACGACCTCGAGATCGGGAACACGAACGTGCTGGGCGGCAAGCACATCGTGACGTACGGCGGCAACATGCGGAGGAACACTTTCGACATCTCGCTGGCCCCGAATTCAGAGGACCGCAACGAGTTCGGCGCCTACGCGCAGTGGGAGTACTTTGTGAGCAAATTCCGGCTCGCCGCCGGCGCCCGTGTCGACAAGTTCGGGAACCTGGACGACCCGGTTTTCTCGCCCCGGGTGAGCGTGATGTTCAAGCCGACGCCGGACCACTCGATCCGCGCCTCCTACAACCGGGCCTTCGTGTCGCCCTCGGTGATCAACAACTATCTCGACCAGAACATCTCCAATCCAGACCCGATCGTCGACTTGAGAGGGCTCACGCCACTTCTGCCGCCGCCGCTTCAGCCGCTCGTTCCGCCGCCCTTCCTGCTGACGATCAACGCGTACGGAAACCCGAACATGAAGGAGCAGGTGACCGACGCCTTCGAGGTGGCCTATACCGGTACGTTCGGCGGAAAGACGACGGTCGGCCTCGCGGCCTACATGAGCGAGAGCAACGACAACATCAACTTCACCACCCTGATTCCCGTCGGCACCCCAGGCTTCCCGCTGCCAAGCTTCTACAGCGCAACGAATCCGGCCAAGGGGATCACGCTAACCAGCCCGCCTCAGCCGGTCACCGTCAGCCCGTTCATCATGGCTGCCCTCTTGGCGGTTCCTCCGCAGTTCGGCGGCCCGATCCTGCTGCCGCTCCGGGCCGCGACGTACCTGAACCTGGGGCCGATCCAGAACCGCGGGATCGAGGCATCGATCGATCACCGGTTCAACAATGAGTGGTCCATCAACGGGAACTACTCGTGGCAGGACACGCCGGAAATCCAGGACGCGGCCTCGGGCCAGATTCCCTACCCGGTCAAGGAAGTGGGCATCCCGTCCGAGAACCGCTTCAACGCGAGCCTCGGCTACAACGGCAAGACCTTCTTCGGCAACGTGGGCGTGAACTACGCGAGCGAGGCGCTCTGGGTCGACGTGCTCGGCTCTACCTTTCACGGCTTCACCGACGCCTACACGATGGTGAACGCTACGCTCGGCGTGAAGCTCAACGACGGCAAGGTGATGGTGAGCCTGAAGGGCATCAACATCACGAACCAGGAGATCCAGCAGCACGTCTACGGCGACATCCTGAAGCGGAGCGTGGTCGCGGAAGTGCGCTTCTTCGCCAAGTGATCCCCCCGGGGGGTGCGAGGCACCCCCCGGTTCTTGCCGCTCGTTGCGCTCTGTGAACTTGCGGCTCCGCTTGGTCGTCGCGGAAAAGTAACACCTCGTCCCAGGTTGGCTCGGGCCGTGGGACCCGTCCAGGCTCGGACGTTCGTTTGGAGTCAAGTCTTGAAATATTCTTGGCCAGATGTCATGCGCTGATTCACGACCTGACTCCATCTTGTAGCCTGCCACGGAGTTGGCAATGGTCGGGCCGATTCGGGTAAGGTGAGCCCCGCCATGCCGAAGCTGCGACGGCGCGGGGTTGCGGGCACGACGTTGCGCGACCCGGTCGCCGTCGTCGACATCGGCTCGAACTCCGGACGCGTGATGGTGTTCCGCCCCGAGGCGGGCGGCCACCTTCACGTGCTCGCGGGAAGCCGGGCGGCGCTGCGGCTCGCCCGCGACCTGGATCGCACCGGCAAGATCCCCCCCGAGGCCCTGGAGCGGGCCTTCGAGGCGTTGCGCGACTTTCGCGCGATCGCGCTCGGCTCCGGCGTGCGCCGGTTTGAAGCCGCCGGCACGTCGGCGATCCGCGACGCCGCCAACGGGCCCCCGTTCATCAAGAGGGTGAAGCGGGAGCTGGGGATCACGATGCGGATCCTGTCCGGGCTGGAGGAGGCGCGTTTCGGCTTCCTGGGAGCCGTGGGCGGGCTCCCGGTGGACCACGGTGCTTTCTTCGACCTGGGCGGCGGCAGCCTGCAGGTCGGCCGCTTTCGGAACCGCCGGCTGGTGGGAGCGCTGAGCGTGCCGCTCGGCTCGCTGCGTGTCTCCGACGCGTTCCTGGAGTCCGATCCCCCGACGCCGCGCGAGATCCGCAAGCTGCGCGAGCACGTCCGCGAGACCCTCGACGAGGCCGGCGTCAAGACCCTCGCCGCCGACGAGCAGCTCGTCGGGACCGGAGGCTCGCTGCGAAACCTGGCCAAGGTCGACCAGCGCGCCTCGGGCTACCCGATCGCGCGGCTCCACGGCTACGAGCTGGCGCGGCGCCGGCTGCACGAGATCACGCTGTCGCTCGCCTCGGAGCGCCAGAAGAAGCGCGCGCGCGTGGCGGGGCTGAACGCCGACCGGCGCGACTCGGTGGTGGGCGGCGGGCTCGTGATCGACACGCTGATGGAGACGCTCGGAGCGAACGCGGTCGTGGTGTCCGGCCAGGGCGTGCGCGAGGGGCTGGCGCTCAGCATGGCGCGCGAGACGCTCGATGCGTCGGAGACGGTCAGGCGCCGGTCGCTCGACGCCCTCGCGGCACGCTTCGTGGGCTGGTCAGGGGACCGCGCGGCGCGCCGCGAGGCGTTCGCCGTGGCGCTCTACGAGGCGCTCGAGCGCTGGCCCTCCGGTGAGCTCGCCGACGCCCTGCGGCAGGCCGCGCGGCTGCTCGACATCGGCCGCACCGTCGACTTCTTCGATCGCCACGAGCACGTCGCCGACCTGGTGCTCACGACCGACCTGGCCGGCTTCTCGCACCGCCAGGTGGCGCTGCTCGCGGCCGTGGTGCGCCAGGCCGGCGACGAGGACGAGCGCCTCTCTCGCTCGCTCGCGCCGCTCGTGACGCACGACGACGAGGAGCCGCTCGAGCGGGCTGCCGTGCTGCTGGCGCTGGCCGACGAGATCACCGAGCGCACGCCGCCTCTGAGCCGCGCCGCGCTCGCCTGCCGCGTGCGCGGCGGCGACGTGGTCGTGACGGTCGCGGCCCTCCCGTCGTGGAGCGTGCGCGGGCTCGCCAGTCGCTTCGAAGCGGCCTTCGGCCGCAGGCTGAAGGTGGTTCCGGGCGCGTCGCGGCGCCTTTAGCTCAGGTTCTCGAGCGCCGGGGCGAGGGCTGCGACTCGAAGAGTCGCCGTGTTGCCGCCGCTCGTCGGCCTGGGTCCAGTCCGCGAGTTTACGGTGCCGGCTGGGCCCCGTGGTGGCCGGCTTGGCCTGTGGCTCGACCGCGCCGGGCCGCAGCGTCCGCTCGAAGTGGGCGAGGATCGCCCGGTCGCGGGCGCTCCGATCCTCCTTCGGCCGGAAGCCGTGGAGCTGACGCGGGTGCACCTGGAGACTGTAGGGCCTGCCCGCCTTCACCAGCGCCGCCACGAACGCGAGCGTGTTGGCGAGGTGCACGTTGTCGTCGGAGCTTCCGTGGATCAGCAGCAGCTCGGCCTCGATCGCGGAGGCTTTCTGCAGCGGCGAGCTCGACTCGTAGCCCTTCGGGTTGCCCTCGGGCGTCCCCATGTAGCGCTCGGTGTAGATCGTGTCGTAGTGCTTCCAGTCGGTGACGGGTGCACCCGCGACACCGGCCTTGAAGACCGCGGGGGCGTTCGCGAGCGCGTAGAGCGTCATGTAGCCGCCGTAAGACCAGCCGGTGATGCCGATGCGGGCGCGGTCGACGAAGGGCAGCGACTTCAGGTGCTCGACCCCCGCGAGCTGGTCCTGGAGCTCGACCCGGCCCAGGTCGCGGTGGATCGGAAACTCGAAGGCCGTGCCGCGGGCGGTCATGCCGCGGTTGTCGAGCTTGAACACCAGGTAGCCATGGCTCGCGAGCAGGCTGTCGCTCGGCGAGACGTGCTCCCACGTGTTCGTGATCGTCTGGGCGTGCGGCCCGCCGTAGACTCTCACGATCACCGGATAGCGTCGCGCGGGGTCGAAGTCGGCGGGCTTCAGGAGCGAGCCGTAGAGAAGCGTGCCGTCCGCGGCACGCAGCTCCAGCCACTCGAGCGTGCCGCGCTCGAAGCCGAGGATCGGGGGATTGGCGTTCTCCTCGAGGGTGAATCGGCGCGTGGCGTCCTGGCTCGCCACCCAGGCGCGCGGCGGCGTCCGCACGTCCGACCAGGTGTCCGCGTAGAAGCGGCCGTCGGGAGAGACGACCGTGCGGTGTGTGCCGTCCTCGCGCGTGAGCCGGGTGCGGCCGGTGCCGTCGAGGCGGATCCGGTAGAGCTGGCGCTCGCGCGGGTCCTTCTCGGTGGCGGTGAAGTACAGGAAGCCGCTGCGTTCGTCGAGCACGTACCCGGGCCCGGACCCGCCGAACGACACGCGGCCGTCCACCATCCAGGGACCCTGGGTGACCGCGCGGCACGAGCCCGACACGTCGCAAAGGTAAAGGTGCGCGAAGCCGTCGCGCTCGGAGAGCCAGAGGAAGCGCCGGCCGTCCTTCAGGAAGCGGGGCGCGCCGAAGGTGTTGAGCCAGGCTGTGGAGCGCTCGGAGAGCACCGTCCGAGGCGTCCCCAGCGGCTCGCGCGCCGACACGGGCACGGGCAGCAGCCGCAGCTCCAGCTCGCTCTGGGCGCGGTTCAGGTGCTGGAAAGCGACCTGGCGCGAATCCGGTGTCCAGCCGAGCTGCGGCAGGATGTAGACGTCGTCGGGATCGAAGGAGAGCAGGCGCTCGGGTCCAGGGGTGCCGTCCCTCTCCAGGCCCACGATGCCGAGACGCACGATCGAGTTCGGCGCCCCGGCCTTGGGATAGCGCTGCCACTCGACCTCGTTGCGTACGGGGAGGAAGTCGACGATCGGGAAGGTGGGGACACGCGCCTGGTCGAGCTGGAGGTAGGCGATGGCCTTTGAATCTGGCGACCACAGGAAGGCCTGGCCCGAGCGGGAGGCGAGCTCCTCCTCGTAGACCCAGTCAAGCTTTCCGTTGAGCAGCGTGTCGGAGCCGCCCTGCGTGAGCCGCGTGATCCTCGAGGTCGCGACCTCGACGACATGGAGGTCGCTCTTGCGGACGAAGGCGACGAGGCGGCCGTCGGGAGAGGCCTCGGCGTACTCCTCGGTCTCGGGGGTTTCCACGAGGGTCCGGATCGCGCCCGTGCGCACGTCGACGGTGAAGATGTCGCCCAGGGCGGGTACGAGCAGCGTGTGGCCGTCGGGCAGCCAGGTCGCCGTGGCGAGCGGCAGCGGGCGCGGCTTCTCGCCGGGCAGGGACAGCTTGGCCCCGTCGAGCAGCAGGGCCTCGCCGCCCTTCGCCACGTCGACCGCATGGAGGCTCGCCGTTTCGCCGGCCCGCCGGATGAACGTCAGCCGTTTCCCGTCGGGATGCCACTGGAAGCGGGAGGGCAGCGTCCCCGACAGGGGGGGCTCGGAGTTGATGCGCTCGATCGAGAGCTTCTCGAGCGGGGCGGCAGGCAGCAGCGAGGGAGCGAGCGCGACGAGGGACAGGGTCAGAAGCAAGCGCCATCCCGAGTAAGGCGAGTTCATGGGACATCACCAGAACCGCCCGCACGCCCCCCACGCACCGGGACGAGGGGGCGTCCGGGCGGGGTTAGAACAGCGTATAGATGAACGGCGCGATCGCGGAGCCCTGGGTGAACACCACCAGCAGGCCCAGGAGCGCCAGCATCAGCACGATCGGTCCGAGCCACCACTTCTTGCGCACCCGCATGAAGGCCCACAGCTCGGCCAGGATTCCGAACTTTTCCTTCGATCCCTCAAACGCCATCTGCGTTGTCTCTCCCGCCCCAGTCTACAGCACACCGAAACCGCAACCCACGGGAGGTTCGGGGGGGCGAAGCCCCCCAGATTCAAGGAAAGCCGGCTCCGGTTCCCCCACGTTCCTCGCGTTCGGTGGCACTGCGCTTCCCTCGTGTTTCCGGGCGCGTCCCGGCCGCTCCGGCCTTCTAGTCCAGCTCGTAGAGCGAGCGCCAGTCGACGTCGTCGCCGAGCGGCGGCTGCTGCTTCTTGTCGAGCAGGTGATGGCCGAGTACGAGGTAGTCCATGTGGGTGCGCATGAAGCACAGGTAGGCGTCCCGCGGCGTGCAGACGATCGGCTCGCCGCGCACGTTGAACGAGGTGTTGATCACGATCGGGACCCCGGTGATGCGCTCGAACTCACGGATCAGGTCGTAGTAGAGCGGGGCCTCCGCACGCGTCACCGTCTGCAGTCGTGCCGAGTTGTCGACGTGGGTCACGGAGGGGATCGTGCGCCGGCCTTCGCGCACCTGGGCCACGAGCAGCATGTAGGGGCTGTCGCAGTCGATCTCGAACCACTCGGAGGCCTTGTCGAGCAGCACCGAAGGGGCGAACGGGCGGAAGCCCTCGCGGAACTTGATCTTCATGTTGATCGTGTCGCGCATCTTCGGGTCGCGCGGGTCGCCCAGGATGCTCCGGGCGCCGAGCGCCCGGGGCCCGAACTCCATGCGCCCCTGGAACCAGCCGATCACGTTGCCCTGCGCGATGAGCGCCGCCGTGCGCTCGACGAGCTCGCCGTCCGGGAGCGTCTCGTACTTCGCACAGGCGCCGTCGAGGAAGCGGGCGGTCTCGGCGTCGCTGAACTGCGGCCCGAGGAAGGCATGCGTCCAGGGCCCGGCGCGCGGCTGCTTGTGCAGCGTGTTGTAGATGTAGTGGGCGACGCCGACGGCCCCGCCGGCATCGCCCGCGGCGGGCTGGACCCAGAGCTCCTTCATCGCCGTCTCGCGGATCACGCGGCCGTTCGCCACGCAGTTGAGCGCCACGCCGCCGGCCATGCACAGCCGCGTCAGGCCCGTCTCCTGGTGCAGGTGGCGCGTCATGCGCAGCACGATCTCCTCGCACACCTTTTGCACCGAGGCCGCGATGTCGAACTCGCGCTGGTTCATCCAGGTCTCGGGCTTGCGCGGCGGGCCTCCGAAGAAATCGTCGAAGGCCGCGTTCGTCATGCGCAGCCCGTGGTCGTAGGAGAAGTACTTCATGTCGAGCTTGAACGAGCCGTCCGCGTGGAGGTGGACCATCTGCTTCATGATCCGCTCGAAATGCACCGGCTTGCCGTAGGGTGCCAGCCCCATCACCTTGTACTCGGCGCTGTTGACCTTGAAGCCGAGGTAGTACGTGAACGCCGAGTAGAGCAGCCCGAGGCTGTGCGGGAAACGGATCTCCTTGAAGAGCGTGATGTCGCTGCCGCGCCCGACGCCGAAGGCCGCGGTGGCCCACTCGCCCACGCCGTCCACGGTGAGGATCGCCGCCTCCTCGAACGGCGAGGGCAGGAAGCACGAGGCAGCATGGCTCATGTGGTGCTCGGCGAACAGGATCGGACCCGTGTAGGGCTTGAGCTCCTTGCGGATGATCGACGGCACCCACAGCTTCTCGTGCAGCCAGAGCGGCATCGCCTTGCGGAACGAGCCGAACGAGCGCGGGAAGGTGGCGACGTAGGTGGACAGCATGCGCTCGAACTTGAGCAGCGGCTTGTCGTAGAAGCCGACGGCGTCGAGGCGCTCGGGCGCGATGCCGGCCTCGTGCAGCACGTACTGGATCGCGAGGCGGGGGAAGCCGGAATCGTGGCGCTTGCGCGAGAAGCGCTCCTCCTGGCCGGCCGCGACCACGACGCCGTCCTTGAGCAGGGCCGCGGCCGCGTCGTGGTAGAAGCAGGAGATTCCGAGGACGTAGGTCGGCGTCGAGCTCATCAGAACTGGTGCCGGGCGGCGCGCTCGGGACCGAGCGGGTTCGGCTCGTGCGCGCGCCAGAAGGAGGGCTCGGGCGAGAGCGCCCGGTCGAGCGGGTCCTTGCCGAAGAGGCGCATCAGGATTCCGATCGGACCGACCGACAGGAGGTAGATGATCGCCAGGATGACCGCCGTCCAGACGCTTCCGATGGCCTGGAAGAAGCGGGTCCAGCGGGCATAGGCCCGCGACCTGGGACCGAAGCGCCGGAAGGCGAGCTCGACCACGACCACGACCGTGGCCAGGGCGAGGACCTTCCAGCGCAGGGGCAGGGCGGCGAACCAGCCGAAGGCGTCTCCCAGGCTCAAGTGGCTGAAGCTCCGTCAGATAACAGCCTTCGATCATAGCGGCGGGCCGGCCTGGGGGTCAACGGCGGGGAGCTATAATCGCGGCTCAATGGCGAGGGACGGCGAGAACGAGTTGCGGGTCAGCGGCAGGGAGGCGCGCTCGGAGCTGCTGCGCAGCCAGCTCAAGCGCTTCACGGACCAGGTGTCGGCCGCCGGCAAGGCGGCGGAGCTGTTCGAGCTCGAGATGTGGCTGCGCAGCTTCGAGCGCTTCTTCCGGCTCGGCTCGCAGCCGCTGTCGGAGCGCGAGACGCGGGCGCTCGCGGCGCGCAACTGGTCGGAGGAGCTGCGGCTCGTCGACAACACCCTGCTGCGGGTGGTCCACTTGGCCGCCTCGATCCTGAGCGAAGAGCAGGTCGACCTCGCGCGCTTCGACCGCTACGTCGAGTCCAACCTGAGCTTCGAGGAGGGGCTCGACCCCTACATCGAGAAGCTGGTCCGGCACACGATGCCCGAGACGGCGCTCACGCTGCTGCGCGAGGCATTCGAGGACCTGCACCTGCTGCTGCTCGACCTGGTGAAGCTCTCGCGACTGCCGTACTCGACCTTCAACGCCGTGGGCAAGATCGTCTATCGCGAGGTCCGGCGCAGCGACCTGCTGGCGCTGCTGATCGACAAGAAGTTCAAGCCGCTGCACGACCGCATCGGAAACCGAGCCGTGAGCCGGATCATCCGCGGCATCCCGGAGGCGGCCCAGCGGCGCCAGGCGGCGAAGGTGTTCCTCGAGCTGTTCCGGCTGCTGCACTACCTCGAATACACCGACCCACAGCGCCTGCCCGAGGAGCAGCTGCGCGACACGATCCTGGTCTTCGCGCTGGTGGTCTCGGAGACGCGGCTGCTGCTCTCGTACATCGAAAGGCGCGTGCTGAAGGGGCGCGACACGGCGCTGCCGCTCTACCAGGTGTACGACTCGTTCGTGTACTGCATCCCGCTCGAGCTCAAGAAGGTGGTGAACACCGAGCTCACGGACATCTCGGTGACGCGCCAGTCCGAGAGCGTGAGGACGCGCGTCGAGAACAGTCACGGTATCCTGAAGGACTGCTTCCAGCAGTCGGTGGTGCAGCTGGGGCAGGCGCTCGACCCCACGATCGACGGCACCCGCATCTTCCCGGACTTCAGCGCGCGTCGCGACCAGTCGCTAGCGCTGCGCGACGGGCTCCTGGGCGTGGTGCGGGAGCTGCGTGAGTTCCAGGAAAAGAAGGACGAAGCCTCGGCGACGCGCATGAAGGACCGCATCTCGGAGTTCTACGACCACCACATCAAGTACCTGATGTACCGCGACTGGTCGGGCTTCGAGCTCTTCTACATCGAGATCCTCAAGTGCGGCAGCATCTCCGGGCTGCAGCAGATCGCGCACCGCTTCGAGACCTTCCTGGTGACGCTGCTGCGGGAGGTGCAGAAGCGCTCGCTGCTGCAGGGCGGATCGGGCGGCGACGAGCTTAAGGAGCTGCTCGAGTAGCTAGCGGTTAGTTCCTTCGTTCTTCCTTCCTTCCGTCCTTACTTTCTTCCGTTCTCCCTTCCTCCCTCTTCGCGCCCGGTCCATGCGAAAAGAGTAATCCGCCCGGTTTCTGCTACACTCCGACCGGCACGATGAGCGCGGAGAAGGACTCCTTCGCCCGGTTCCTGAAGCACTTCAGCAAGGGGACCGCCCTTTTCAACGAGGGGGACGAAGGCGAGGAGATGTACATCATCCGCTCCGGCAAGGTCGCCATCAAGAAGCGGGTGGCGCACGGCGAGATCGTGGTGGCCGTGCTCGAGAAGGGCGACTTCTTCGGCGAGATGGCCATGCTCGAGCACATCCCGCGGACGGCGGGAGCCGAGGTGGTTGAGGACGGCGACCTGATCGTGATCGGCAGCGAGATCTTCGGGGACATGGTGAAGTCGAACCCCGAGATCGGCGTGCGCATGCTGCGCAAGTACTCGCTGCGGCTGCGCGAGACGACGAAGCAGATCGAGGAGCTCGCCGCGCGCGGCGAGGGCGCCCTGCCGGTGGTTGCGTCAGCCGTGCCCGAGTCGACCTCGAAGCCGAGTGTCCCGCAGCAGGCCGAGGCGGTCGCCTACTTCATCTCGAAGGCGAGCGGCAACGTGTTTCCGGTCTTAAAGGGCGAGTCGCTGATCGGGCGCTACGACTCCGTGACGGGCCAGTCGCCCGAGGTGGACCTCACCAATGAAGACTCGGCGCGGAACATCTCGCGCCGCCACGCCCGCTTCGTGATGAAGGACGGCAAGCCGTACGTGGCCGAGGAGATCGGGACCATGAACGGGACGTTCCTCAACAGCCAGAAGCTCACGACCGGAGTCCTGACCTCGATCAAGGACGGGGACGAGTTCACGCTCTGCCGCCTGGTCCTGACCTTCCGGCTACCCGCAGCCAAGTAGTCGGGGCCCGATACCGAATCGACGTGACCCCGCATTGAGCCCGCGGAGCAGGGCGGGCTCCCGCGTGAGCCGCCGCCACGCGTGGCTCATGGAGGTGGCCGCGCCTGTGGTCGACAGCGTGCCGCCGCTCGTTGCCTAGAGTCTGCTGTCGCGGATCGCGGCGTCGAGCGGTCTCGGCAGCCAACCGAGCTCGCGCCGGGCGCGGGTCGAGTCGAGCGAGACGTCGGGAGGCCGCGTTTCGGGCCCCGGGTGCTCCGCCAGCACTGCCGCCACGATGCCCGCGCTGCCCAGGTCGAGCGCGCGCGCGACCCGCACGCCCAGCTCGTAACGGCTGACCCGCTCGGCCCCGCCCAGGTGGTAGAGGCCGGACCCGGTCGCCAAGAGCAGCCGCGCCACCGCGTCGGCGACCGATTCGGCGTCGACCGGCGTGCGGTACTCGTCGGTGTAGAGCCTCACCGACCTGCCCGAGCGCAGGGCCCGGGCGATCGACTCGCTCGACGTGCCGCGCGGCCCGTGACCGCGGCCGAGCACCAGCGCCACGCGCGCGACCGCGGCCCTTGGACAGGCCGAAAGCACGGCTTGCTCGCCCGCGCGCTTGGTCTGCGCGTACACGTTCCGCGGGCGCGCCGCGTCCTGTTCGGTCACGAACGAGCGGTCCCCTGCGAAGACGAGGTCCGTGGAGAGAGCGACGAGGCGCAGCCCGCGCTCGCCGCAGCGCTCCGCCACCCATCCGGGCAGCCGAGCGTTCACGCGCTCGGCCTCGTCGGGGCGATTCTCGCAGTCCTCCGCGCGACCGAGGACGGCGGCGTGGACAACGGCGTCGGGCCGGACCTCCTCGAAGCACCGGCTGACGTCGGCCGGCTCCGCCAGGTCGGCCCGCAGGGGCCGCGGGCCGTCGGGCGGGGCGCCGCGGCGATGAGCGGCCGTCACGTCGAACCCCCGCTCCTGAAGCAGTGCCGCCAGGCGCCCCCCGAGGAGCCCCCCGGCTCCGGTGACCAGGACGCGCAGCGCGTTCCTCAGCCGGCCATCACGGCGCCGCCGTTGACCGAGAGGATCTGGCCGTGAAGGTAGCTCGCCATATCCGACGCGAGGAATGCGATCGGCCCGGCGATCTCCTCGGGCGTCCCCGGCCGGCCGAGCGGGATCGCGCGCCGGATCCCCTCGCCCGTGGTCCCCTCGAGCGCCGCACGGCTCATGTCGGTCATCACCCAGCCGGGCGCCACGCAGTTGACGCGGACGCCGCGTGGGCCGAGCTCGGCGCCGAGCGACTTCGTGAGCGCGAGAACCGCGCCCTTGGTCGCCGCATAGTGGCTGTGGAAGGGCTCGCCGCGTTGCCCCGCCGTGGAAGCGACCAGCACGATCGCGCCCCGGCCACGGGCCGTCATCCGGCGGGCCGCCTCGGCACAGAGCGCCCGCACCGACGTGAGGTTGGTCCAGAGCATCTCGTCCCACTGCGCCGTGGTCATCGACTCGATCGGGGCGCGTTTCCAGATGCCGTGGCAGGGCACCAGGACGTCGAGGGGCCCGAGCGCCTCCTCCGCGCGCGCCACCAGCCGCTCGGCCTCGCCGTCCGCGGCGAGATCGCCGCCGAGGATCACGCCCGCACCGCCCATCTCGGCGAGCGTTCCGCGGGCCGCGGCTTCGTCGCGCCCGTAGCTGACCGCGACGCGGGCGCCCAGCCGGGCCATCAGGATCGCCGTATGCTTCCCGATGCCGCGGCTCGCGCCGGTCACGAGGGCGGTCCGGCCGGCGAGGCTCAGCACGCTAGCGACGCTATCCGTGCCGGAGGGGGCGCGTCAAGGCTCGTCACTGCCGCTAGAATCGCTCCAATGGCATTCATCACGTTCGAGGGGATCGAGGGCTGCGGGAAGAGCACGCAGGTGAGACGGCTCGCCGAACGCTTGGGCGCGCGCGCCGTCGAGACGCGCGAGCCCGGCGGCACCTCGATCGGGCAGGCCGTGCGCCAGGTGCTGCTCGACCCCGGGAACCTGCGGCTCGCACCGATGACCGAGCTCCTGCTCTATTTCGCGGACCGCGCCCAGCACATGGCCGAGGTGGTGAAGCCCGCGCTCGCACAAGGTCGGATCGTGCTGTGCGACCGGCACGTCGAGTCGAGCCTGGCGTATCAGGGCTACGGCCGTGGCCTGCCGCTCGACGCGATCCGCGCGCTCGGGACGCTCGCCACGGGGGGGCTGCGGCCCGACGCGATCGTTCTTTTCGACGTGCCCGTGGAGCTGGGACTCGCTCGGGCGCGCCGGCGCGGGGCGCAGGATCGTCTGGAGGCGGAAGTCCTCGAGTTCCACGAACGCGTGCGGGCCGGCTACGAGGCGCTCTTCGCGGCGGAACCCGCGCGCTGGATCCGCGTGGACGGCGGAGGCCCGGCCGACGCGGTGTTCGAGGCATTGTGGCGGGCGCTCGCCGGGCGCGGCCTGGTCTCGGGAGCGGCGGCGTGAGGCTCTCGGAGGTCACGGGCCACGACCGGATCCGGTCGGTGCTGGCGCGCGCCCTCGAGCGCGATCGCCTGCCGCCCGCGCTCCTGCTCGACGGCCCGGCGGGCGTCGGCAAGAAGACGCTCGCGCTCGCCGTGGCGCAGGCGGCGCTCTGCGAAAAGGCCCCCTTGGCCGAGCCGTGCGGCGAGTGTCGCGCCTGCCGCAAGGTCGCCGCCGCGGCCGGTCCCGAGCGGCTCAGGGAGCTGCGGCAGGAGGCGGACCGCCATCCGGACGAGGACGTGTGGCGCAACTTCCGGCTCCACCCGGACCTGGTGCTGGCGGAGGGCTGGTGGCTCACGCGGACGGGCCGGCCCCGCTCGGAGCCCGAGATCCGCGTCGATCAGGTGCGCGACCTGGTGGGCGAGATCGCCGGCGCGCCGTTCGAGGCGCGTCGACGCGTGTTCGTGATCGACGACGCGCACACCATGAACGACGCGGCCCAGAACGCGCTGCTCAAGAGCCTCGAAGAGCCGCCGCCCCGCTCGCACGTGATCCTGGTGTCGTCGGCGGCCTCGGGACTGCGGCCCACGATCCGCTCGCGCTGCCAGCGGCTGCGCTTCGGGCCGCTTCCGCGCGCCGTGGTGACCGAGCTGCTGCGCCGCGAGCGCGGCCTCGGGGCCGAGGAGGCGCAGCTGCAGGCGGCGCTCGCCGGCGGCAGCCTGGCCGCCGCACTCGCCTACGAGCCTGGGACCGAGCTGCGGCTGCGGGAAGAGCTGCTGGAGCTGCTCGAGGGCGTGGCGGGAAAGGACGCGCTCGCCCGCATGGAAGCGGCCGAGGCGCTCGAGCAGGCCGACGACCCGGCGCTGCTGCTCACCACCCTGCGCTCGCTGCTGCGCGATCTCGTGGCGCTGCGGGCCGGGGCCGCGCCGGAGGCACTCCTCAACCCCGACCGGGGCCAGAGGCTCGCGGCCCTCGCGAGGGGTCCGCTGGGGGAGCGGGCCATCCTGCTCGCCGAAGAAGCGGGCGAGGCGCGAGCCGCGCTCCGCGGCTTTGCGAGCAAGCTCCTGGTCTTCGACCGGCTCGTGGACGCGATCGGCGGAGAGTGATCATTCGCGAACGGCCGCGGCTCGCGCTCACCGTCGGCGATCCGGCGGGGATCGGGCCGGAGATCGTCCTCCGGGCGCTCGCCTCGCCGGAGTGCCCGCCCGCCGAGTGGGTGGTCTACGGGCCGCTCGCGACTCTCGAGGAACGCTCCCGGCGGTTCGGTCTTCCCGACCTGGCGTCGCTTTTGGCAGGGGCCGTCGACATCCCGGCGGCCGCTGTGCCGCTCGGAGAGGTCTCGGCGGAGGGCGGGCGAGCGGCTGCCGCCGCGGTCCTGGCCGCGGTGGCGGATGTTCGAGCCGGACGCGTCGTGGGGCTCGTCACGGCACCGCTCCACAAGGAATCGCTGCGGGCCGCGGGGCATCCCTGGCCGGGCCACACGGAGATGCTGGCCGAGGCGGCGGGCGTCTCCGACGTGGCGATGATGTTCGTGGGAGGCGGCCTCCGAGTCGCGCTCCTGACGATCCACCGCTCGCTGCGCTCCGTTCCTGACGCGATCTCGCGCGTCGAGACGGAGCGCATCGTCCGTCTCGTGCACCGCGAGCTGCCGCGGCTCGGGGCCGAGCGGCGCCGCATCGCGGTCTGCGGCGTGAACCCGCACGCCGGCGAGCACGGGCTCTTCGGTCGCGAGGACGACGACGTGCTGCGGCCGGCGGTCGCCACACTCCGCGGGGAGGGGATCGAGGTCACGGGCCCGCTTCCTGCCGACACCGTGTTCGTGCGGGCGGCGCAGGGCGAGTTCGACGCGGTGGTGGCGGCATACCACGATCAGGGCCTGGTGCCGGTGAAGCTCCTGGCCTTCGGGCGGGCCGTCAACGTGACGCTGGGCCTGCCGTTCGTGCGCACCTCGGTCGACCACGGCACGGCCTTCGACATCGCCGCGGCGGGCACCGCTGATCCAGGCAGCCTGTTGGCCGCGATGGGGTTTGCGTTCGATCTGTCCGTTACCCCTTGACCCGCCCAGCATCCTTGCGTCAGCATAGGCGAACAAAAAGCGAAACTAATGCCCGTCGAGCTCCACGCCGCTTCGGCCTTCTCGTTCCTGCGCGGGGCATCGCTGCCCGAGGACCTGGTGGAGCGGGCGGCCGAGCTCGGCATAGGCGCGCTCGCGCTCGTCGATCGCGACGGGCTCGCGGGCGCCCCGCGCTTCTTCAAGGCGGCCAGGTCGCGCGGGATCCGACCGATCGTCGGGGCCGAGCTCGGCCTGGAGGGGGGCGGCGCCTTGCCGATGCTCGTCGAGACGCAGCAGGGCTACCGGAGCCTGTGCCGGCTGATCACGCGCATGAAGGCCGGCGTTCCAAAAGGCGCGGGACGGCTGCGCTTCGAGATGCTGGAAGGGATGGGCGAGGGGCTCTTTGCCCTGCCGGGGGTCGAAACGCTCCAGCCGTCCGGTAGCGGGCCGCTCGACACGGATCGGCTCGCGCGCATCGTCGAGGCTTTTGGCCCGAGCCGCGTCTTCCTCGACGTGCAGCGACATCGCCGACGCGAGCAGGAAGCGGCGAACCAGGCGCTCCTCGACCTCGCCGATGCGCTCGGCCTGCGCGCCGTGGCCACGAACGGGGTGCGCCACGCGACTTCGCAGCGGCGGGCGCTCCAGGACGTGCTCACCTGCATCCGCGAGAAGCGCACGCTCGCGAGCGCCGGGCGCCTGCTCGCCTCGAACGCCGAGCGCCAGCTCAAGTCCCCCAAAGCGATGGCGGCGCTCTTTGCCGACCGCAAGGACCTGCTGAGCAACACCGAGGCGCTTGCCGAGCGGCTGACGTTCACGCTCGAGGACCTCGGCTACCGCTTCCCCGACTACCCGGTGCCGGCGGGGGAGTCGCAGTTCTCATTCCTGTGCCAGGCGACCGAGGCCGGTGCGCGCGAGCGTTATCGGCCGTACCACGAGAAGGCCCGGCGCCAGATCGAGCGCGAGCTTCAGCTCATCGGCAAGCTCGAGCTCGCCGGCTACTTCCTGATCGTGTGGGACCTCGTGAACTTCTGCCGGCGCGAGGGGGTCCTGGTCCAGGGCCGCGGCTCGGCCGCGAACAGCGCGGTCTGCTACAGCCTCGGCATCACCGCCGTGGATCCCGTCGGGATGGAGCTGCTCTTCGAGCGCTTCTTGTCCGAGGAGCGCGGCGAGTGGCCCGACATCGACCTCGACCTGCCGAGCGGCGATAGGCGCGAGCAGGTGATCCAACACGTCTACACGCGCTACGGCGCCGCCTCGGCGGCGATGACCGCGAACGTGATCACCTACCGCGACAAGAGCGCCTCGCGCGAGATCGGCAAGGTGCTGGGGATCCCGACCGAAGAGCTCGACCGCCTCGGGCAGCACCTGCGCCGCTTCGAGTACGTCGATCCCGAAGACACGCTCGAGGCACGCCTCGCGCGCGCGGGATGGGGCCAAGCGGACCAGCGGGTGCGGCTCTTCGCGCGCCTCTTCGGCGAGATCCAGGACCTGCCGCGCCACCTCGGCCAGCACTCGGGCGGGATGGTCGTAGCCCATGGCCGGCTCGACGAGGTGGTGCCGCTCGAGCCCGCCAGCATGCCAGGGCGCGTGATCGTGCAGTGGGACAAGGAGGACTGCGCCGACCTCGGGATCATCAAGGTCGACCTGCTCGGCCTCGGGATGATGTCGGCGCTCCAGGACTCGCTCGCGCTGCTGCGAAACGAGGGCGTCACGCTCGACCTCGCTCACCTGCCTCCCGACGACCCCGCGGTCTACCGCATGCTGCGCAAGGCCGACACGGTGGGCGTCTTCCAGGTGGAGAGCCGCGCGCAGATGGCGACGCTGCCGCGGATGAAACCGGAGCGCTTCTACGACCTCGTGGTCGAGGTGGCGATCATCCGCCCCGGGCCGATCGTCGGGAAGATGGTCCACCCCTACCTGCGCCGCCGGAACGGGGAGGAGCCGGTCTCCTGTCTGCACCCCTCGCTCGAGCCGATCCTCCGGCGCACGCTCGGGGTGCCGCTGTTCCAGGAGCAACTGCTGCGGATTGCGATGACCGCGGCCGGTTTCAGCGGCGGCGAGGCCGAGGAGCTGCGCCGGGCGATGGGCTTCAAACGCTCGGAGCTGCGCATGAAGGCGATCGAGACGCGGCTGCGTGCGGGGATGGCCGAGCGCGGGATCACGGGCGAGACGGCCGACACGATCGTGCGCTCGATCAGCTCGTTCGCGCTCTACGGCTTTCCCGAGTCGCACGCGGCGAGCTTCGCGCTCATCGCCTACGCGAGCGCCTTCCTGAAGGCGCACCACCCGGCGGCCTTCGTGTGCGCCCTCCTCAACAACCAGCCGATGGGCTTCTACCACCCGTTCACGCTGGTGGGTGACGCCCAGCGCCACGGCGTGCGCTTCCGGCCGGTGGACGTGACGCGGAGCGGGAAGCTGTGCTTGCTCGAGGAGGGTGACGTGCGGCTGGGCCTCGGCTACGTGCGCGGCCTGCGCGCCGCGGCGGCCTTACGCATCGAGGAGGAGAGGAAGCGCGCGCTATTCGCCACGCTGCAGGACTTCGTTGACCGCACCGGCCTCGAGCGCGAAGAACAGCGCAGGCTGGCCGAGGTGGGCGCGCTCAATGCCTTCGGGCTCACGCGCCGGAGCGCCCTGTGGCAGGTGGAGAAGGCGGGGCGGCCGCGCGGGCCGCTCTTCCGCGACGCGGAGCCGGAGCAAGGCGACCTCTCGCCGGTGCCGGAAATGGGCTTTACCGAGCGGCTCACGAGCGACCTCGCGGGGACCGGCCTGAGCGTGGGCCGGCATCCCGTCTCGCTCTTCAGGCAGGAGCTCGTCGAGCGGGGCGTGCGCCGCGCGAGCGAGCTGCCCGGGCTCGCGGATGGCGACTTCGTGCGCGTCGCGGGCGCCGTGATTTGCCGCCAGCGGCCGGGCACGGCGAAGGGGTTCCTGTTCCTGACGCTGGAGGACGAGAGCGGCCTCGTCAACGTGATCGTCCGGCCGGACCTGTTTCTGCGCGAGCGCACGACGCTGGTGGGTGCGTCGTTCCTGGAGATCGACGGGGTGCTGCAGGGGAAGGACGGCCTCTCGGTGCGGGCCGTCGCCGTGCGCGAAGCCCTGGCCGGAGCCCCTGCGACCCCGGCCAGGGAATTCCATTAGCGCCGCTTGATCTGGGTGACGACTTCCTTGTTGCCCTGCTTCTCGATCAGGATCGTGACGCGGTCGCCGATCTTGAAGTTGTGGAGCTGTCCCTTCGGGTCCACCTCGAAGGTCTGGGGCCCGGCGCCCATGTTGACCTCGACATGGCCGATGTTCGCGTCGAGGTTCGTGATCGTCGCGTTCTGCTGCGTGCCCGGACCGCCAGCGGCGGGCTCGAAGCCGACCTCGACCACCTCGAACTTGTGGATCTCCTTCGAGTCGAAATCGAAGGTGAAGGCGACGTACATCGGGGCGCGCAGGTCGCTGAGCTTCGGGTTGGGGAACTGGCTCTTCTTGTCCGTGAAGACGACCTCGGCGTCTCGGCGCACCTTCCAGGTGCCCACGCGGTCCTTGGGGTCCTTGATCTCCACCTTCATCGACCGCCAGTCCGTGGAGACGATGTTCCCCCGCTCCTTCGCCAGGTTCTGGGCGTAGGCGGGTGCGGCGACGGCCGCGGCGACCAGCAGGGCCAGGGCGGCCCGGGGCGTCGACTTCATGTTCTTCCTCCTCAAGCGCACGAGCGAGCGGCGCGAGCCTCGGCAACGTGCGCGACCACTGCCGGCCAGTCTAGCAGCGTGCCGCTTCCCGATGACCTGTCAATTCTTACGGGTGGGCGGGGGGCCGCTACCAGAGGCGAGCGCGCCGCCTCGTTGTAGGCCGGGAGGACGATGGAGTAGTCTGGCGCGGCGTTCACCCGGTGAGGATGGGCGAACTCGGAGGCGGGGATGGCAAGGACCGCGGCCCGGGCTGTCAGACCGCGGCGGAGCGTGCGCTTCGCCGCGAGCGAGCCCGTGGCGAGCGTCGACATGTCACCGGGCCGGTACATCGTCAAGGTCGACAAGGCCACCGGCGAACCGCACACCGACCCGATCGAGCCCAGCGACCTCCTGGTCCACGCGCACCGTGACCGCCATCCGGTCGAGATCGCCGCGCAGTTCTTCGCGAGCCGCCTGATCCACGTCACCGGGAACGAGAGCCTGGTGAAGAAGGGGCTCAAGGGAATCGAGCGCCTGGGGGCGCGCGTGGGCCGCACGGTGGCAGAGCTGACGGGGAACCCCGAGGACGCCAAGCGCGTGAAGCGCCTCCTCGGCGTCACGACCCGCGACTACCTGTTCCAGTTCCGCGAGCCGACGCACCTCTCGGAGCGAGAGGTCAAAGCGCGCGTGCAGGAGCTGCAGAAACAGGCACGCGCCCTGCTCGCGGCGCTCGGCAAACGCCCCCGCCTGAGAGTGCTGCTGACCGGCGCCACCGGTTTCGTGGGCAAGGAGCTCCTGGCCCAGGCCGCCTCCCATCCCTACATCGAGGAAGTCGTCTGCGTGGTGCGGACGGAGACGCTGCGCGACCGCAAGACGAAGCAGGTGATCAAGGTGCTGTCCGCGCGCGAACGCGGGGCGCTGCTGCTGAAGCGCCTTCACGTGTCGGGCAGGGCCGCCTCCCGCTTCCGCTTCGTGCTTGGCGACGTCGAGAGCCCCGGCTTCGGGATCGAGAAGGCGGAGCTCGATCGGCTGCAGCGCGAGATCACGCACGTCGTGCATTGTGCCGCGAGCGTCTCGTTCGACGACCCGTACGAGAAATCCTTCCGCGCGAACGTGCTCGGCTGCCAGAACGCGCTCGCGTTCTCGAAGCAGATGCAGGCGGCACCGGGCTCGCGCTTCGTGGCCCACGTCGCGATCGAGACGTCCTACATCCACGGCCGCCGCAAGCGCACGATCGCGCAGGAGGACGCGCTCGTCTTCCCGCGCCACTTCTACAACAACTACTACGAGCTCACGAAAGCGATGGCCTCGATCGAGACCGACCGGGCGCTGGTGCAGGACGGCCTCCGCGTCACGCAGCTCTTGCCGTCGATCGTGATCGGCCACGCCCGCACCGGCAACAACCGTGGCGACACGAAGGTCCTGAACGCGCCGGTCAACGCCTTCGGCCGGGCGCAGGAGGCGCTCGCCGGGCTCGGGCGCGAGCCGGGCGACCGTCTGCGCGCGCTGATCGTGGGCCGGATCGCGACCACTTTTCCTGCGGATCGCTCGGCGGAGATCAACCTGGTTCCCGTCGACCGCGTGGCGGCGGGGATCCTGGCGTCGCTCACCGCGCCCGAGGCGATCGGCGCCCGGATCCACCTCGCCACCGACAACCGTATTCGTTCCGAAGACATCATGCGGATCGCCGAAGAGGAGCTGGACGTCAAAGTGCGGATGTCCGACCCGACGCTCTCGCGCAACGTCACGCTGCCTTTGTTCAAGGCGGTGCTGCTGGCCGTGGGGGACCAGAAGCTCGCGAACGTGGTCGAGAAGCTGGGCAGCATCTTCGGCGTCTACGGCGAGTGGGGCCAGCCGATCCACGACGTGGGCAACGACGTGCGGCTGCTGGGGCTGCCGATCCGGC
>Ga0247727_10003866_pt1 | contig 32641 bp, 31 predicted proteins | sample WisWelCaveWW1625_FD_202498 | JGI IMG/M metagenome (GOLD analysis project Ga0247727, IMG submission 202498) | Biofilm microbial communities from Wishing Well Cave, Virginia, United States - WW16-25 | ecosystem: Environmental > Aquatic > Deep subsurface > Groundwater > Cave microbial mat | place...
CACAAAGGGACACAAAGAAAACAACCACTCGTTTTTCTTTGTGAGGCTTTGTGGCCTTGGTGCGCTCTGTGTTATTCTTTTTCAACACAAAGGCACGAAGCGACACAAAGGAACACAAAGAAAACAAACACTCGTTTTTCTTTGTGAGGCTTTGTGGCCTTGGTGCGCTCTGTGTTATTCTTTTTCAACACAAAGGCACGAAGGTACACGAAGGACACAAAGAAAACCAGTTCATTTTTTCTTTGTGAGGCTTTGTGGCCTTGGTGCGCTTTGTGTTATTCGCTTTTCAACACGAAGGTACACGAAGGACACAAAGAAAAACAGCTCGTTTTTTCTTGGTGAAACTTTGTGGCCTTGGTGTACTCTGTGTTATTCTTGTTCTTTTTTGCCAGAAATCCCCAGCGCCGATGTTTCTTTGTAAATCTTGCCATCCTTCATTACAAAGCTCACTTTCTCCATCACACCAATATCTTGCAACGGATCGCCGGGCACGGCGATAATATCCGCCAGTTTTCCCGGTTCGATGCTTCCCAAACTTTCTTCTTGATCGATCAAATCTGCGGCAACACTCGTCGCGGCTTTCAGGGCTTGCATCGGCATCATGCCGGCATTGACCATGAGCTTAAGCTCGCCGGCTTGATTCATGGTCCATGGAAAACCGCCGGCGTCCGTTCCCATCGCGATTTTCAATCCGGCTTTTGCGGCTTTGCCCACGGCGGTGCGCAGCATAGGCAGCATCTTCATCCAAATTTCCGCGCCGGCTGCCGCGCGGCCGGGCGCGACATATTCCGTCACCAGCATGGTCGGACACCAGAACGTTCCCTGCTTCACGGCTTGCGCAATCAATGCTTCGTCAAAGCCGTCGCCGTGCTCGATGGTATCGCAGCCGTGGTCGAGCGCCATTTTGATGCCGTTGCGGCCAATGGCATGGGCCGCGACTTTCTTGCCGAGGCGGTGCGTTTCATCCACTATTGCCTTCATTTCTTCTGGCGTCCAATTGGATTGACTGGAAAGGCCGCCGTCTTTATCAATGTAATAGCGGCGGTCTGCATAGATTTTGATCCAATCCGCGCCATTGGCAATTTGTTCGCGCACGGCCTGGCGGCAGGCCTCTGCGCCATCGACGATTTGCACGCCTTTGGGCAGATGCAACTCCCACGAATATCCGGCCGGGCCATACGCGCCGGTGGGCGCCATCGCCCGCGTTGAAACCCACATGCGCGGGCCAGGAATAATGCCGTTGTTGATCGCTTTCTTGACATCAACGTCGGCATACATCGCGCCCTCGGTTTCCACGTCGCGCATAGAGGTGATGCCGTTCATCAGCGCCGTGCGCACCGCCGCCACCGCGCGAATGGTGCGATAGGGAGTCGATTCTTTATAGATTTGTTCTTCGTATTCTGCGGAAGTTATATCACCTTGCAAGAGAACGTGCGTATGGGCGTCGATCAAGCCCGGCAGCACCGTGGCGGATTGGAGATCAATGGTTTGAGCATTTGGGGGGATAGTGATGTTTTTACCGACTTCGCGGATACGGTTGCCTTGTATTAAAACGATGACATCCGTAGCCACTTTGTCGCTTTTGCCGTCGATCATTTTGCCGGCGCGGAGGGCGAGGGTTTGCTCTTGCGCCAGCAACTGGGCTGTGAATGCAAAGAGCATAAACGGCAAAAATTTTTGAACCATAATTCCTCCTCGAGGGGTGAGATCATTCTTTATATGCCGCGTGCCGGAGAGAAAGTCTCAGCTTGCAAACCGCGGCATTAGCGCCCGCCGCAAATGCCAGGTATCGGCTTGTCGCGCGTGACCCAGCCAGCTCATGAGCGATTGCCGAATTTCCGGCAAAGTGATTTTTTTGAGCGCATAACACTTCTGAAACCGGCGCTCGAACAGCGGGCCGATGATGTTGATGAGCATGTGATGCACGATGCGGTCGCGAAACGGCGCGGCGCTAATCAGGCGTTTTTTCGGCTCGTATATGAAAAATGCTTTGTAGTCCCCGGGCTGATAAGTGAACGTGCGCAGCTCATGCAACAGTTGCAACGCATGGTGTTCGAAATCGCTGAAGAACGCGAGCACATGCGGCCGAAAGCGTTTGCCAGCCGCGGCTTTTCCGGCCGCGGGCAAAAAATTTTCGAACGCGCAGATTTGGGCGTAGAGGTTTTTGTGAGTTTTCATTGCTCTCAAAAAACCCGTAGGGTTGTCATGTTTATAGTTTGAAGGTTCTTTCGCATTTAAACTCCGTTAGGAGTGGCATACGAAGGCTTGTGACGGTGGATGGATTTTATCATTCTTATTTAGTCTTGCCCACATGCTACTCCTTCGGAGTTTATTCAATTCGTTGGGGCCGTATCTATAAACAGTTCACTCCTAACGGAGTTGATAGCATTTTGGAACGCGGCGGCGCTTTCGATGCCGAAGGATCGCCACTACTCACGCTGCCACGCCCTCACCAGCCATGCCGGCGGAGAAGCCGGCGCGACCGGACTTTGTTTGTGCGCCGCACGCTCATTTTTCATGCGGCCCAGCAGGAGGGAGCCTTGTCATGTTCCGGCGCCAGCCGCCAGTCCGTGAACGGGCGGCATTGGCGAGCCGAAACTCGGCTGTGGAACGTGATTCGGCGGACAACACCACGCGGAAGCCGTTGTTGTGGTTCCTGTTGTCGGGATTGTTCCTGTTGCGATGCGAACCGCGCAGGTCGCCTCGGCTCCACCCCTTTTCAAATTAGCCGTTATGTTGCGGAATCTACTTCTGACCGCTTTGTTGCTTGATCCAGCCGCCCAGCATTCTGCCAATTTCGTCGAGGCTTTGGGCGGCAAACTCATAGGAATTGGTATTGATGAATTGTTGATCGTGGCTCAGGCGTATCAGCAGGCGCACTTTGATTAACGCTTCATCGGCAGCTTGCAATAACGGCAGCTTGACTTTGCGATGATTGGCAACGACAAGGTGTTCGAGAAATTCCAGAAAATGATTCTCCAAACGCACCGCAATTGAAAAACGATGGCTCTTGGGAAATTTGCCGGTGTGTCCCATTAGCCATTTACAAAAATCATAGCTCTTCTGAATGATTTTAAGTTCTTCCACCATAAACTAGAATTTTAAAAAAAATTTCGAGGTAAAAGCCTTTCAGATTAGCAGGAATCAGATTTACAGATTTTCAAGACTCGGCGGACAACACCACGCGGAAGCCGTCGTTGCGGACCCAGTCGCCGGAACTGTACCTGTTGCGAAGCGAACCGCGCAGGTCGTTCAAATCCGAATAATAAGCCACGCCACGAAGAACTCGATAATTACCCTTTTGCGGCCCGCGCGGATTTTTCACCACGCCCTTTTTCTTGCATTCCGCATAATACTTCTCGCCATACGAATCCAGACACCATTCCCACACATTGCCGGCTAAATCAAAAATGCCTTCGGGCGTGACGCCAAGCGGATAACTTCCCACGGCAGTGGTGTGATTGATCTGTGAATCTTTGTAATTGGCGCGCTCAACCGTTGGCTCGTCATTTCCCCACGGATATTTTCGGCCTTCTATTCCCCGCGCCGCAAACTCCCACTCCGCTTCGGTTGGTAATCTCACGATGCGCCTTTCACTCTTCACTCCTCGCTCTTCAGCTTTCGCTCTCTGCTCCGAAAGCCACGCACAAAATGCCTCCGCTTCAAACCACGAAACGCCGACCACCGGTTGATTGGGGAGATTGAAACGATCATCATCCCACCAACGTGGCGCTTCCCAATTTTCTTTTTGGCAATATTCCCAACCTTGCTTGCTCCACCATTTTTGTTCAGCATAGCCGCCGGCTTTCATGAATGTTTCAAACTGCGCGTTGGTGATGGGATACTTGCTGATTTTGAACGGCGAAAGCTCGACCTCGTGCACCGGCTTTTCATTATCTTCGCCTTGATCGTCGCCCATTTTAAATTTGCCGCCGGGCAGCGACACCCACATTTGCGGAACGAAATCACACACGCCAGGCCGAGGATCGCCGAGCTTGGCCAAGGCGTAACCAGCTTCGGCGCGCTCGCGGGCCGGCAAGAGGCTTTTTTCGAGAATGGTCACCAAGCGTTGCTGCAAACGGCTGAGAAAGGCCGGGCCGCCGCCGCCCAGCTCATCCTGTTGAATGCGCGTGAGGCCGATCTCCAAGCTGAAAAACGCCGCCCAACTGATGCCGCGCCACGCCGAAGTGTTGCCAAGGTCCGGCTCCTTCTCCGGGCAGAGATGATAAACCACGTCCATGGCCGGGCCGTCGTTGTTGTCGTTGTAGAGCAATTCTTCCACGCCGAGCTGGCCGGCCAAACGCCAATAATCGCCTTCCGGCAACAGCTTCAAAAGCTCGCGCTTGAAATTGCGGCTGCCTTTGGCAAGATGGCAGCCGGCGAAATATTCCTGAAACGTACGATGTGGAAAAGCATACACATTTCCGCTCGGCCCGCCGCGGCCGATCAACAGGCCGGCGGTTTGATCCACGTATCCGAGAAACTTGCCGGCCGCCACCAGCGGCTCGGGCAGGCTCGCGAAGTTGCGGCTGAGAACGCTGAAGGCCTCGCCTTCGGGAATATCGGCGGATTGCTGGCCGCGCTTCATCTTCTGCGCCAAGTAACCCAACTCCCGCAAGGCGCGGTACATCTCTTTATCTTCTTGCAAACCGATCTCTTCGAAAAGCGAAATCTTGCCGGCGCGTTGTTCCTGCCAGCGCCGCAGCAAAATCGCGCTGGCGCTTTTGTAAAGCTTGACGCGGTGGCGCGGCAGCTCGACATTGTTGGCATGCACGTTGGCGACCGCGGTGAGCAGGAGCGGATTAGCCACCAAACTTTCCGGCAGCCGCTGCGCCGCTTGTTGCAAATCTTGCTTTTTTGCCTCGGCCTGATCCGGCGTGAATTGCCCGATCTGCGCCAGCGCTTCATACCAGCGCGCCACGAACGCGGCGATTTGCTCTTTATCAAACAGCGCGAGCGTGACGGTTTTAAAATTTTGCAAACACGCCGAACCTTCGTAAGAGCGAATGCGGCAGGTAATGATGAACCGATTGCCGTTATGGTTGGCGCAAAATGCTTCCACGGCAAAACGCACCAAGCTGCGCTGTCCGGGTGGCGCTTCATCGAGGCCGTCGAAGACAATCAGGCAACGGCGCTGGTCGATGGCATCAGCCAAACCGGCGGCAAAATCTGCGGCCTCGTAGTCAACCAGATGCTCGGCAATATGCTCGGCCACCATGCGGCTGAGGTTGTGCTGGCGATTTTGATGCGGCTGGCTCATGCAAGCGGCGGCGTCTTTCTTTTCGAGCGAGACCGCCAGCTCACGCAAGAGCACGCGCACGGGCAGCAGCGCGCTGTGCGGCCAATTCGCCGGCAAATCGCTTTGTGGCCGCAAATGCTTTTCTGCCAGGGCGAACATGAGATCATTGATGAAGGAAGTTTTGCCGGAGCCGGGGTCGCCCAAAATCACCAGGGCCTCGTGTTGTGCTGCGGCTTCCAATGCTGCGAGTGGCCGCAACTCTTCCTCTTTCTCGGAGGCAGCGCGCCGTTTAAGCGTCTCGCGCTTTTCGAGCGCAACGGGCTTGCCGGTTTTGTCCACTATCTCCGTGGTATGCAGGTTAATATAAACATCCTTGAGCTTGAGCCGCGAGCTGGAATGCGGATCGCGCTCTTCTGCAAACACCGCGAGCGGAAGGAAATTACAGTAGTTTTGCAGGGAGATGAGATAGCGGCGTTGCAAGGCTTCCGGGCTTTCACGTGGCGTTGCTGCTGAAGCGATGACGGGAACGTGTAAATCTTTCTTGAGAACCTCTTCGTTATATTTGAACAACAGTTTGGTTAAATCAATACGAAGCCGCTGGCCGAAATCGTCGGTGGTTTGAAAGGATTGATAAAGGCCGGGGTGCTGCTTGTTCGCCTCGAACGCGGCAATAAACGCCTTCACGCGTTTGTATTGATCCGGATCGAGCTGCTCGAGATTTTCCGGCGGCCGGGTGCAGCGATAAAATAAAATGTGCGGGCGATTATTTTTCAGCCACGCGTGATAGGCAAGTGAAAATTCCTCTTCGGTGCCGGAATCGAAAGCCTGGCCGGATTGCGAATCAACCCCGCCGGTGGCGCTGCCGAAGCGCAGCCACAGAATGCCGATGAAAATATCCCACTGTTCGACCTGCAATTCCTCGAGAATGACCTGCTGCGGCCGTCCCATTTTAGGCGCGACCTCGCGCCAATCCAAAACTTGCAGGCTGACGCCCAATTGATCCGCCACGTTGCCGTGGCGGCACAATTCTTCGGCAACCGCGCGAACCCGCTCGCGTTCAGCAGTGACATCGCCGGGTGAGGCGATAAAGAGGCGCAGTCGTTTGTAGTTGTCTTGCAGGCTCATTTTCAGTGTCATTGGAATCAGGGATATTTGCGGAACCGACATACGGGCGAGGCCGTCTGTGTTGGCTTATTTACTGGCCTAAACTTGGTACTTGCATGAACCATTATTTTGTCCTAAATTTGGCACAAAATATACCCTAAAATTAAGGATTGAAAGTATGAAAGAAATTTCTGTCGCAAGCGATATTGTCCCTTTGAGTGAGTTCAAGGCCGCAATATCCAAGTGGTTGAAGACCGTCCAACAGAGCGGGCAGCCGATAATTGTCACCCAAAACGGAAGGCCCGCAGGCGTTCTTTTATCTCCTCGGGAGTTTGACCAGTTGAGACAAGCCAAGCTTTTCATAAGCTCAATTCAACGAGGCTTGGCGGATGCCGGTGCGGGAAGAGTATTCGATACCTCGCAATTAAAGGTGGAACTGGAAAAACAGCGCCGCAAGCGGACGGCATCGTGAAGGTTGTTTGGACAGCGGAAGCGCTAAACCGGCTTATTGAAATAGAAGAATTCATCGCCGTGGATAGTCCAGAGCGCGCACAAAAATTCGTCGATCGTCTTGTTGCGCGCGGCGCATCCCTTTCACGATCTCCCCTGAGAGGGCGGATCGTACCGGAATTATCCGATCCGCAAATCAGAGAAATTTTTGAAAAGACTTACCGCATCGTTTACAGAACTCATAAATCCCGCGTTGAGATCTTGACGGTTTTCGAAGGACACCGGCTGCTTAGGCGAAAAGAAATTTTTGCAGAGGATTAGCAATTATTATCTCTCAAAAATCTCCTTCGCAATAATCAATCTCTGAATCTGGCTCGTGCCTTCATAGATTTGAAAAATCTTGGCGTCGCGCATGAGCTTTTCCACAGGATATTCGCGCGAGAAGCCGTAACCGCCGAAGACTTGCACCGCATCCGTGGCCACGCGCATCGCAGTATCGGCGGCGGCGCACTTGGCATAGGCTGCCTGCAAAGTGTTGCGCCGGCCTTGATCGATCGTCCACGCGGCAAGCCAAGTGAGCAAACGCGCAGCTTCAATATCGCGCGCCATATCGGCGATCATAAAGCTCACGCCTTCGTGCGCGGCGAGCGGCACGCCGAAAGTTTTTCTTTCTTTGGCATAATCAGCCGCATGTTCCATTGCGGCGCGCGCCAGGCCGACAGCCATTGAGGCCACAACGGGACGTGAGTGATCGAATGCCGCCATTGCGGCTTTCCAGCCATCGCCCTCTTTGCCGAGCAGATTGCTTGCCGGAACTTTTACCTCTTCAAAAGAAACGCCGCACGTGTCGGAGCAGCGTTGCCCCAGCTTGTGTTCATGCTTGCCAATTTTCACGCCGGGAGAATCTGCCGGCACAATAAATCCGCTAATACCTTTGTAGCCTTTGCTTTGATCGGTGTATGCAATCACAAAAAACCATCGCGCATGCGCCGCGTTAGTGATCCACATTTTCTGGCCGTTGAGCACGTAATCATCGCCGCTTTTTCTCGCAGTAGTTTTGATGGCCTGCACGTCGCTGCCCGCGCCCGGCTCGGTGACGGCATAGGCGCAAAAAGAATATTCTTCAAGCAACGGCGCGAGAAATCTTTTTTTCTGATCATCGTTGCCGGCGACGATGATCGGTGCAATGGCCAACGTGTTGCAGGTCGTGGTCGTGCCCACGCCGGTGCAGCCCCAGCCGATTTCTTCAGAAATCAAACATTCTTCCAAGACGCCCAAGCCGAGTCCACCGTATTCTTTGGGAACGTGCACGTTCATTAAGCCGAGCTCCCAGGCTTTGCGGCAAACTTCATCGGGAAACTTTTCTTCTTCATCGAGGCGGGCAGCGGCGGGGCGGATTTCATTTTTGGCGAACTCGTGCGCAAGCTCGCGGAATTGTTGCTGGTCTTCGGAGAGGGAGAAGTCAATCATGATTTTTTCTTCCACAATCGAACGATGAATCTCGTTTCTTCTTCAATCAGATCGGGCTCGGCGCCATTGTGCGCCAGCATGCCGGCGATGATTTTGTTGCGCACGCCCATGCCGCGGCTTTCAACATAGCCGTAATCTCGCAAAATTTCCTTGATCAACTCGTTGCGGGCGGCGCGGTAGCCTTGTTTCATTTTTTCAACCGTCACCGTGTTCGGCAAACGGCCGGGAGAAATCACTTCCAAGCGGTCGCTGTATAACGAAACTTCGATGTCGGTCACCGCAATCGCATAATCGCGATGGGCGACGGCGTTAACCAGGGCTTCACGCACCGCCGTGATCGGAAAAGCCTTCTGGCGTATTCTGCGTGCGCCTTCCAGCCATGCAACGTAACCCATATTGCGATTGATGAAATCGACGGCGCGATCAATGACGCCCGGCGCCAGATTTTTTTTCTTCGTTTCCACCAACGGCAGCAAGGGGCCTCGGATCACTTCTTCATCGAAGGTGTCGTAATCTTTCTCGCGGGCTTTGAAAGCAGTGGCGGTTATGCCGGCTTGCGGCAAATAGCGATTCGGCTTCACGCCAAAGAGCAGCATGCCGGCAACGGTGGGGATGTGCTTGCCTTTGTCTTCCACGAGAATATCGACATTGAGCAGAATCTTCACCCAGGCTTCACGGTCTTCCCGCGGCGGCGTTTTTTGTCGCAACACTTTTTTAAAATAGTTTTGATAGCGATCGCGATCGAGATCATCACTTGAGCTTCCGGGCACGGGCCGCAGATCGTAACGCAGTGTGCCGGAAGACTGAAACAGCCTGATCTCCTCTTCGCGGGAGGCCTCGCGCGACGTGCTTCCCACTCTGACATAGGTTATCCAAGCGCTGCCTCGCTTCGCGCGATAAGGCTTGTCCGGCGCGTCTGTAGGAATGGTGACGACGCCGACCTTTCGCCCTTGCTCCCACGCGATGATCTCCCAATACGGAATCAAAGAGGGTTGTAAATTTTCGCGACAGAGATTCATGACCCATTGTTCGATGACCGCCGGTGATTTGGCCAACCCCGAAACCGTGCCATTGTCCTCGACGCCCAGAAGAATGCGGCCGCCTTCCAAGTTTGCCAGAGCGGCAATTTCTTTGGCGAGGCTGTCGGAATGCACGTCGTCGCGTTTAAATTCGACGCCAGAATTTTCGTTGTTTTGAATGATTTCAGCAAGCTCGGCTTTGAACATGGGCGCTTCATCAGATCGCTAAATTTTTATCTTCCGCGCCGCCAAAAAATTCTGAATAGCGGCTGCCGCTTCTTTAGATTCAAAGCACAAGCCCTGCGCATACACTTCATACTTCAGCATGGCGTCCAGCGATTGTCCGTAGGATTGCTGCAATCCTTTTTTAAGGAGCCGCAGCGCCAGAGGCGATTTTTCCGCCAGAGTTTCGGCAAGCTGCAACGCAGCAGGAAATAAATCGGAATCGACAACGACATGATTGACAAGATTCAAACGCAAAGCTTCTTCTGCAGAAATCATATCGCCGAGCATCAATAACTCCGCGGCTTTGGCGGGTCCAACCAAACGGGGAAGAAAATAAGTCGCGCCGAGATCGGGATGCAAGCCGATGCGGATGAACGTGAAGCCGAGCGTGGCCGATTGCGCCATGAGGCGAATATCGCACGCGAGTGCAATGCTTGCACCGCCTCCGGCGGCCGGGCCGTTGATCGCTGCGATAACCGGCTTCTCTGCCGCATGAATCATTTCGATAATTTCATTGCCGGTCGATACCAGCGCTTTGCCGCGCGCAACGTCTTTCGCCGCCGCCAGCGCACTCAGATAATTCACGTCCGCGCCCGCGCAAAAACCCTTGCCATTGCCGGTGAGAATCACGACGCGCACGCCGTCATCATCGAGCAATTCCCGTAATGCCGCCGGTATTTCTTGCACCATGCTCGCTTCAAAAGCATTCAAGCGCTCGGGGCGGTTGAAGCGCAGGATGCCGGCGGCTTTTTGTTTTTCGAGCTGGAGGAATTGATAGGTCATGGCGCTAAATTTTTTGCTTCTTTTTCAAAAAATTCCCGAACTTTTTCCAACTGGCGCGCTTGATCATTAAGGATGGCCTGCCAGCGTTTCATCGTGCAATTGCTCAGTACCCGTGAGCTGGTCGAGACCCAAAAGTCTCGAATCATTCGGTCTCCGTAGAATTTTCGCACATGTTTCGCGGCGTCGGTGTCGCCATATTCCAACACACGCCCAAGGATATAAAAAGCGTGCTTGTTCACATCAATTTTTTCTGGATTCACTTCCCAAAAATAATGTTGTTTTCGATTTCAAATATAGAACAAAACTCGAATGATGCAACGATGTTTTTGAACATGATGCGTTGGAAGTTTTGGATTGTTTCTAATAACTGATGACTGACTGCCTCATCTTCACACTGGGCGCGATCATCGGCAGTTTCCTCAACGTTTGCATTTATCGCCTGCCACGTGATGAGTCGAGTATCCGCCCTTGTTCGCATTGTCCGAGCTGCCGGCGGCCTTTGGCATGGAACGATATGGTGCCTTTGTTCAGCTATCTCCTCCTTCGAGGACGATGCCGCTATTGCCATGATTTATGGCGTTGCGGGCATTGCCGTGGGGCGTTTGCCGCGCACCAGCAAAATCCCATTGGGGTTTTTCATAAGCCTGGTGGCGATCGGTAATTTGATCGTTGGTAATGTTCTGAATGTGGATCAGAATTTGGTTTTGCGTTTTTGCGTCTTATGGCTTGGAAATTTTTTAGCGGGCAATGACGACGTAGCCGCTGGCAACGTTTTGGCCGAGGTCGCGCAAGGTATAAAGATAGACGCCGGGCTGCAGCTCGCGGCCACGATCATCGCGGCCATTCCAAGCATACACTTTGCCGGTTTGGGGTGGATTGATCCAGACGGGAACGCCGTTGACGTCAAAAATATGCAACACCGGGCTGTTCAAATTCAAGCCGGCGAAATTAAATTCCACTACGTCGTTATAGCCGTCGCCATTGGGCGTGAAAGGATTGGGGCGAACCACCAGCTTGTTCACGAGTGCTTCAACGAGAGTGATCTTCAGGGTCTGGCGATTGTTGGTTTCATCCGCTTCAGTCAAGACATTGCCCGCGTCCAACACCATTTCAATAATGTGCGTGCCCGGCGTATCGAACCGCAAACGCGTCACCGGTTTGATTTCACTTCCCACTGCAAGCGCAGCGATCGTGGTATCACCGCGCACTTCACCGTCGGCTAAAAATTCGATGCGCACCGGTTGCGTAACGTCGGCATTGCCTGCCCGGATTTTGCCCTCTACCTTTGTCAACCGCCCGAGCGTGAAATTTTCCAAAGCTTGCAAACCCGCAGCGATTAAATCGGGAGCCGGTGTTGTGACGGTAAAACTGAAAGTATCGGCAGGCATCACGTTGGGCGGCGCTGCCAGGTCTTGCGCGAAAAGTTTGACTTGCACCACGGCGTTATAAGGCCAGGAAGCAGCAGGTTTATATTTCAAGCTGGCGGCGTTGCGATCGCCCAATATTTGAGGGGATACGCGTTGTCCATCAATTTCCATCGCCACGGTTTGCAAATCCACGCCGGATTCCAAATCGACGATGGTGGCGGATATTTCCGCCTCGACCGGCACATTGATCGCTCCTCGCGCCGGAATGCGATTCGCTACAAAAGGGTGAGCGCGATCCTGTCCCAGCAGAAAATAATATGAGAAGGCAGGCGCTTGGTTGGGTTGGGAAGCAAGATCGCGCATAACGATAGTGACATGCACCGTATCGTTTTTCAGGATTTGACTTTCGAGACGATAACGCAAGGTTAAGCCTTTGGCAATGTGGGAGGTATCCGGCGGCACCGGAATATCATTGATGCGCAACGCCAGCGCGCTGAAATCCACTCCCGTCAAATCGTCTTCGACTTGCAAAGAAACGACGGTTTGCGGGGAGAGGCCGCGGGCAAAAGGCGCGGGCGAAAAATTCAACGCGCGCGGCGGCAAAGAATCGCGCACGGTGGTGAAGGAGTATTCGTCTGTCGCAGGATTTGGCGGAAGCGCCAAATCTTGTGCTTGTACTTTAACGGTGACTTTTTGATTATCGCGCCACCGCAAGCTTTGCGGATAGCGCAAACGATAGCCATTTTCCAAACGGAAAAAATCCGGCGCAATACGTGTTCCATCGACAAACATTCTAACGGCAGCGGAATCCACGCCGGGATTGAGATCGCGCACTTCCACTGCAATATCGCTGCGCAAGCTTATCTCGCGGCTTCCCGGAGGCGGATTGTGCGCGGTAAAAAAAGGCGGCGTTTGATCGCGGCTGATCACGAAGAAATAGCTCAACACAGTGCCTTGCGGCGGGCGAGAAAGATCGGCCGCGCGAATGACGACGCGCACGGTATCTCCCATATTGGGAACACCGGCGGCATTGAGAGGCAAAGTCATGCGATAAAGCGAGGGCGAGCCAGTCACTGTGGGTGTCGCGGCCCTGCCGTTGATCGTCATCTGCAGTGCAGCAAGATCGACCCCGGCGGGCTGGTCGCGCACTTCTGCGATGATTTCAGTTCGCGGCGAAACCTCGTTCGAAAACGGCAAAGGGTTGAGGGCGGTGATCACCGGCGCCTGGCGATCTTCAATGACATAAAAAATAGCAGCCGTGGTATCGCGATTGCGCGCGGTGGCAGCATCAGCCGCAATAATTTGCACCCGCACCGTATCGTTGAATGCAAAAGGCGTGGCCGGCTTGAACCTGATCACAAAGTCGCGGCCTTCGTGTTGCACCTGGGCGGGCGCGGCGCGGCCATTCAAAATCAATTGAATGGAAGCGCTATCCACGCCGGCGAGATCATCGCGCAAGCGCGCAAAGATCGGGGTTTCGCGCGGCACGTTGCGCGCTTCGCGGCCGGGTTGCAAATCGAGCACATATGGCGCTAACGTGTCTTTGAGCGTCGTGAAAGAATAGGGCGTGGCCGGCAGAACATTTGCCGCCAAATCGTGGGCGGAAATAGTCACGCGCACCGGCTCGTTATCGCGAAATAGAAGCCGGGGCGCAGCGCGCAAACGATAGCCTTTGGCAATTTTCGTCAACGTGGTATCGACCGGCATAACTCCTCTTGGCCCGCCGAACACGACGAGGCGCAACGAAGCGGGGTCCACGCCGGAGAGATCGTCCAAAATATCAACTGAGATGGCGGAGTTTAACGGCACCGCAGTTGCTTCATGAGCCGGATTGAAATTCGCCAAATAAGGCGGCGACAGATCGGCGGCGGCGACGCGCAAGGTGACACTATCGCTGCTGGATAAAGCGCCCGTGGCGCCGGTAATGACAAAAGGATAATCACCGGCCCGCACGTTGCGATCGACTTGCAGATTCAGGTTCGCGGTATCGCGCGGTGAAATCGTATTGCGCGATAATGCGGCCGTGATGCCGGGCGTGGTTGGAAAAAGCGCAAGCGGCGCCGTTTGATTGAAGCCGAACAGCGGCGTCATGAAAATTTTAAAAGTGGCATTGCCGCCGGGAATGGCGGATTGCAATTTCGGTTGAGCCACGATTTCAAAGCGAGGCAGTGTAGCAGAACAAGAAGGCAAAAAAATTTGACGGTTCACCGTGTTGCTGAGATTGCCGGCAGCTTTCACCTCGACTGAGATATTCAAATCAATATCATTCTCCGGGCATTGCGCCACAACTTTCCAGGTTACCGTTCCGTTTTGCGAAGCGCCCAGATTCGAGGGCGCGAGCAATTTCGTGGCAAAATCGCCGCTGACCAATGCCAGTCCCGGCGGCAAATTAATCGTAGCCTGGACGGCATTGGCGGCCGCGCCGCTGTTGTTGAACACCAAAAGGTTGAGGTCGAAAGGATTAGGCGTAAGCTGCCCTCGGTCCGCGCGCAAATTGCGCAATGCGGTAAGATGCAGGATCAAAGGGGTCAAAAGGCCGCCTGCGGTAGTGACATCGCCGCGGCCATAATACGTGGCCACCGTGCGCGTTTGGCCGGGCACGAGTTCTTGTTCATTCCAACGCAACAAAACTGCACTATCATTGTAAGGTTGGGCGGCAACGTTATAATCCCATTGCACCACGCTGAGTCGTTGCCAGTCTCCAATAATTAATTGATCCGGCCGCACGGCGCTATAACCGAGCAAAGTCCCCTGTGCCACCAGCCCCAGGGCAACTAAATTGCCTTGAAAGGCTTGAAAGAAATCCGGCAGCGCGGGCGCAACAAATTTTTGCTCAAAGCGGCTATACCCGAAACTGGTCAAAACCGAAGCTTGATCATTGCCGGCAATGTTGGTGTCCATTTCCAGCAACAAGCCCGCTTGATGGCTGCGCGTAAAATCCCGGTTGGTCAAACGGTATTCAATCAAAACCGCGCCGGTCGTGCGGCTGAATTTCTGCGGGGTCAGGCGCTGCACGATTTCGATCGGGCCGGCGGCATACACGCACTCGATGGTGCTGTCTTTTATGACCGGCGCAGAGACCCGGAGCAAAACGTTCGATGAAGTGCGGCGCGGGTCGTTGCTGTACATCACGCCGTCCACGCGCACATTAAAGTGCGAAGAGAACGGTTCTTGCGGAAAGTTGAACAGCAGCGGGCGATTATCAGCCGTGCCAATATTGAAAACGCCGGCATAGGTGATTTCCCCTCCCACTGAAGTATCATTCACTGCCCGCACTTGCACTGCGACTAGATCGTTTTGAATCCGCAAAGACGGCAGAGAACTGGGGCGGGCGAAAGATTTGTCGCGGGATGGCTGAGAAGCGGTTTGAGCGGAGGCGGGCGGAATGCCGATCGCGCTCATCAAAATCAGTGGCAATAAAATACGGTGGCGCAACACTGCTCCTCCTCCACGATGAAGTTCGCGCTGCTCGTGAGTCAGCCGGATGATCGTCAAAAAAGTGGTGGAATGTACGTTTCGAAAAATAGAATTGCAACTCTGCCGGGCAAATATTATTGCTTTGGGGGGCATGCGATAAATTTCTGCGCCGCGAGCTGGCAGAATTGAGTATTGTGCTTTGCGACTATGGCCGGCTGGAATTTATCGAAGAAGCGACGCATTGGGTGCAGCATGAAGAACCGGAGAAGGTGAATCGGCTTTTGTTAGAATTTTTGAGGGAAAGTGATGATTAGTTCGACAGAGTCAACAACGTTTGTTCAAAATCAACGGCAAAACGCTTGAAGTGGCGCAGGAAATTCAAGCCGATGACCCCATCAATGCCATGTTCTTCAGGCAGAGTATAACATGGGGAAAAAATATTCCGGCGGCGGCGATACAACTTCCGGAATAAAATCAAACGTGCGCCTCTTGGGCTTGATAGGTGTGCAACAACAACAAGGCGGTGAGATCGATGAGTGCGCGGTCGCGCTGGGCGGGGCGATACTGCAATTGTTTGCCGCGCGCGAAGGCCAAAAAGTTGCGCACTTGTTCGTCGATATCCGCGTCTTCCAGGCCCGCGTGCAGCAATTCTTTGCGATTGGCCAGACGAGGCGCGATTTCTTCCAACAAGTATTCTAACTTTTTGCCGTTTTTCACGCTACCGAACGTGCTCAACAGCGAATTGGAAACCGGCAACAAATCCACCGCGCTTTCGCGGATACGTTCCAAAACGTCGCGGTTGGTCAAAGGCAGGGCGTGCTGCGAAACCAGAGTCGCCCGTTGCGTGCGCGGCCGCACGGAAATGGCATAATAACTGCCGGTATTGGTGACGCGATCCATTCCCCACCAGCGTTGCAACAAGGCGGTGCCGGAAACGCTCGAGGCCGTAGCCCGATGGCGATGGCCTTTGGGATCCAAAGTAAAATATGAAGATTGCGTTGAGCCCGCCACTAAAATCCAATGCTCGTATTGGTCAACGCAAATAATCACCGGATGGCCCTGGCTATGCTCTTCGCGCAGCCACACCAGGGCTTTGCGGCCATAGCTTTTGCGGTTCCAATTCGATTCCACGCCTTGATAGCCGAGCTTGCGCAGACCGCGTTGCAGGCCGTTTTCATCCGTGCCCGTACTGGGCCGGGTGCCGCATGCGCGTTTGATCCGGCCCAAAGTAATGTCTGCATTCCCCAACAACAGCAGGGCATTGAAGACACAGGTCGGACCGCAGCTATATTCATCAGGTTGGATGGCGAAAGCCATTTTATTCTCCAGCTCGCTCAAATGTAGGTTGAGACGAACAATTTTTATAGTGAACCTATGTCAGGTGGACAAAAATTACAGCACCAATCAGATAGCGCTCATGCTCAACAAGATTTTTAAAAACATGGATTTACATCGACGATTCGAGGTCTGCTATCTCCCAACAATGAGCCGAATATAATATGGCGATTTGTGAATAGCAATGATTTCGTTGCGAAGCAAAGAAAGCCGGCTTGTATGTGGCGATTTTCCAGCTACCTAATTGCTACAAAAAATTTTTAGGATTGCAGAGGAAAGAGGAACGGAAAGTGAGGGCGGGAAAATACCATCCCTCAAATCAAATAGAGATGTGAATGACCCGTTGAAATGCAAAAGCTCAAAACATTGGTCAAAATGATTTAAGTCAAAATCATTCTACCGCGTTTAATTATTTGACCACAATTATTTTGGCTTTAAGGCTTTAACTAGTCATTCGAACATTCGAATTAGAGTTAAATTTTATCCAGTCGAATTCTTCCGGCGGTCAAATCTAATGCAGTTTTGTAAAAGTCATGTTCGTATTCGAGCCGAATCTCGACCACGCGCCGGACTTGCGCTTGAAAATGTTCTGCGACCACAATCGCGGCGAACTTGTGCAGAGCTTTTTCAACCGCAGCAGAATCGGAATATTGATAATCGAGTTGCACCCGGCAGGTTTCGAAAAAAGGAAGGAGAATTGCAACGTCGAGCACCGCGAACATGGAACTAGCTTTAACTCACCATCCAATCTTCCACATTCCATCCGCGCAATTGCGCCAAGCGTGCGATGGTTTCGCCGATCTTATTGTTCGGCGTCGAAGCGCCGGCCGTGAGGCCGATCTTCGCTTCACCTGGCGGCAGCCAATGCCGGGATTCTATCTCCGCATCCTGGCTCACCGGCTGGTGGCGAATGCTTTCCAAACTTGTCAAGCATGCGGGATCGTCAATATGATATGAGGCCGTGTATTCCCCGGCCAATTCCACCAGATGATTGGTGTTGCTGCTGTTGTAGCCGCCGATCACGAGCATGAGATCGAGCTTCTGTTTTTGCACCAGCGCCAGCACCGCATCCTGGCGGTCCTGTGTGGCGCTGCAGATCGTATCGAAATTCCGAAAATGCTGTGCGAGATTTTCCATACCGTATTTTTCGGCCATGGCGTGTTTCAATCGTTCCGCAATTGCCAGCGACTCGCTCGATAGCATCGTGGTTTGATTAGCCACGCCGATTTTTTCAAGATGGCGGGAGGGATCGAAGCCGGTGGAAATGGCTTGGCAAAAATGCGCAAGAAATTCGCCCACCGGCCATGTGCCGGCGAGGAAGCCGCAAACTTGCCCGGCCTCGGCCATGTCACGCACGACGAGATAATGGCCATGATCATGTTTCGTGGCTTGGCTGCTGGTCGCGCGCGTTTCTTCATGCGCATATTTACCGTGAATCACCGAAGTGAAGCCGTCGCGCGCGTATTGTTCCACCCGCTTCCAAACGTTCAACACCGAGCCGCAAGTGGTATCGACCATAATGCAACCGATGTGCGACAGCCGCTGAAACTCCGCCGTGGTCACTCCAAAAGCGGGCAAAATGACCACGTCATCGGGTTGGAGATTTTCATAGCTCATGCCGGCGTTGTATTGGCCCGTCAAAAAGCCGATCTCCATTTCCAGCATGCGCCGGTTGACATGCGGATTGTGGATGATTTCGCCGGTCAGAAAAATGCGGCGGTGAGGAAATTTTTCGCGCGCCTGATAAGCGTATTCCACCGCGCGATCGACGCCATAGCAAAAACCAAATTCCTGCGCGAGGAAAAAATGCAAATTGCCCACGCGCAGTTGAAACTCGTGGGCGCGAAGATGCTGCACCATGCGGCTGTGATAATGGCGGTTGAGCTGGTCTTGCGCAACGGCCTTGAGGCCCAGGCCTTTTTGGAAATATTGCTGCGGTGGCGGCGCGTGGAGAATATCGAGGTGGTGCAAACGGTGTCCTTTCTGATACGCTATATGCAAAGTCATTGCGATTCAAAATGTCAATTCCCTTGGTTGCCATTTTCAGGTATTCATCTTTGCTTAAAAATGAAAATTTGCGTGACAAAAACAAGCACTATCTCGAATGCGATTTTCCTGTACTTTCAGTGCTTATCTGAGCATTCTCCAAGCTTTGCTATTTGTGGTACTTTTCCCCGCGCAAGATGGTGCAAGTGCGATAAAGCTGTTCCAACAAAGCCACGCGCGCCAGCTCGTGGGCGAAAGTCATTTTTGATAATGACATGCTTTCATGCGCGGCCTGTAAAATTTCATCGCTCAATCCGGCTGCGCCGCCGATGATGAAATCGATTTTTCTTGTTCCACTTTGGGTGAACTGCTGCAGTCGCTGCGCAAAATCTTCGCTGCTGCGTTCCCGTCCCGCGGTGTGCAGAAGAATCTGCCGCGCCTCGGCGCGAAAATATCTTTTCAGCTCGCGCCCTTCATCGATGATCGCCTGCGCTTCCGGCTTGCCTTTGCCGAGAATGGTTTTGATTTCAACAACTTCAATCTCGACATAATGCCGCAGCCGCTCGAGATATTCACGGCTCGCCGCTTCGAACACTGAGCCGTGCATCTTGCCAACAACGATCAAGCGAATACTTAACGGAAAATGCGGCATGATGAACAGAAAGAAAAAGGCAAACGGCAAAAAGCAAACAACAACACTGAACTAAAACTCAAAGCTCTCGCCAGGCTTGACGATTTGTGCTTTCACGCCGAGCGCTTTGACTTTGTCGGCAAATGCTTTCGGATCAACGTCAATCAAATCCCAAGTTTTGTAGTGCATGGGTATGGCAATATTGGGCTTCAAAAACTCCACGGCTTTCACGGCATCATCAACACCCATCGTAAAATTATCCCCGATGGGCAACAACGCCACGTCGATTTTATTCAATTGCCCGATTAGTTGCATGTCCATGAACAAGCCGGTATCGCCAGAATGATAAATTGTTTTGCCGGCGGCAGTAATGACGAAGCCCGCCGGATTGCCGAGATATAGAAACCCTTTATCCGTTCGCAATCCTGAACCGTGGTGCGCAATGGTCAATTTCACCCGGCCAAACGAAAAGTTGTGTCCGCCGCCAATGTGCATGCCGTGGCTCTGCGCGCCCTGCCCGGCACAATACGTCGCAATTTCGTAATTCGCAATGACGGTCGCGCGATTGCGCTTGGCAATATCGACCGCGTCGCCGAGATGATCGCCATGGCCGTGTGAAATCAAAATAAAATCACACTTGACTTGCTCGGCTTTGAGCGGCGCTTTGGGATTATTGCTAATGAAAGGATCGATCACCAGCCGGTGCGTGCCGGTTTCGATCAAAAAACAAGAGTGTCCCCAGAATGTCAGCTTCATGATTCACCTCCTGTGCAATTGTTAATTGTCAATTAACAATTGACAATTGAAATTCGACCTCCTCACCCCATCTGCCGATGGCTGATCAATTGCATGAATTCATCGCGGCAGGCGCGATCGGTGTGAAAAATTCCCAGCACCGAACTGTTAGTGACTACGGTATTCTGCTTTTGCACGCCGCGCATCATCATGCAAAGATGCCGCGCTTCCGTAACTACGGCCACGCCGGCCGGCTGCAGGATTTTCATCAACGTATGCGCAATCTCGCTGGTCATGCGTTCCTGCAGTTGCAAGCGCCGCGCAAACACGTCAACGATGCGCGGAATTTTGCTCAGGCCCACCACGCGGCCGTTGGGAACGTAAGCGACGTGGCATCGGCCATAAAAAGGCAGCAAATGATGCTCGCACAAGCTATAAAAGTCGATGTCCTTGACGATCACCATCTCATTGATTTTTTCTTCGAACAAGGCGTTGTTCAAAATTTTCATAACGTCGGCGCGATAGCCGGCGGTGAGAAAAGCCAAAGCGTTCGCCACGCGTTTGGGTGTGCGCAGCAAGCCCTCGCGCTCAGGATTCTCCCCCAAGCCCGTCAGCATTTGCCGCACCAAAGGCTCGAGCACGGCATTCATTTCAGGATGGAGTGAGTCTTCGGCCGGCAATCTTCCCGGCGCCGGCGCGCGTTTCAACGAAAGCTCTTTTATGTGCGCACCCTTCATGGGCGAGCGTGACAAAACGTGCAATTCGCTCGCATCTCGTGGCGCATGGGTTTGGGCGAAATTCCCTTTCGGGCGTCCGTCGCGTCGTTGCGATGGCAGTTTAGACATTCGATGACCTTTTGCGAGGTGTGGTGCGATTCATCCACCGGCATTTTCGGCGCTGCACCCTCGAATGGCGCAGTCAACGACAACACCGTGAGCACGCCGATCGTGCCGGCGGCGACCAAAAAAAAATGGCGTTTAATCGTTTTTTGTTTTTCGGGTTCCATGCTTTAGCATTGCAAAACTAAAGTTTTGCACTCCGAGTCCACATTTCCTGAGCGTGCGGCGCTGCGTTACCAACGCCTAGCCGACCCTGATACGTTTGCCGCTTTTTCATTTCCTGCGTGATGCCTTGCACCACCTCCGCGCGTGAAAGATTCCAGCGCGGCGCGATTAACAATTCCCGCGGCGCATCACCGTACAAACGTTCGATGATGATTTGCGGCGACAGGCGCTCGAGGTAGCGAATCACAACGTCTTTCCATTCTTCAAAAGAAAAAACATGAAACGGCTCGCGTTCATATTGCCGCGCCAGCTCCGTGTGCCGCACCACGTGCAGGTTATGAATCTTGAGAATGTCGAGGTTTAGAGTATTGATGATTTCCGCCGAGGCCAGCATTTGATCTTCGGTTTCATTCGGAAAGCCCAAAATGGTGTGGCCGGTAATCTGCAAGCCGAAATCTTTGGCGCGTTGAATCGCGCGCTGCGTGCAGGCAAAATCATGGCCCCGATTGATCAAACGCAGCGTGTCGTCATACACCGATTCGACGCCAAATTCCAGGCTGATATAAGCTGTCTGCGCAAGCTCAACCAGCAGCGCAAATTTTTCATCATCCACACAATCCGGCCGCGTGCCGATGGACAAGCCCACGACTTGAGGATACTGCAGCGCCTCGCGAAAAAGTTTTTCCAAATGAGCGACGGGCGCATAAGTGTTGCTGTACGGCTGGAAATAGACGATAAACTTATCCGCGTGAAAACGCTGTTTGACAAAGCGCATGCCGGTTTCGATTTGATCGCGCACGGAATAACGCGGCCGCGCGCTTTCCGGCGTGAAGCTGACGATGTTGCAATAGGTGCAGCCGCCGCGCGCCACCGTGCCGTCGCGATTCGGGCAGGTGAATCCGGCGTGCACGCTCACTTTGTGCACACGCCCGCCGAATTTCTCCTGCAAGAATTTGCCGTAGGAGTTGTACAGAAAAGCTGTGGGCATAATGATGAAATACGATCAATCATCCCGATCAATGAGCTTCATTCTTTCTGTCATTCAGTAGGAATCTTCCCTAGCGCTGAACTGAGCATCCATTTGAGGGTTGTAAACGGTGCTTGGGAAGATTCAGACCGTGTGAAAACCCTCGAATTTGTCATTGCGAGCGGAGCGAAGCAATCTCTAACTCCAATACGTGCACGCGCCGGGATTGCTTCGCTGCGCTCGCAATGACGTTTTCATACAGTCTGATTCTTACAGAATGACATTGAAGTTGTTGTAGAAACGGCCCTTAACGTGTCGTTAACGCCTGCGCCAAAGCTTCCGCAAACGCCGAGGCCGCATTCGCGCCTTCGCCGGTGAGAAGATTGCCGTCGCGTTCGACTTTCGCGCCGGTATAGTTGCCGCCGGCATTGATCAATTTTTCGAAAATGGAGATATGTCCGGTTACTTTTTTGTTTTTGAGCACACCGGCAATGCCTAACGTCACCGGCGCGCGATCGATGGCCGCGATGATTTTGCCGGCCTTTTCATGCGCGCGGATAATTTCATGCGCTTTGACCTCGTGCCAATATTGGCTGGCGCCATGCCCGCCCATCAGCACGACGCCGGCATATTCTTCGGGGTTGACCTCGTTGATCAACAAATCGGGATCGACCAAATTGCCTTCGCTTCCCACCGCGCCCTTTCTGACGGTTGAAGCCACGACTACTTTCAGTCCGCGTTTTTCCAAAGCCTGGCGCGCGGAAAAATATTCTTCTTCACGAAATGCCGTGTTCGGCAACAACACCAGAATTGCATTACCACTGTTGGACACGCTTCCTCCTATTACTTTTTCACAGCAAAGCTCAACAGCTTTTCCACCGACTTCACTTTATCCTCGGGCATTCTTTCTACGCCTTTGAGATCATCGATTTTGATTTTGGTAACGACGCGATCGCAATGCTGGCGCACGGCTTCGTGGCATTGCCGCACAACGTTCATCACCTTCTCCCAATCACCCATCAACAATGTGCCCATGGGCGTCAGCCGATATTCCACGCCGCTGTCATGCACAATTTTAACCGCCTCTGCCACATATTTTCCGATGTGGGTTTCTTTACCCACCGGCAAAATGCTCAACTCGACCATCATAATTTTGATCCCTCTTCCTCACAACAATGTTAGTTTGTATCTGTGACCGGATGAGCCTGGCATCCTTCCACCCAGAAGCTGCCGTCCGGGCGATATTCTTTTTTCCAAATCGGTACGGAATGCTTCAAGCTATCAATCGCAAAGCGGCAGGCCTCAAAAGCTTCGGCGCGATGCGCGCAGGCCACGGCAATGGCAACGCTGATTTCTCCGACTTTCATATAACCGATTCGATGCACCATAGCGAGCCGGCGCACCGGCCATTTTTTGCAGACTTCTTCTTTGATATTCTCCATCTGCCGCAGCGCCATCGGCTCATAGGCCTCGTATTCCAGCGCCACGACCTTCTGGCCTTGCGAGTGATCGCGCACGGTTCCGAGAAATAACACGACCCCGCCGCTGCTGTCGTCTTCGACCGCGGCTAGAAGTTGAGCCGCGTCGATGGAGCTTTGTACGATTGCAATCATAAAAATTGTATCATCGCTCTTGCCGTGCCAAACGACTGTTGACTGATCACTGCAATTTATCCTCCGCTCACCGGCGGCAACAATGCCAATTCTTTCGCATTCTGCAAAACGGTATCGCCGGAAACGAATTCCCCATCAATAGCAAAAGCCATGGCATGGAGATGCGGCCGGAGCTTGGGGTAGCGTTCGGCCAAATTATCAGCGAGCCGGCGCGGCGTGGCGCTTTCCGGCAGTTCCATTTCCACACGCGGCGCGCCTACCGCATCGCGCAGACCGGCGAAAAGCAAGACCGAAATTTTCATGTCGCGGTTTTCGAATATTTCAATGCGGTCACGTGATTGAAGCCTTGATGCTGCGGGTTCTCTTTGAAATCACGATAAATCGCGCGGCATTGATAACACACCGTCACCGTGGGCAGCACGTAATACAAAATAAAATCGATCGCGGTGGCGATAAAAAGGCTCAGGAATTTGGTATGGTAACTAAAAAGCACGCCGATTGCAAAAATTAAAATACCGAGGCGCGGGTTGAAATCCTTTTGCAAATAGAAGCCGTTTTTGCCGCACACCGCGCAGCGCTCGATCAAGCCGGAGTCCCGGCTTTCCGCGCTCATCGGCAACCGCACCTTTTGCCCGCATTTTTTGCACACAAAATCTTCGCGGGGCAAATCTGCGGCGCGATTTTCCGCACGGCAATGCGGGCAGAGAAATTCCACATTCATCGCAGTCAATTCACCTCCGGATTTTCGGGCGCGAAACGCATGCGCTGCACCACGCGCCGGAGCTTGCCGGCGTAGCTCAGGCTGTTCTCCACAATGTTTTTAACTTCGGTCAAACGATTCTCCATCGTCATGATTTCCAGCAAGCCTTGCTTTTGCTGCAGCGGAATATCCAGCACCGCCGCGACTTGATTCACCACCGTAGCCAAAGGCGCGGCCCGGTCCAAACGGTCTTCCTGCAATTCCATGCCGAGCACGTCGGTCAAATAGGTGACGAATTTTTCCAGCAGCGCATCGCGCGCTTTGAGCTGGTCGTGAGGCTCCAGCAGAAACGGCGAATCTTCCAGCAGACGCACCTGCGCCAAACGGTAGGGCTTTTCTTTCACAAAATCGACGACTTCGAAACGATGCCGGCCGTGCAGCAAAACATTGCAGCGGCCCTGCGGCAGTTTCTCATGCGTTTCGATCTTGCCGATACAGCCGATGCGATGCACCGGTGGCGAACCGAAATAATCCGTTTGCCAGCCTTCTTGCAACAGAACCATGCCGATTTGCCCTTCGCCTTGCAGCACGTCTTCGATCATCTGTTTGTAGCGCGGCTCGAAGATATGCAACGGCAAAAAAATCTTCGGAAAAAAAACTACATTCGGCAACGGGAAAATGGGCAGGAGAATTTCCGGCATAAGCGCCTCAAATTTTGTTGCGGCCATCAACCATCGCCTCTTCCGGTGAGGTGTGCAGTGGTTTTGTCGCCTCCCGGTCGCTGCCGTTTTGCAATCGTCGATAGGCCCATGCTGCAGTTTCAGCCACCATGCCATCGGCATGGCGCAAGAATCGTCCAACCACGGTGCGATATTTTTTTTGGCCGCTATTTCCCAAAGCGACCAGAACATTGCGCATGAAGCCGCGCCATTTGGCGCGCTTGATCGGCGAGCGGCGAAAGCGTTCGCGAAAAGCCGTTTCATCCATTTCAGTCAATTCCGGCAATGAGGGCGCGACCATATTCTCGCGCGGCGCAAACGCCGCCTCCGTCGTAAACGGCGCTTTGCGATTCCACGGGCAAACGTCCTGGCAAATATCGCAACCAAACACGTGGCGGCCCATTCCCGGCCGCAAGTCTTCCGGAATCGCGCCGCGCAATTCGATACTAAGATAGGATATGCAACGTTTGGAGTCAAGGACGTATGGAGCGACGAAGGCATCGGTGGGGCAGGCGTCCAGGCAGCGGCGGCAGGTGCCGCAGCGATCGGGAGGCGGCGCATCGATTTCCAAGAGCAGGTTGGTAATCAATTCGCCGATAAAAAACCAACTGCCAAGGCGCTGGTTAATGAGATTGGTGTTCTTGCCGAACCAGCCGAGTCCGGCATATTTTGCAAAGACGCGATCGAGCACCGGGCCGGTATCGACATAATATTTGCCTTGATAATCCGCACCAGCTTCCTGCTGCAAAAAGGCTTCGAGCTTTTTTAATTTATCCGCGAGCACCTCGTGATAATCGTCGCCCCAGGCGTAGCGTGCGATCCAGCCGCGCTCGGGATTATCCACTGCAATTGAAAGCTGTTGTTCGGTGTGATAATTCACACCGATGACGACGACGGATTTTGCGTCGGGCAAAATTTGGCGCGCATCGAGGCGCTTGGGCAATTGCCGGTGCAAATATTCCATCTCCCCGGCATAGCCGGCCTGCAGCCATTGCGGATAAAATTCCAATTCCTCAAAAGCCTGCACCGGCGCAACGCCAACCAAATCGCAGCCAATAGAGGAAGCATATGCTTTTATCTTTTGGGTCAATGAAAGCGGGGAGTCATTTTTTTGAATGGAAACGGACATTGAGGAACCAATTCAAATACAACTTTATTTTGTTTATCAATGTAGCGAGTTAATCGAATTTGACCTTCCCAGGAAACAATCGCTTCAATTGATTCTTCTGTTCGCTTGTAAGCCTAGATTTATTGGGACCGCTCCGTCAACAGTGTTTTGCCACTCGTGCCCCGTCCCCCCCCATCGACAGCATAAGCGGCGGGGAAAGCAGAAGATGAAGTTTGATCGAAGACGGAACGTCGGGGTTACCACCACACGAAATTCATGCCTCGGCTTTCCTCGTCCGCTTGATGCATTGTTAGGCGTTATCTCTCATTACGCTTTACTTTAACTCTTCAGGCTGCATTAGCAATCTTTTACGTCAATTACTTTTTCTTAAATGCAGCTTCTCAAGACTTTTCATAATCACGATCTCTAAAAATGTAATATCGCATACCATCGCTTGGTACGAACTCATTTTCTTCTTTTGTGAATACACCGTCGCAGCGACTACAATAACAAAGTTTCAGCCACCATTTCCCGGCCTTTTCTATTTTTTGACGTTGTATAAGATATTCTCGATAATCTTTATCTGCCTTACGTGGGTTACGTTCGTACTCGATGGCTTTTCGAATGGCAGGAAATAAAAGAGGAAGTAATTTGCGGTTAACCGTTGCTGCTATCAAAAATAAAAGAAGTATGATAACAACATTGTAAATACCGCTGGTCTCAAGCTTTTTCATTAAGTAATAACTCAGAGCAATAATTCCCATTCCACCTATACTTCTACCATCATATTCTTCCTGCTTTACTTGAATACCTTCAGCTACGATAGAACTTACCTTACGTACCATGTCAAACTGACCACAGTGAGGACACAAGGGTAGGGATTCGGTATCCATCATAACTCCATTTTATTGCTATGTGTCTGCTAAAGTTGAAATGAAGAGTTATTTAAAATTTTCGATTTTTCTACGCGCCTGTTAGGCCAACGTTTATAATCACCACCAATTTTTGCTCCAACTTCGCTCACCCTACATCGAGTTTAAAACACTTCTTAATTTGCATCCTGGTTCTCACGAAGCAGGTAAGACTAACTCGGCCTTTTCATATTTTGTTGTTCTGTCTTTGATACTGGCATATATCTAGTTCGAGCGCATTAATTGGCCTAACACCCACTCGCTCGCCTCCCTTTCTCCCCGTCATCCTTTCACTCCATCTCCCTGTCACCCACTCTCCACTCAAGCCTTCTCCTCCAACTGCGCCAAACGCGCTTTGATTTGCAAACGATTGGCGCGTCGAACTTCGGCTTCGCGCCAGCGGCGTTGTTCCTGCGGCGTCACCGGCGTGTAAGCCGGCGCCGGCGTAGGCTTGCCGTTCTCACCCAACGCCACAAAAGTCAAATAGGCGGAGCTGGTGTGGCGCCGGTCGCCGGTTTGCAAATTTTCCGACCAAACTTTGACGCCGATTTCCATGGAAGTATTAAAGGCGCGATTGATTGCAGCTTTGAGAATGATCAACTGGCCGACTTTGATGGGATGGCGAAATTCGAGAGAATCGACGCTGGCCGTGACCACCGGCCGGCGGCAATGGCGCGCGGCAGCCGTTGCGGCCACAATGTCCATCAAGTGCATCACTTTGCCGCCGAGAAGATTGCCGAGCATGTTGGCGTCGTTCGGCAAAACCATTTCCATCATCTCGGCAGTGGTGGAAGCGAAAAATTCTTCGCCGCGCGTGGGGGAGTTTAAAGCCATAATGAAGTTTTTGGTGGTCGAGAATATACAGAGGGAAGTGGCAGCCAAATGTCTATTGAATCTTGATAATCAAAATGTCAAGGCGCGGCTACGAAAATATAAAAACTACAAAATGATTTCCATGCCTTCGTGCGCGGCGTAAGATTCGGCGAACAGCGTGCGCGCGTGTTGTTGCAAACGGTCGACCTCGTCGTCGCTGTGGCGCGGATCGTGATGAAACAAAATCAATTTGCCCACGCCCGCCTGGCGTGCCACTTCGCAGGCCATGTCGATCGTGCTGTGGCCGAAGCCCTGGCGCGGCGACAGCGCATCCGTATATTCTTCCTTCGAATATTGCGCGTCGTGAATCAGCACCTCCGCGCCTTGCGCAAAATCGATCAAGCGCGAGTCGCCGCCATAGTAGCCCTCCGTGTCCGTGGCATAAACCACGCGCTTGCCGTGGTGCGTAATTTTAAAAACGAACACACCGTCTTTGGGATGGGCATAGCTGCGCATGATGGTGACCAGCAAATCTTCCGGCTGCAGCGGCGGCATTTCCTGCCGCGATTGATAATGCTCCGGCGCGTTCGCGGCGTTGCGAAAAATCAAACAATCGGAATCCGCCAGGTTCTTGATGATCTTGCTGGCGTTCAGCTCTTCCAGACGAATGGGACAATAACGCGCGGTCATGATTTGCGCGATGCTCTCGCGCAAATCCGTGCCCAAAGATTGCGGGCCGAAGACGTACAAACAGGTTTCGCTGAAATAAGCCGGTTGGAAAAAAGGCAGCGCTTGAATGTGATCGTGATGCGTGTGGCTCAACAGCAGGGTGAGCGGCAGCTCCTGATGATTTTTCGCCGCGTGGTTTTGGCGCAGGCTGCGAAACTCCGACATGACCGCGTCGCCCAAATTGATGATTCCCGTGCCCGCATCCAAAATGAGGCGGTGGTCGTGGTTGCGAATTTCGACGCAGGAGGTGTTGCCGCCATACTTGACGGTTTTGGGTCCGGGCACGGGATAGCTCCCGCGCACACCCCAAAAACGAATCTTCAAATTGCCCAATTCTTCCGCGTTCCTCGCGGAAGCCGGCTCGGCCGGAGAGGGGTTCATTTTTGTTTGATCGTTGCTAGCCATAAGATCCTCTTGTGCTGCATCACTGAAGCGTTACGGAGATCTTTGTTGCGGGCATCCGGAATATCCTGTCCCAGCTATTACGCCCGCCGTCCGCCAGATGCGTAAAGCGCCGGCCTGTCCTTCCTTTCCTCCGGAGCATTACGATAATTTAAAAACTTTTCCAAGAATGCTTTGTTCCGCCTCCTGCCCCGGGCGGCGCGCTTCCACCTGTGCCACCAATCCCTCGGCAATTTTGTTGAACGCTTCTTTGACCGCGTTCGTGCCCGGCGCCGTCACGATGGGCCGGCCTTCATCTCCACCCTGCCGAATCGCGACGTGCAGCGGCACTTCTCCCAAAAACGGCGCTTCGAATTTTTGCGCGGCCGCGCGGCCGCCGCCATGCGAGAAAATTTCCGTGCGCTGGTTGCAATGCGGGCACATGAAATAACTCATGTTTTCGATGACGCCCAGCACCGGCACTTCCACTTTGCGAAACATGTTGATGCCTTTTTTGGCGTCACTGAGCGCGACGTCTTGCGGGGTGGTCACGATCACCGCGCCCGTCAAGGCCACCGCCTGCGACAACGTTAGTTGCGCGTCGCCGGTTCCCGGCGGCAAATCGACAATCAAATAATCCAAATCGCCCCATTCCACTTCCGTGAGAAATTGCGTGATCATGCGCCCGACCAAAGGGCCGCGCCAGATCACGGCGGTGTCGCCTTGACTGACATAACCGATCGATACAATATGCAAACCATACTTCTCAATCGGCTTGATGCGGCCTTGGGGCGTGCCGTCCAAGCGCGCCGTCATGGTATCCGTCATCATCGGCACGTTCGGCCCGTAAATATCCGCATCCAACAAACCCACGCGCCAGCCTTTTTGCGCCAAAGCAATCGCGAGATTGACGGACACGGTGGTTTTGCCCACACCGCCTTTGCCACTGGCAACCGCGACAATGTTTTTTGCGACCGGCGGGGCCGCCGGCATCGGTTGATTCATTTGATTCATGCTCGTTTTATTGTGAAGTGTTTTTCGCAGATACGTCGTTGCGAATTTCCGGGTTAAAAAACCGGGCGCTGGATTCATTCAGATATGTGGTGAAATTTCAGGCGGGGCAAAAATTTCGGCGGGGCCGGCGGCGGTAGCGGGAAACATATTCGGCTCCGTTGCGAGCCTCAGGGCAAACGCAGGATCGCATAAAACAGCAGGAACAGGCCCGCGGCAAAATCTCCCAGAGTCAGAAACATCGCCACGCCGTGCAAACGCGCAAACACCAAGCGTTCGGGAGCATCAGCAGGAGCCCCATCAAAGCAGCCGATCGCCAAGCGCAATTCGTCCATTTTCGGGCTCAACAAGAAATGATGGCTTGCCCAACTGGCTGCCAGCAAAAAAATAACTGCGACTTCGGGCAGGGATGGCGCCGGTAGTGGGCTCTCCGAGCCGCGCACCAGACTGAATGAAACCAGGCCCAATATAAGGAAAATCTTCAGAATGTCAAACGATTTCAAAAAGCTGCTCAACAAGCTGCCGGCCTTGCTGCGGGAAGGAAAAAACTGAAAGGTTTTTGGGGTGATGACAAAAGCCATGAAAAACGCGCTGCCCAGCCAGAGCGCGAGCGTGAGCAAATACAAGCTAATCGTAATGCGTTCGACCATAGCGCAACAATCAATCGTCCTAAAATGTCAAGTCACTTGCAGACTTCGCGCTGCAAGCCGGCTCTTGCCTGAGCCTGATATTGCTGTCGTTCGAAAATGATCAAAACTTTGCCAATGCGGCGTTCAAAATCGCGGAGGAAATACCTGAAAGCGCGCGCGATTGCGGAGGAACAAATTGAAAAAAAGTAAGCGGATTAAGCGGATTAAGCGGAGTCGTGATTTGTGATTCGTTCAAAAATCAAATTTTCAATCCGCTTTATCCGTTCAATCCGCTTTATCCGTTCAATCCGCTTACAAAAACAGAAAGAGATCACTTCACGTACGTTTTGAAGCGCTCGTTAATCCGTCCCCAATGCAGATTGTTGAGGAAGTTGTCGATGTACTTCGCGCGGCCCGGGCCGTCTTTGTGATAATACGCATGCTCGAACACGTCGCATGCCACCAACGGAATGCCGCCCCAAATCGCGCCATATTGATGTTCATCGACGAGCACGTTTAGAAGCTGCTTCGACCAGAGTGCATCATAAACCAGCAAGCCCCAGCCGCTCAACTTGGCGGAAACTGCTGCGGCTTTAAAATCGGCTTTCCATTTATCGAAAGAGCCGAATTGTTTCTCAATCGCTCTGAGCACTTCCGGGCCTTTCTTAGCGTCGCCGTCGCCGCCGAGCACGGCCCAATACACATCATGCAACAGCGCGCCGGCATGATTCCAGGTGTAGCGGCGTTTCAATTCGCCTACTTCACTGTAGTTGCCGTTGGCGCCCGCCGGGTCGGCTTTTTCCAAAGCCTGCTCAATTTTATTGAGCACGGTTACGTAGCCCTTGTGATGCGTGTTGTAATGCCAATCCGTAGTTTCCGGACTGACAACATCTTTGAGAAGCATCTTGGCTTCTTCATCGCTGTAAGGGCGTTTGGTTAACGTATATTCAAAAGCCATCGCATCCTCCTAAAGGATTATAATGAATGTTTCCCGATCGCGGATTTATAAAGTTCGGGAGTTATTCAGGACGAAGCAATATCAATAAATCATTCCAAAAAGTCAACGCCGGGTTTTCGTCGCAACAAAGAAACGCTTATTTCATGAAGCAACGGTTCAACTAATTGCTTGACAAGAGATCATGCTTGCTTTTTATCGCAAGAATTTACAATTTGAGGTCAGTAAAAATCCATTTGCAGTAAGACGGTAGTTTCAATTACCGCGAGGAGATAACATGGGTATCAGCCTATCAGGTGTGGTGACTCTCGATGATGTCATTCCTCTGGTTGATCGGTTAAGTGAAGTGGAGCGTGAAGAGCTCAGACAATTTCTCGCCAGCAAATCCCATATCGATTGGAAAGTCGAATGGGAAAGGGTGGTAGCGCATTTTCATCGTATCTTTGTCAAATTTCCTGAAGCGGAAGTCGAAGCTGATTTAGCCAAAGCACTCAGCGAGGTTCGAAGTGGCCGAGTGGATTAAAGTTATCCGCGCGGTTTTAGACACCAATAGATCATGATCTCTTGAGTGATGAGAATCTAAAAAAGCAGCTTGGCGAGCATGGCGTCGAAGTGCTGAATGCTTTGGAGTTTTATCGGAATTTCGAAAAGATTTTAGCTTCACCAATCCTTCCTCGTTTATCATCTTGACATTCTGAAAAGTTTATATCTTTCATCCTCTGAAAAAATCGGAAGAGCCGTTTCTGCAAAGGCCAGCGTTTCTTCGTTGTCGGCAAGATAGCCTTTCTCTAATTCCTATTCCGCGTACAAAAGCTGAAGCGCCTCCGCGATAATTTCATCGCGCCGAAGCTTTCTTTCCTTGGAATAGTGTTCGAGAAATTCGAGCAAATCTGGCTGCAATTCAATTTCAATCGTTGCGGTCATGATGGTACCCGCAAGTTCGGTCAAAAATTACACTGCATTCAATTTACAGCGTTTTTAGTTTGTGTGAAGAGACACCTCTTTTCATGTCATTCTGAAAGAATCAGACTGTGTGAAAACGCTCGAATTTGTCATTGCGAGCGCAGCGAAGCAATCTCTAACTCCAATACGTGCACGCGCCGGGATTGCTTCGCTGCGCTCGCAATGACGTTTTCACACAGTCTGATTCTTTTTGAGCACCATAATGACACGTTGAAATTAAGGTTTTGTCAAGCCCTTCAAAAGATTCCTCCTGAATGACAGGGCGCCGAGCAGGCGCGTTTTCAAGTCGGTGAGCAGGATACTCCCCTCTCCTACTCACGCAGGTAACAGGTGCAAGTCCGACCCGTGCGATCTCGTGTATCGTACGGAACGATGGG
>Ga0247727_10003867_pt1 | contig 32640 bp, 23 predicted proteins | sample WisWelCaveWW1625_FD_202498 | JGI IMG/M metagenome (GOLD analysis project Ga0247727, IMG submission 202498) | Biofilm microbial communities from Wishing Well Cave, Virginia, United States - WW16-25 | ecosystem: Environmental > Aquatic > Deep subsurface > Groundwater > Cave microbial mat | place...
TTTCCATTGAAAACGACGAGCCGATCTATCGCGCCGGCCGCGTCAGTTTTGGCGGCATCATCAAGCAGGTGAATCTCGCTTATGTGCCGGAGGCGCAGATTGGCGACTACGTGATCGTGCACGTGGGATTCGCCATCAACAAATTAGATGAGAAGGAAGCCGCCCGGGTATTTGAGTATTTGCAGGAACTTGACGATTTAAAAGAACTCACCGATGACAAAAGTCCCCCTTAGCAAAGGGGGATTTAGGGGGATGTTGGCAGTGGTGGCATGAAAATACAACCCCCTAACCCCCTTTGAAAGGGGGAATACGTGGAAAAAAACAACTGAACCATACAGGAGCAGCAAAATGAAAAAACCGGTTTTCAAAACTCTCGACGGCAATGAAGCCGTCGCGAATGTGGCGTACCGAACCAACGAAGTCATCGCCATCTATCCCATCACGCCGTCGTCGAATATGGGCGAGTGGGCGGACCAGTGGATGTCCGAACGTGTGCCCAACATTTGGGGCACGATTCCCGCAGTGATGGAAATGCAGAGCGAAGGCGGGGCCGCCGGCGCAGTGCACGGCGCGCTGCAAGCGGGGTCGCTGTGTACCACCTTCACCGCCTCGCAGGGCTTGCTGCTGATGATTCCCAACATGTATAAAATCGCCGGCGAATTGACGCCCACCGTGTTTCACATCGCGGCGCGGACGCTGGCCACGCACGCGCTGTCCATCTTCGGCGATCACAGCGACGTCATGGCCACCCGCCAAACTGGCTGGGGATTGCTGTCATCCAACTCCGTGCAAGAGGCCCACGACTTTGCGCTGATTGCGCAGGCCGCCAGTCTCGAAGCGCGTCTCCCGTTCCTGCATTTCTTCGACGGCTTCCGCACCTCGCACGAAGTTTCCAAAATTGCCATGCTCAGCGAGGATGACATGCGCGCGATGATCGACAACGAGCTCGTGCTGGCCCATCGCTTACGGAAGCTCACGCCGGATAATCCGGTGCTGCGCGGTACCGCGCAAAACCCGGACGTGTTTTTCCAAGCGCGCGAGACCATCAACCCGCTTTATGCTGCCTGCCCGGACATCGTGCAAAAGGCCATGGACAAATTTGCGAAACTCACCGGCCGCGCTTATAACCTGTTCGATTACTATGGCGACCCGAACGCCGAGCGCGTGATCGTGCTCATGGGCTCCGGCGCCGAAACCGTCTCCGAGACCGTCGATTATTTGACAAAAGCCGGTGAAAAAGTCGGCGTGCTGAAAGTGCGGCTCTATCGTCCCTTTGACATTCAGCGTTTTGTGAACCTGCTGCCCGCGACGACGAAAGCCATCGCCGTGCTCGATCGCACCAAAGAACCGGGCGCATCCGGCGAGCCGCTCTATCTCGACGTCATCACCGCGTTGCACGAAAGTTTGGACAACGGCTGGGGCAACCTCAAGTCGATGCCGAGAGTCATCGGCGGACGTTACGGCCTCTCCTCCAAAGAATTTACCCCGTCGATGGTGAAGGGCATTTACGATCACCTCAACGGTTCGCAACTGAAGAATCATTTCACCATCGGCATTCAAGATGACATCAGCAACACCAGCCTCGACTACGATCCGGAATTCTCCACCGAGCCGAACAGCGTGGTGCGCGCGCTGTTCTACGGACTCGGTGCGGACGGCACCGTGGGCGCCAACAAAAACTCCATCAAGATCATTGGCGAAAACACCGACAATTACGCTCAGGGCTACTTCGTGTATGACTCCAAAAAGTCCGGCGCCATCACCGTGTCCCACTTGCGTTTCGGCCCGCAACCGATTCGCTCAACCTATCTCGTGTCGAAAGCCAACTTCGTGGCGTGCCATCAGCCGGTGTTCCTCGAGCGTTACAACATGCTGAAAGAGCTCATCCCCGGCGGCGTGTTTTTGCTGAACACCACCTTCGGCGTGGACAAAGTTTGGGACAGCCTGCCCGTCACGTTTCAGGAAGAGATCATCAAAAAGAAAATCAAAGTGTACGCCATCGACGCCACCAGCGTGGCGCGCGCCAGCGGCATGGGCGGCCGCATCAACACCGTGATGCAGGTGTGCTTCTTCGCCATCTCCGGCGTGCTGCCGAAAGCGGAAGCCATCGCGGCCATCAAAGATTCCATTCGCTACACCTACGGCAAAAAAGGCGAGGAAATTGTGCAGATGAACCTCAAAGCCGTTGACCACACATTGGCGCATCTCCACGAAATCAAGATTCCCGCCAAAGTCAGCAGCAAGATCACGATGCCGCCGGCCGTGTCGGACAAAGCGCCGGAGTTCGTCGCCAACGTCCTCGGCGAGATTTTTGCCAACCGCGGCGAGGCGCTTCCGGTGAGCGCGTTCCCGAACGATGGCACCTTCCCCACTGGCACCGCCAAATGGGAGAAGCGCAACATCGCGCTGGAAATTCCGGTGTGGGACACCGAGGTCTGCATTCAGTGCGGCAAATGCGCGATGGTCTGTCCGCACGCCGTCATTCGCATCAAAGCTTATGACTCCAAATTTCTCGTCGGAGACCGATCCGCTTCGCGGAAAAACGCGCCGACGACTTTCAAGTCCACCGACATTCGCGACCGTGACTTGACCGGACTGAAGTACACCATTCAAGTCGCACCCGAAGATTGCACCGGCTGCGCGATATGCGTGGACGTTTGCCCGGCGAAAAGCAAAACCGAAACCAAGCACAAGGCCATTAATATGATGGCGCAACCGCCGTTGCGGGAACAGGAGCGCGAAAACTGGGATTTCTTCCTCGGCCTGCCGGAGCTGGATCGCCGCAGCATCAAAGTTGGCGCGATTCGCTCGCAGCAATTTCAGGAGCCGCTGTTTGAATTCTCCGGCGCCTGCTCGGGCTGCGGTGAAACGCCCTACGTGAAATTGGTGACGCAGCTCTTCGGCGACCGCACCATCGTCGCCAACGCCACCGGCTGCTCGTCCATTTACGGCGGCAATTTGCCCACGACCCCGTGGACGAAAAACGCCGAGGGCCGCGGACCCGCGTGGTCGAACTCGCTGTTCGAAGACAACGCGGAATTCGGTCTCGGCTTCCGCCTCTCCATCGATAAGCAACAGGAACAGGCGACCGAGCTGGTGAAAGCGCTGGCGCCGGACATCGGGGACGAGCTGGCCACAGCCATCCTCACCGCCGCTCAAAAAGACGAAGCCGACATTTACGAGCAGCGCGAACGCGTGGCGGCGCTGAAGAAAAAATTGGCGGCCATCAAAACAAAAGACGAAACCAAACAGCAGCAAATCGCCTTGCTGCAAAGTCTCGCCGACATGCTGGTGAAGAAGAGCGTGTGGATTATGGGCGGCGACGGCTGGGCCTACGACATCGGCTTTGGCGGCCTCGACCACGTGATGGCCAGCGGCCGTGACGTCAACATTCTGGTGCTGGATACCGAGGTCTATTCCAACACCGGCGGCCAGACTTCGAAGGCCACGCCGCGCGGCGCGGTGGCGAAATTCTCCGCCGGCGGCAAGCCTGCGCCCAAAAAGGATCTCGGCCTGATCGCCATGACCTACGGCAACGTGTACGTGGCGAAGGTGGCAATGGGCGCGAAAGACGAGCACACCCTCAAGTCGTTCCTCGAAGCCGAGGCCTATCCCGGCCCGTCGCTGATCATTGCTTATAGCCACTGCATTGCGCACGGCATCGCCAACATGGCCACCGCCAATCAGAACCAAAAGGCCGCGGTGGAGTCCGGCCAGTGGCTGCTCTATCGCTATCACCCCGACCGCGCCGTGGCGGGCGAGAATCCGCTGCAGCTCGACTCGCGGCGTCCGAAGATTCCGGTGGAAGAGTTCATGTATCTCGAAAACCGTTTCAAGATGCTGAAGAAGAGCAATCCCGAAGAAGCCAAGCGGCTGCTCAAAGAAGCGCAGCACGATGTGGACACCCGCTGGAAGTTCTACGAGTACATGGCCGCGCGTCCGGCTAATGGCAAAGCCGAAGCCGCGACGGTGGAGTCGGGTACCGATCCGCTTCGCGGAAAAGTGGCGAAGGCGGAGAAGGTGGCATAGGTTTTTATCTGATGTGATTTGGACGTGCCACGCGCTAGGGGGCGTGGCACGTTTTTGTTTTCTGAATTCTTCGGGTTTGTCGATCTCATTGTTGGGCGGTTTAAATCAGACAACTACTTTTGTTGATCGTGCGAGAGAGTTTTGTGTTTCAACGCAGACGCTGGAAATTCCTTGTCGATCTTTGTAAGATTAGCGATTACGGTATCCAAATTTGCGCGCCAAATTTCACCATCAGCAAAACGGACTCTGCTGACAAAAACAATCCCTGTCAAAAATGATGAGAGCTGGCCGGGAGTATATAAGGCCGCATCGACGACGCCATCTGATTTGTCCTTCTCGCTAGGTTTTAAGAAGTCAGTTTCTATAGTAGGAGCCCACTCAAGGAACTCATCGAAGAGATTGAACATCACGTAATCGAGTCCAACTGCCAAAATGCCGCGTTCAGAGGTATTTTGATACTCCGTTTGATGGCGTATGCCCTGTGTTTTTTCACCTACCAGCGCCACTTTAGAGTGCATTCCGTATGAACATTTGTAACTGATAATTTTGACAGGAGAGTCAGGTTGATCAATAATTTTACCAACGTATTCGATCTTGGGAGTTTGTGCGCCAGCATAATTTACACCCACAAAGATTATTAAAGCAGCCACAATTAGATTACACAGTTTCATGTCATTTCTCCCTTCTCGTTTAGGTTTTGATACTATCGGATTATGGCCAATTTTTTAGTTGCGACAAAATCCGCTCCCTGCAGGCGATATAGATAAACACCGCTTGGTACGAGTCGCCCATTCGAATCTCTACCATCCCAAGTTACTTTGTAATAATCGGCCTGCAAAAGCTCACTCTCTAATGTACGAATTTCTTGACCGCGCAAATTGAAAACCTTTATGGTCACATAAGTCGGTTTTGGAATAGCAAATTCGATTACCGTTTCTGGATTGAATGGATTGGGATAATTTTGAGACAAATCAAATTGTGTGGGAATCGTTTGCTTATCATTTGTTTCGACGTTCGTTACTAAAATGCCGACACTCCAGTTCTCGCTTGAATTCCTTTCATTACTGGCTCTATCTATTGCCTTAACAAACCATGTATGGTATCCCATAGAAAGTGGTAATGATGGTGCTGAAGTCGTTCCCTGAATATTGTCAACACTCAACGAATCATCTATCCAAAGTTGGTAGTGCGACAGGCCAGAAGCTGCGTCAGTCGCTAATGCCCAAGTGAAATTCGGCGTGGGAAAAGATACATTACTATTATCCGCCGGCGAGATGAGAGAAAATGCATTGGGAGGTTGAGTATCTACACGAATCGTTCTCAAAGCACTCTGGCTGGTATTATTCAATCTATCTACAGCTTTAACGAACCAAGTATGATTACCATCTGTCAAAATGGACGCCGATGGAAGAATAAATGTTGTTTGAGAGGTAGGTATGTTGTCTGCTTTTAACATACCATCGATATAGAGTTGATATTTGCCCAAACCAGAGCCAGCATCTATTGAAGCTTGCCACGAGAATTCCGGAGTTTGGTCATTTGTCCAAGCATTGTTGGCTGGAGACAATAAGATAGGTTGGCTGGGGGCGACTGCATCGACCCGAATAACGCGTGATTCATTAGAGCTTCTTGTATTGCCGGCATTGTCATTTGCAACTATTTTCCAAATGTGATCTTGGCTTGAGAGTGAAGGTCCAGTAATTGTAGTCTGTGATGGTGATATGTTGTCAATCATAACAATGCCATCAATTACAAGTTGATACTTTGACAAACCAGATTCTCCATCTGAAGACGCTTGCCAATTAAAGGCTGGAGCGGCAACCGAAGTCCAGCCACTGTCGGGAGGGGAAATGAGATTGAATGCCGCTGGAGCTATGTTGTCGACTCCTACTGAGAAGGATTGCTGTGATTGTCGACTATTTCCAGCACGATCAAAAGTCTTAACAAACCATGTATGTATGCCAATCGTGAGAGGGGCGGCTGGTTGAGCCGAGTTAGTTAAAGGAGAGATGTCATCAAGATTAAGTTGCTGATCAATCCAAAGTTGATGCTTAGCAAGCCCCGATAGGTTATCCCCTGAGAGCTGCCAACTAAAATGTGGCAAACTATCAGTCCATGCGCCATTTGGAGGTGATAACAAACTAAAATTATTGGGAGGGGAAGAATCAATCATAAAATTGGCATTACTCCGATCTTCAGCAATAGAGTTGCCGGCACCATCTTTTGCCAGAAGTCTTACACGTAGCATGTTTGAATTAAGATTGGGAAGAGACCAGTCATAGGTACCGAGATTCACTGCACCACTTGCAATGATATTCGGAAAAGTTGCACCTCCGTCTGTTGAGTAGGAAAGATCAACGAGGTTAGCCGAAATTCCAAAGGATGCCCAGTGTATTCTTTGTGTTGTACTGCCTGCAAACACTTCCCCCCCTGTTGGAGAAACTACTAAGAGATCCTGTGCTACTCTCTGTGCATAGATGTCTCTGTTAAAACGCCAATCCTCCCACACAAGTATTGCGCCCGCCTCCATATCACTAACAATAATCGGTGGTTGCTGATAGCTATTGGCAGTGCAAACGGCTATGCCATTGAGTGTCCACTCTGGATTGCCAAACGCATCGAGTCTTTGAGCGTAGATATCATCATCGATATTCGCTGTACTTCTGTGATCAATCCAAGTGATAAGGCATCCGGCCCATCCATCTATTACGATTCGAGGTTCTTCAGGCGCACCAAAACTTGTAGTTGTGTGACAGCAACAGTCCATTCTTCTTGGCCGTCCATCCTCAGCTTTTGAGCATAGATTCCATCGTTTGATGTTTTGTAATCCTCATAGGTGATATAAATAAACCCCAAACTATCTGTGGCGACCTTGGGGTTTTCACCTAACCCGTCACGAATGACTTTATTTGACCAGTAACGATTCCCATCCTTATCCAAGACCTCGGCAATGATGTCAACGTTGGGGTCTGTTCCATCCCTCCAAACAAGAACACATTTCCCATCACTCAGGAGAGCAATATCAACATCTTCTTGAAAAGCAGACCCAGATGCCACTATCTTTCCAAAATCTTCCCATAATTTTTCACCGCTTGAGTTAAGGTGTTGTGCATAGACGTCAGAATTATCCAAAGCGAAATCCTTATGTCTCCACGCCACATACACACCTCCATCGCCATCCCCGACCAAAACTGGCAAATCTTGATCGCCGGGAACAGAGATTACACTTACTCCATCTGCTGCCCATAATGCGTTTCCACTTCCATCAACTCTCTGAGCATACAGGTCGGATCCGTTTCCAGAGTCAGCATTACGCCGGTCTTGCCAAACTATAATGGCCCCGCCGAAGCCATCACTTATGATTCTTGGTTCACCTTGGTAATGAATTGTGGTGCAAATTGGTATGCCGTTTGTCTGCCATATCGCAGTGCCATCAGCACCTACTCTTTGTATATAAATATCGCCGTCTGAATCTACTCTACGGTCTCGCCAAACAAAAATTGCTCCACCGTTTTGATCAGTGGTTACCTGAGGTGCTTCTTGTGATCCACTGGCTGTGCAGATCGGTACTCCAGAGTTCGCCCAAACCTGAGTCCCATTAATATCAAGTCGCTGAGCATATATATCGTTGCTGTTGTTTCGGTTGTCTTGCCAAACAATAATAACTCCGCCACTTCCATCACCAACTGCGTGGGGAATAGTTTCAGAAGTTGATAGACCAGATACCGCCACGCCATCGTAAGTCCACTTTGTCTGTGCTTTGCTGTTAGAAAAAACCAGAAGTAGTGCTGAAGAAGAACAAATCAAAGAACAAATATAAATATGTTTTTTCATTTTTCTCTTCCTCTCTTTGCACTCAAAATTGCTACAATCGCCTGTCTGCAAAATAAATCCGAAGTTTTGTTAGAGTTGACATTATTTGACATATTTGGTTATATTGGTAACAACTTTCATCAGACCGATCGAAGGATTTGAACGTCGTGATCAAACTCATGTATCCGTTTCCAGCAGTGTTTCGGCGCAGGTTAATACCCGTATGAGAAGATGGAAATTCTGTATATTGGGACGCCAGGTAGAAAGATAGAAAATCGCAGATTTAAGTCAAGAAATATTTTCAGGGAAGATCGAAAAACTTAGAGCGTGGAGGGTGTCGATCATACGCTCGCTCGCGTGGTATTTGCCGCTCCGTGCCGCGCCATGCTCGCGGGGAACTTGTAGTTCCGTGCAGCTTTCAGCGCTCAGCCATCAGCCTGCTTACCACGCCGCATTCATCGTACGGGCTGCAAGCTGCCCGCAAGTGGAAATAGCAAACACAGTTACTGCCGCAGCGATAGAAGTAATGAATCCCATTGAATTTTGTAAAATCAAAAAGGAGGGAGTCATGCTATATCAAGTGTCTTGCTTCAAATTGTTTTTAGTCTTAATTATTTCCCTTTGTTTTGTTTCATGTGAAAACAAAGTTGAAAAAGCAAAAGAGTTATGGTCAGAAGGTAGACAGGAGGAAGCTTTAGCAAAATTGAAAGAAGAACTGTCGAAAGATCCAGATAACATCGTTGTTAAAGATCTATTCGAAAAATATAATGGTGGTTCATTCACTGGTAATGTTAGTGACTTATTTCTGGAAAAACCTGTAGGCGAGGGATTTATAATTATTGCAACCACCAAATCTGATTTAGTTTCTGAACAAGAACGTGCTAATTTAACCACTACAACAAATTCTGAAGGAGTCTTTACAGTTAAAAATGCTATCCCGGGGAAAAGATATGAAGTCAAAATAAATATGCCTGATTATTTCAGTAATACGATTAGCGTTGAAGCGCCTCCTAAAGGAGAAACAAGAGTTTTGCAGGAAAAAATAACAATCATAAAATTGCCATTTGTCGCAAAGGGTGCATATGGTGTATACATGGTTTCAGAGTATGGTAAATATCATATTGGGTTGCCCAGTATTTTTTTCCCATATGGAGAAGATGAACCACCTAGACCCGAGATTGAAGTAGCTAGCATCCCAGTTTATCAAGGAAATGGCTTTATTATCCTTGGATTCGGGTTCGGGTACAATATTGACTCTGGTATTGAGCCTGTAACTGGAATAATAATAGATGAAACGGCTCAAATTGGTAGGAGATATATAAACATGAGCGATGATATGAAAACTATTGAAACATCGGGTGGTTCGATAAGAATTATCAAGCCTTCGAAATCATTACCAAACGGGATATGGGCATTTAGGGTTAGAGGTTACGGCAATAGCTACTTATTCCGCGTTACAGAAACTCAACAAGGGAATATACAAACCAAAGCCACAGCAGTAATTACTGTCGAGGTGTTGAATGCGTGTGGCGTTCAGGGTCCCACCAATGAATTTACAAAGTATCTTCGCGATCGCGGTTTCGATGTGGTGAATGTTGGCGACTACAAGGGTGGCTTCGATTTAGACCAGACGTTTGTGATTGATCGTTTGTCCCGCGGTTCTGAGAACGCTCTGAAAGTGGCCGATGTCTTGGGCGTTAATAAAAAGCAGGTTGCGCCGCAGATGGATGAATCGTTGGGGGTCATGGTCACAGTATTAATTGGTAAGGATCATAAAAGCCTGCATGTCTATGGCTCGAAACAATAAAGTTTTGACTTTATATGCGCTGGTTCTGTGCTCGATCGGGATTTGCCGCTCCGTGCCGCGCGCAACAATTAATGAAATGGGGATTGTATCCCGTAACAGTTCGTCGGCAAACAACGGAATGCAAGTTAGCCATCAGCACGCGACTGCTCTAAACACCGTCTGAGACGGTGTTTGATCTGGACCAATTGCAGAGGCCGCGGTACTGATGCTATCGCTTCGAGGATGGCATCGTTGAAATGCTGCTCAGTGAGGGCTTAAAATACTCGTTGAAGTTTTTAAAATTCACGTTTATATTCAAGGTCAACAAATGAACTCGGTGTTAAGATGAAAGCCAGTGAATATATAGACGAAGAAAAACTGCTCAACAGTGCCATTAGACTACTCACCGAGAAATTAGGAGCAGTGGAAACGAGTAGATTTCTTGCTATTTCCAGCTCCAAAAGAATTGAATCTGTCAAACGGCATCGCCAATGGCAGGCCGAAATCAACAAGGACCAATTGTTCAAAGAGATTTTGGTTGAATGAAAAAAGAGTTGTTCAACGAACTATTGGAAAGCGTCAAACAAGGCGGCGCGATTCGGCAGGGCAAAATGAAACCAAGCTGCGAATTCAATTTTGAGCCAATCGATGTTGTGGCGATCCGAAAAAAATATGGATTGTCGCAGGATAAATTCGCCAAGCTGCTTGGCATTAGCGTGGCGACTTTGAGAAACTGGGAACAGGGCAGACGCCAACCGGATGGTCCGGCAAAAGTCCTATTGCGAGTGGCTGCCAGAAATCCACAGGCTGTGCTTGATGCAGTCACTTCATAGGGGAGTTCATCTGCGGCGGGCCAATGGGCTCCCGCCAGAAACATGCAGGAGCGACAGCCGTGGTTTTTTTTGGATAAGAATGACCTGAAACCGGCTGAAAGCTGACCGCTGTCGGCTGATAGCTTTCCAAAAATGTCCTTGAAAAACCTCTAACCGTTTGATACATTGCCTTCAATCGCAAACAGGAGAAAAAAGATGTCATATAGAGTCAACGTGGTTATTGAAAAAGATGAACATGGTTACTATGCGTACTGCCCAGAGTTGGAGGGATGTCAAACGCATGGAGATTCTCTGGAAGAGATATTGGCCAATATCAGAGAAGCGATTGAGTTGTATGTCGAGACTTTGTCTGACGATGAGATCAAGGCTTTTCTGAGCAGAGAGATTCTAACGACGTCTTTAGAGGTACAAGTTGGCTAAGCTGCCACGACTCACTCCACAAGAAGCTGAGCAATTATTACAGCAGAGTGGATTTAAATTGATTCGCGGAAAGGGAAGTCATCGGATTTATCTGAAAGGCACTAGAAGAGTAGTTATTCCTTTTCACAAGAGCAAGACTCTCCATCCAAAGATTAGTGAAGCAAGTTTTGAAAAGTATTGAGAGCGAGGAGTAATGGGAAACATAAAAAGCCGCAACTGCGGCTTTTTCATCTTGTAAGTCTGAAAGCTGACCGCTGACGGCTGAAAACTGATTCGAGAGAAATGTTATGTCTTTATTCAAATTGATTCTCCTGCTGATTTTCCTGCCAACGTTCTCTATTGTCCACGCGCAAGATTCACTCGTTGTCATTCAGAACAACGACAAATACGGCTATGCCGATAGCACGGGCAAAGTCGTCATCGAGCCGCAATTTGACTTTGCCGGCGAGTTTTCGCAGGGCTGAGCGGTTTTTGGCAAACGCCTCGAAAACTTCACCAAGTATGGTTTTATTGACTTCAAAGGTCGGGTACGTATCGAGCCAATATATGATGAGGCTGGCGATTTTTCCGAAGGTTTAGCGAGAGTCAGAGTGGCAAAATACAAAGCTATTTTCCGAGACCTCGTGTGGGGATACATCGATACCACGGGAACGTTCGTCATCCAACCGGGATTCAGAGAAGTAGGTGATTTTCACGACGGCCTAGCCTCTTTTCAAATTCTAAAAACCGTTTTCCTGTTTTTCCGAAAAAGCCAGTGGGGCTTTATCGATAAACAGGGACGGGTGGCGATTCCTCCGGCTTATGATCTGGCGGGGAATTTTTCAAATGGACTGGCGCCAGTTCGCCTGGGGAAGAGAAGCGGTTATATCGACAACGCCGACAGCATCGTAATTAAAACTCAGTTTGAATACGCCAGGGGTTTTGCCGAGGGCGTGGCCCTGGTTCGACTCAACGGCAAGTACGGCTACATCGACAGAAGCGGGAATTTCGTTATTGATCCCCAATTTGAAGACGCCCGCGATTTTTCCGAAGGCCTGGCGATGATCCGGAAAGGCGACAAATGGGGCTACATCAACCAGGCTGGGGAAATCGTCATCGAACCGCAATTTGAGGACGCAAGTTTTTTCAGGGGCGGCAAGGCGCAGGTGATCTTGCAAGAAGAAACGATCTACATTGACAAACAAGGAAAAGTAATTGAAAATTAGCTGTCGGCTATCAGCGTTCAGCTTCCAGCTTTTTTTGCACCTCAAGTTTGCCAGACTACCAATGACTACTTTCGAACATCGTTTATCAAATCGCCGATTTCGATTGGTGATTAGTTTTCGCAGAAGGAACTAACGGCTGAATGCTGACCGCATTAGCCAATAATCAATATTCAATTAGCAATCCAAAAAAACTGGAGTCAAAAATGATCAACCTCACCACCACCTATCTCGGCTTGACCCTGCGCACCCCGCTGGCGCCGTCGGCGTCGCCGCTGTCCGAAGAAATTGACAACATCAAAAAAATGGCGGAAGCTGGCGCTTCGGCGGTGGTGCTGCACTCGCTGTTCGAGGAGCAGATCACCCACGAGGAGGAGGTGTACGAGCTGCACCACCACCTCACCGCAAGGCACGGAGAGCTTCGCGGAGTCGCTCACTTATTTTCCGGAGCCGCAGGATTTCGTGCTGGGCCCGGAGGAATATCTCGAACACCTCCGCAAAGCCAAAGCCGCGGTGGATATTCCCATCATCGCCAGCCTCAACGCCCGTACCGACGGCGCGTGGAGCGAGTACGCCAAACATTTTGAAGAAGCCGGCGCCGACGCCATGGAGCTGAACATTTACAACATCCCCACAGATATGAAGCTCTCCGGCGCGCAGGTGGAGGAAACGTACATCGACATCGTCAAAGCCGTGAAGGCCGCGGTGAAGATTCCGGTGGCAGTGAAGCTCAGTCCGTTCTTCAGCAACTTTGCCAACATGGCCCGCCGCCTCGATGAAGCCGGCGCCGATGGGCTGGTGCTGTTCAACCGCTTTTATCAACCCGATATCGACCTCGACAATTTAGAAGTTGAGCCGCGGGTGCTGCTCAGCACCCCGCAGGCGATGCGCTTGCCACTGCGCTGGATCGCGATTCTCTACGGTCGCGTGGCCGCCAACCTCGCCGCCACCAGCGGTATCCACAAAGCGGAAGACGTGATCAAAATGTTGATGGCCGGCGCCAGCGTCACCATGCTGTGCTCGGCGCTGCTGAAGCACGGCCTCGATCTGATTCGCGTCATTGAAACCGGTCTGGTGCAGTGGATGGAAGAGCACGAATACAACAGCGTGATTCAAATGCAGGGCAGCATGAGCCAGATCAACTGTCCCGATCCCAGTGCCTTCGAGCGTGCGCAGTATATGCGGGCGCTGAAGAGTTTTAAACAGAATGGGCAATGATATTCGAGGCTGTCTAAAAAGGAGCTATTGTCATTGCGAGCAGAGCGCAGCGGAGTCGATCCCGAAGCGTCGGGATGGCAGAGAACAGCCGCAACGAATACGCCTGCAACTGCTGCGGTTTTCAGAACTTTCCACTCACCGCCAGATTCCTCACCCCATTACTGTCATTCCCGCACGTTTTTAGCGGGAATCCATTTGTGGGAATGATGGATGCCCGACAATCCCGAAGCGTCGGGACGGGCATGACAACCCAATCCGATTCCTCACCCGATAAAAACGTCGGCTTCCATTGACCTTTACTAAACCTTCGAGGTTTAGTAAAGGTGTGTGAGAGGGTATTGATCCTACACGGTTAGCAACCGTGTATTTCTGCCGATGAAGTTGAAACACAGTCACAGACTGTGTTGGAGCCCAGCCATCCCCAATCGTCCTTTCGAGCGAAGCGTAGCGGAATCGAGAACTCTTGCGGAGAACGGATTCAGCAATTGCGCCCGCAACTGATGCGGTTTCAGAACGGTCAACTCACCGGCAGATTCCTCACCCGACAAAAAACGTCGGCTTTGCATTGACCTTTACTAAACCTTCGAGATTTAGTAAAGGTATGTGAGTCAAACTAAAATCGTTCAAAGTACAATTTCAAGAACTCTGCCGGGGTGACGATCTGAAATCTGTATTTGCGTTTTAATGTCTCTGGAATCTTGAGCAGATCGTCATCATTGGTCACCAGATACTTCGCGCGACCCGCCGCCGCAGTCGATAGAAACGGATTGTCTTTCGGATCGCGACTGTCGCGGAATCGTTTGCCGAGCTCAACATTGGTTGCTGTGCCACTTTCGCGCAACGAGGTCAAAAAATTGGTGACGAGATTTTCGGGGATGTCGAGCTCGGTAAGTGTGCCAGAGTATTCTTCAGCAATATCGTCGGAGAGAATCAGTTGTAATTTCCGTTCGCGCCACAAGCGGACCATAGCACATTAGGTGATTTGGGGTTGGTGCTGAGGTAATTGGCTATGAGAACATTGGTATCGATGACAACTGGAATGCGGTCTTACTTGCGTACCACTTACTTGGCCTTCTTCTGACGATAGCGTTTGACCAACTCAACCGCATCGCTTTCGCCGAAGCCGTTGAGCTTCGCTTGTTGGCTTATGGCATCATCCAATTGCAGATCCTTGTCTATTGAGAGATATTCGGCAACGAGATTCTCCAGCAAACGATTGGGCCGAGTTCGCCGCTGTTGCGCCAGAGTGGTAAACTTCTTCCACAACTTTGAATCGATTTTAACGCTAGTTGTCATGCAATACTCCTGAGCTTATTTTGCCTCAGTTGAAGAATAATACGTTCTGAGAGAAAAATCAAGCAATACTTTTTGGAAAATCAAATAGACAATTTGATGTATTGATCCTAAACCGTTTTGCAACCGTGTATTTCTGCTGTTTGAAATTCCAGAGACAGTCACAGACTGTGTTGGATCCCAGCTTGACCTTTCCTGCTAGAAATTCCAATTGACATTTAACGACGGGCGTTCTATCTTGGACAAACGAACCATAAAATATTGGAGATAAAATGTCTGACGAGTTATCGATATTTCTTTCCCAGTTAAGGAAAGCATTCTGTTGTCTTTGAAAGAAGACAAAGATGAATTCGCAAAAGAATTGCTGTATCTCGGCGCTTTGGTGCTCTACAGGAAAAGAAAACTATCCCTTGGCAAGGCTGCTGAATTGGCTGGTTACAACAAGCTCGATTTTATCGGAAAACTACAGGCAGAAGGCGAACACATCTTTGATTATACAGACGATGAGATTGAGGAAATATTCGAAGACGCCAAAAAGTAGAACACGATGAAAGTTGTATCCAACACCACTCCGATAATTTCCCTAGCCTCAGTCGGACAGCTAAAAATACTGAAAGAATTGTATGATGAAATCTGGCTGCCGCAAGCAGTTTATGATGAGATAAAGGCAAAGAAAGCTTCGACTACCAAGAGGTTGAGGCCGACTTCATCAAAGTCAAGGCAGTTAAGGGTCGGAAATATCGAGACCTGTTGCTCAACCAACTCGATTTGGGGGAAGCAGAGACCATCATACTCGCCACAGAAATAAACGCGGACTTGGTTATCATTGACGATAGCATCGCCTACAAGATTGGTAAGAATTCTGGATTGAATGTGATCAGAACATTGTCGATTCTCCTGAAAGCAAAAGAGCGGGGAATAATTTCTGAAATCAGACCTCTGCTGGACGACATGATCTCGAAGGGAGGTTGGTACTCCAAGAAAGTTTATGGGATGTTCCTGCAGAAGGCTGGCGAAATTTAATGAGATTGCTATCCTGTCGAGCGGAGTCGATCCCGAAGCGTCGGGATGGCGGAGAAACAGACGCAGCGAATGCCCCCGCAACTGATGCGGTTTCAGAACGCTCCACTCACGGCTAGATTCCTCCGCGGTATTTCACTGGCGCAGCGATCCTACACGGTTTGCAACCGTGTATTTCTGCCATTGAAATTGAAAACACAGTCACAGACTGTGTTGGAGCGCAGCCACCCCAACCGTCATTTCGGGCATGAAATGACAGGTAGCTTTGGGCACCCCTACTTTCATAAAGGAATTTATGATTCTCACTTTCAAGAATTGCTCACTCGATTCTAAGAAGAATGAGAAACCCGGCATCTGCCACTCCCATCCTATCTCTAAATATTTCAATCGTTAGCTTCTCCCTGCCGTTTTCGGTACGCTTGTTGCGATAGTTACTTTTGCTCAAAGAGATCCGGCTTGCGTTGCTACCGACTTTCGATTCGTGATCAACTTCCCACAGACGCAGCCTTTCTTTTTCAATGGTTCATGCAACGCCACTCTCCGACGCTACTACTATATAGACACGATGAATAGAGGAGGACACGAACATGAACAGAATCAGCAACGTGCTATTCGGCGTTGTGCTGGGAAGTCTTTTGCTCTCCTTCAGCGCGACTTCTCCCGCGCAGCAAATCAAAGTCAGCAAACGCCTCATGACCGACGAGGAATTCTCCCACCTCAAAAAATTCTCCGGGGTTTATGAAAAGGGCAGGAACTACAACGTCGTGATTGACGGCCATGGCACCGGCCTCATTCCACCATCGGAAGAACAATGGCAGTTGCTGAGAGAGCAGGCCTTTGTCGTGGACGAACTCGAAGACGCGGAATCGCTGCCGGCGAGCCACGACAATTCCGCCACCAAATGGTTTCCGCCAGTGGGAGATCAGGCCGCTGAAAATTCCTGCGTGACCTGGGCCGCTGCCTACTATACCAAGACATTTCAAGAGGCGTATGAACACGACTGGGACCTCACGGGCTGCCTGTGGGACGGACAGGCCCCGAGCGCACATTTTCAAAATCGAATTTTCAGTCCAGATTTCGTCTATCATCAGATCAATGGTGGCGCAGATCAAGGGTCAACTTATGACTATGCTTTGCTGACTCTCAAATCCATCGGTTGCAGCAGTTGGGCAAAGATGCCGAATGACTCTCACAATTCGATCTCCTGGCCCACCGAGGAAGCCTGGCGCGAGGCGTCGTCGTACCGATCTCTTACTGGTATGACGTACATGGAAATCGCAAGTGGTGGCACCATTGATGATTTGAAGCTCTGGTTGGCAAATCATAACTTAGCTATTATCAGTATCGACGCCACCCAATATGTCAATCTCAATAACAAAGACCTTTGGAAACTGGATTCCTATCATCCCGCCGATCTAAATCATGCCAATACCGTTGTTGGTTATGACGACAACTATGGTCCGTATACGGAAAATGGCCAGCCCAATACCTACGGCGCTTTCAAAATCGTCAATTCGTGGGGCACAGGTGGTTGGGAAAAGGTCGTCGACGGGTTTTACTACATTTCGTACGAATGCTTCAAACAGAGAATTGGACAGGTCTATGTTTTCGAAAATTGGATCGACTATCAACCCAAGATGGTCTCTGTATTTCAAATCACTCATAGCCGTAGCCAGGATTGCGAAATCAGCGTGAATGTGGGCAACTTGAATGTGTCGCGATCAAAGCCGTTCTGCTTCTGGACAGACAACAACTACTCCCGACCGTTCTCGTCTGACTATGTTGTCATGGATATAACGGAATTCCTACCACACATGGCCGAATATTCAGGTCATTTTTTTCTCAGATTATCCGATCGTCAGGCTGCAAACACTGGCATCCTTAACCATTTTTCTATTGAACTGTTTGATAACTATTCAACCGGAAACCCCACCCAGGTATTCGCTTCCTCCGATCCTCCCCTCAATACTATCGATCTCGGTAATGTTAATGCCCACATCACTATCGAAGGTAACACCATCGCAGTTACGCCGACGCAAGTTATGGCGGACTGGTCAGCGGGAGAGGCGAGTTTTTATGTCCACAGTAGTGGCACACAAACGTTGAATTGGAGCGCCGCCGTCACAACCGGAGCAGATTGGCTGCGAATCGTTTCGGGAGCCAGCGGCAATGGCGACGGCCGTTTTGAAGTGAACATTGATGAAAACGCCGGCGTTGCGTCGCGCACGGGTAAGATCAAAATCACCAGCGCCGGGGCTATAAATAGTCCCTGCTACGTGACGGTGACCCAGGCGTCACCTTCAATATTCACTCGTGTGCTGGTTGGCGACATCGTTGAAGATGGCGGTTCGTCCGTGAGCTGCGCCTGGGGCGATTACGACAACAACGGCCACCTCGACCTTTTTGTGGCCAACCGCAACAACGAAAACAATTTCCTCTATAATTATAATCATATCTATGACGAGTTCAGCAAAATAACAACTGGCCCGCTGGTGAACGACGGCGGCAATTCTTTTGGCAGCAGTTGGGCGGATTATGACAATGACGGCGACCTCGATCTGTTCGTGGCCAACAAAGGGGGGAACAATTTTCTTTATCGCAGCAACGGCGATGGCAGTTTTATGAAAATTACCACCGGCGCAATTGTCATCGACGGCGGCAATTCCACCGGCTGCAGCTGGGGCGATTACGACAACGACGGCTTCCTCGATTTGTTTGTCGCCAACGATGGTCAAAAAAACTTTCTTTATCACAACAACGGCGATGGCAGTTTCAACAAAATTACTACCGGTTCGGTGGTGAACGACGTCAGCAATTCAACCAGTGCCAGTTGGGCGGATTATGATGGCGACGACGATCTCGATCTGTTCGTCACTAATTATCAGCAGAACAATTCCCTTTACAAAAACAACGGTGACGGTTCGTTCGCTAAAATTACATCCGGGGCGGTGGTCACCGACGGTGGTGCATCCTTCGGCAGCAGTTGGGGCGATTACGACAGTGACGGCGATCTCGATCTGTTTGTCACCAATGACGGCGAAAATAATTTCCTTTATGAGAATAACGGCGACGGCACATTTATCAAAATCATCACGGGTGACATTGTGAACGATGGCGGCGCTTCTTTCGGCAGCAGTTGGGCGGACGTTGACAACGACGGCGATCTCGATCTCTTTATCGCCAATAAAAATCAGAACAACTTTCTCTATCTCAACAACGGCGCCGGCAGTTTTAACAAAGTCGCGTCGGACGCTGTTGTCAACGTGCACGGCGCATTTTATGGCTGCGCATTCGCCGACTACGATGAAGATGGCGATTCGGATTTGTTCATTGCCAATTCGGGCGACAACAATCTACTGTTTAAGAACAACGGCAGCAGCAATAATTGGATTAAGATTCGCTGTGTCGGGGCTTTCTCGAACCGCTCCGCCATTGGCGCAAAGGTGAAAATCAAAGCGACTATCGCTGACACTCCGCGCTGGCAGATGCGGGAAATCTCTGCGCAGACCGGCGGCGGCTACGGCGGGCAGAACAATCTCATCGCTGAGTTCGGTCTCGGCGACGCCATGCAAGTTGATTCCATCAAAATCGAGTGGCCGGCCGGCACAGTGCAGGTGCTCACGAACATCAGCGCCAATCAGCTTTTGAATATCGTTGAAGAAGACATCTTCACCAAAATCACGGTTGGCGATCTTGTCAAGGAATCGGGCGCGGGCTGCGCCTGGGGCGACTATGACAATGACGGCGACGCGGATTTGTTTGTGGCTCGATCCGGAAAGAATGGCTTGTTCAAAAACAATGGCGACGGCACTTTCGCCAAAATCACGGACGGAGAAATCGTCAACGATGAGGCCTCCTCCAATGCCTCGTGCTGGGGCGACTACGACAACGACGGCGATCTCGATCTCTTCGTCGCCAACGTTGGCAAGAGTGCTCTGTATCAAAATAGCGGCGACGGCACATTCGATAAAATCACAACGGGCGAAGTGGTGAACGATGAGGCCTGGTCCAGCGACGGCAGTTGGGCCGATTATGATAACGACGGCGACCTCGATCTGTTCGTCGCAAATAACAATCGCGCCAGTCAACTTTATGCCAACAATGGCGACGGAACGTTTTCCAAGGCAGAGGATACGGGAATCGTCACCTACGTCACCGAGGCCTACGGCTGCAGTTGGGCAGACTATGACAGTGATGGCGATTTGGATTTGATCGAAAATGGATATTATGCCAGCCTCCTTTACACCAATCAGGGAAACGGCACCTTCACCCACCAGGAAATTGGAGCGGGCGCCGAGGGCAGCAGTTGGGGAGATTACGATAACGACGGCGACCTCGACCTTATGACGACCTGGCCTAATTCTCTTTTCAAAAATAATGGCGACGGCACGTTCACAGAAATCAACCTCAGCGGTTTCGACGCGGAATCCTATGGCAGCTCCTGGGGTGATTTCGACAACGACGGCGATCTCGATCTGTTCGTCGCCAACTCGCCGGGCACCGATGACGGCGATAACTTTTTGTACGAAAACAACGGCGACGGCACGTTTCGGATGAACACCGCCAGCGTCATCGCCAACGATGATGGCTATTCCCACGGTGCCAGTTGGGCGGACATTGACAACGATGGCGACCTCGATCTATTTGTTGCCAATGGTAGAGATAAAAATTTTTTGTACACCAACAATAGCAAAGGCAACCACGGGATATCCATCAAGTGCATTGGCACCGTCTCGAATCGATCAGCCATCGGCGCGAAAGTGAGAGTCAAAGCGACCATTCATGGCAAAGCGGTATGGCAGATGAATGAAATCTCGGCGCAAACTGGCATGGCGTCACAAAATAGTCTGGAGGCGGAATTCGGTTTGGGCGATGCCGTCGACATCGATTCGCTTAAAGTGGAATGGCCCAGCGGCATCGTCGAAGTCTATCGCGATCTCGCGAGCAATCAATTCCTGACGGTTACTGAAACCGGTGGCGTTGTGCCAGTTGAACTCACCACCTTCAGCGGCCAGGCCGTGGATGGAAAAGTGCGTCTGTCGTGGACCACCGCCACCGAAACCAACAACTATGGCTTTGAAATTGAGAGGCTTATCGCAGCGGCTGAATTCGTTGTCATCGGATTTGTTCGCGGCGTTGGCAGCAGCGCGGAACCTCACGGCTATTCTTTTGTGGATGAAACGGTGCAAGACTCGCAACGCTACCATTACCGTTTGAAGCAGATCGACCTCGACGGGACGTTCAATTATTCTGCCGTTATCGAAATCGAAGTCGCTCCGCCGCGGCAATTCAGTTTGAGTCGCAATTATCCGAATCCCGGCAATCCGGGAACAACCATCGAATACACGATTCCAGAAAAAACCAGCGTCCGTCTCGAAATCTTTAATGTGCTGGGACAAAAGATCCGAACGCTGGTGAACGAAGAGAAATTGCCGGGGTATTACAAGATTCAATGGAATGGACAGGATGACGGCGGTGCCAGTGTACCTTCCAGTTTGTATGTTTACCGGATTCAAGCAGGGTCGTTCGCTGCCGTACAGAAAATGATTATTCTGAAATAATATTGAAGATTTTTGCGTGATTCAATATCTTACCCTTGCGAAGGTTCAAACCTTCGCAAGGGGGTGCCTCATGATGAAATATCTCGACGAATATCGCGACGCGACCGCTGCCAAAATGTTGGCGCGGCAAATCGCCAACATCACCACGCGGCCGTGGACGCTGATGGAAGTCTGCGGCGGCCAGACCCACGCCATCGTCAAATTTGGCATCGATGAACTGCTGCCAAAAGAGATCACGTTAGTGCACGGCCCGGGTTGTCCGGTGTGCGTGACGCCGGTGGAGTTGATCGACAATGCCATTGAAATCGCGGCGCGCCCCGATGTCATTTTCTGTTCCTTTGGCGACATGCTGCGGGTGCCGGGTTCGCAAATAGATTTGTTTTCGGTCAAAGCCGCCGGCGGTGACGTTCGAATCGTTTATTCTCCACTGGATGCGTTGAAACTCGCCGAGTCGTATCCTCAAAAACAAGTAGTGTTTTTTGCAGTCGGGTTTGAAACCACCGCGCCTGCCAACGCCATGGCTGTCTTTCAAGCGAAGGAGCGTCGCGTCAAAAATTTTTCGATTTTGGTTTCGCACATGCTGGTGCCGCCGGCCATGGAGGCGATTCTCAGCTCGCCCAACAATCGCGTGCAGGGATTTTTGGCCGCCGGCCACGTGTGCACGGTGATGGGTTATCACGAATACGAACCCATCGCGAAAAAATATCGCGTGCCGATTGTCGTCACTGGCTTCGAGCCGTTAGATATTTTGCAGGGCGTGCATTTGTGTGTGAAGCAATTAGAAGAAGGCCGTGCCGAGGTTGAAAATCAGTACGCCCGCGCTGTTCAAAAAGCCGGCAATATCCCGGCGCAGAATTTGATCCAGCAAGTATTTCGCGTCATCCCACGCAAGTGGCGCGGCGTCGGAGAGATTCCACAAAGCGGGTTTGGACTGGCGGACGAATATTCAGAATTCGATGCCGAGAAGCGTTTTGGCGTCGCTGAAATGCACGCCGAAGAATCCGGCGAGTGCATCAGCGGATTAATTTTGCAAGGGCTGAAAAAGCCGCACGAGTGTCCGGCCTTTGGCACGCGCTGCACGCCGGAGTTTCCGTTGGGCGCAACGATGGTATCGTCAGAGGGAGCGTGTGCAGCATATTTTCGTTATCGGAAACCACCCCCTAACCACCTCCTTTTTAAGGAGGGGGAAGGGGGTGGTTCTTTCGAAGGGCGCCAAACATGAAACCAAAACCCTTCGCCCTTTCCTGCCCCATTCCGATTGACCGCTACCCCACCGTGACCCTCGCCCACGGTGGCGGCGGCAAGCTCATGCATCAACTCATCGAGTCGATGTTCGTAACAGCTTTCAAAAATGAGATTTTGGAAATCCGGCACGACGGCGCCATTTTGCAGTTGCAGGGCAAACGCATCGCCTTCACCACCGATTCCTACGTCGTGCGTCCGCTGTTTTTTCCCGGCGGCGACATCGGCAGTCTGGCGATACATGGCACAGTAAACGATCTTGCTATGTGCGGCGCGCGGCCGCTTTATCTCAGCGCCGCCTTCATCATCGAAGAAGGCCTGCCGATGGAAACTTTATGGCGCATTGTTCAGTCCATGAAAATCGCTGCGGATGCCGCGGGCGTGCAAATCGTGACCGGCGACACCAAAGTGGTGGACAAAGGCAAAGGCGACGGCATCTTCATCAACATCGCGGGCGTTGGCATCATCGAGCACGATCTCAAGATATCGCCGCAAGGCATTCAGCCAGGCGACGTGATTTTGCTTAACGGCGATATTGGACGCCACAGCATCTCCATCATGGCGGAACGCGAAGGGCTCACCTTTGAAACGACCATCGAGAGCGATTCCGCACCACTCGCAGGATTGGTGCAGCAGCTTCTGCGCGGCGGCATTCACGTTCATTGTATGCGCGATCTCACCCGCGGCGGCCTCGCCAGTGCGCTGGTGGAGATCGTGGAGGCTTCGGATCTTCACACTGAGATTAATGAAAACTTGATTCCGGTTCTTGAACAAGTACAGGGCGCGTGCGAAATGTTAGGACTCGATCCGCTGTATGTCGCCAATGAGGGACGCTTCGTGGCGTTTGTGCCGGCCGACCAAGTCGATCTGGCGCTCAGAATCATGCAGTCGCATCCACTTGGCAGCGCCGCCTGTTCGATTGGAATCGTCAGCGAGAGTTCCCCAAAATTAGTAACCATGAAAACCCGCATTGGCTCCAACCGCATCATCGACATGCTGAGCGGCGAACAGTTGCCGCGCATTTGCTGACCGCACGATGACCTTCGATCTCGTCAACACTCTAATGTTGCTCGGCGCGGCGCAAGGATTGTTTCTTGCCGCCTTCATTTTTCACAAACACGGTCGCCTGTTCGCTAATCGCTTTCTTGCCGCGCTGATGTTTCTCTATTTTCTGATTCTACTCAATCTGGTCTTTTGGGAGATTGGGGTGTACACCCGCTATCCGCATTCTCGCTTTGTGTTGGATGGGCTGCCGTTTTTGATCGGGCCGCTGCATTATCTCTATGCCCGGCATCTCATTCGAAGCTCGAAAAAATTTCAAACAGTTGAGTGGCTGCATTTTCTGCCGGTTGTGATTTACAAGTTGTATACGCTGTCCGATTTTCGGATTCGAGTTTGAGTTTTAAACCTCCCCCCTAACCCCCTCCTTGAAAAAAGGAGGGGGAAGAAAAAATCCCCTCCTTAACAAGGAGGGGATTTAGGGGTGGTCTGGTTGTAACCGTTCCTCGACCTCGCCACCTTATCCAACATACCATTTGACAATTTCCCCTCCTATCATTAAAATAGCGCGGTTATTTTTTGAAAAGGAAAAACAAAATGATCTCGCTGAATGACATCCACACTGCCGGCAAGCAACTCCCGAAGGAAATTGTGCGGACTCCGCTGCTGTTTTCCGAAGACCTTTCGAAAAAGTTTTCCTGCTCACTTTACCTCAAAACCGAGAACCTGCAAATCACTGGTTCTTACAAAGCGCGCGCCGCGTTCACAATTTTGAACCGGCTGACACCCGAGCAGAAAAAAATGGGCGCCGCAATTTCTTCGTCAGGAAATTTTGCTGGCGCGTTTGCATACATGGGACGATTGCTCAACATCCCAACCGCCGTGGTGATGATGCAAAAGACCGCGCCCTTCAAAGTGGAGCGGACGAAACAATACGGGGCAGAAGTAGTGCTGTGTGAAAATCGTTTCGAGGCGCGCTGGGAAACCCTCGGCCGATTGCAGAAAGAGCGCGGAATCACCAGCATCAACACCTTTGAGTCGCCGGAAGTAATCATCGGGCACGGCACGATCGGATTGGAAATCCTCGCCGATCTTCCCGACGCCGACGTGATTCTCGTTCCAATCAGCAGCGGCGGGTTGTTGGCCGGCTTGGCGCTGGCTGCCAGAGAGACCAATCCAAAAGTAAAGGTGATAGGGGTGCAGCCTGAGGGTTCTAATGCCATGTACCTTTCATATAAGTCCGACAAACTGCAAAGCATAGAACTAGTGGAAACGATCTGCGATGCGCTCGTGGCCACCAAACCCGGCGCGCTGCCATTTTCATTGATTCAAAAATATGTTGACGACGTCGTGCTGGTCTCCGATGCGACTGTGAAGCAAGCAGTGGCATTGCTGTTCGAACATAGCAAATTAGTCGTCGAGCCGTCCGGCGCAGTGGGCATCGCAGCGCTCCTTTCGGAAAGCATTTCTGTCCAAAGCAAAAAAGTGGTGGCGCTGCTGAGCGGCGGCAATGTTTCCCGTGAGAATTTTATTACGCTGCTTATGTAGCCCGCATTTTATGCGGGTTGACCAAGGGCGAAATGGCGGATGAAATTCGCCCTACTCGCATTTTGTATTTGGATGAATGACGGGAACGGTCGCGACCATTCCCTACACCGCAACCTAAAGGTCGCGGCTACGAACCTCGAAAATTCCCATTGCAACATTCAAACCTTTGCTTAAATTTGCGTATAAGAGGGTTGCATTGACACGATTTGTAACTTTCTAATTATGCAGGAGCTTAAAATGAACTACTCAGACGCGTTGTCATTCACGTTCCGCGACCCGAACTGGTTGAAAAAAATTGCCATTGGCGGCGCTGTCGCATTTGCCAGCTTTTATCTCGGAATTGTTTTCATCTTCGGCTTTTTTATCATCGGCTACTACATCGGTGTGTTGCGCAACGTTTCCAACAACGCGGAACTGCCGTTGCCGGAATGGAATGACCTTGGAAAGCTATTTGTGGACGGTATGCTTGGAGCTATCATCAGTGTTTTTTATTTTCTCATTATTGGCGGCCTATGCGCACTGGCAATCGTCGGAGTGGTCAATGACTACATGCCAGACTTTGAGAGAGTCAGCCTGATCGTGCTCATCTCGGTGACAACGCTCGTCACGCTGGCAACTTGCATCAGTTACGGTCTTCTGCAATTTGCTCTCACCGGCAATTTTAGCTCCGCTTTCAGCCTCACCGGTTTCTTAAATATCATCCGCACCGATCTCGGCAATTTCTTGGCCGTTATAATTTTTTCAATTATTCTAAATTGCATCCTCTTCTTTGCGGGACTTGCTATCTTCTCAGCGCTGACCAACTTCTGGGGCATGGTGGTGCAAGCTCACCTATTTGGCCAGTACGCCAGAACATTACGATCGCCAGTCCCAGCCGTGCAGTCCGCCTGACAATAGCGACGGCACGGGTGATTTCAAATCATGACGCCTCAAATCAATTTTTGGAAAATTACTCTGCTCCTTTCATTGGGGCTTTTTGTATTTTTGTATCTGTTTGTCAATACAGCATCGGAATTTTATGTCACCGTCACCAACCCCGCGGCGGGTTTGCATTTTCATTTTGACGAAGATCTCGGGCGGGTGGTGATTTACGGGGTCGTCGCTGGCGGGCCTGCCGAAGCCGCTGGTTTGCAGAAAGGCGACGAGATCTTTGCAGTTAACGATCGGCCTATCGCCAGTCTTGGCGATTTTGTGCGCGTACTTTTTAATCTGAAAATTGGTCAACTCACTGAAATGCGCGCTCTGCGCGGCGGCGCTGAAGTGCGCATGGCGTTCGTATCCCAACGTTCGATTAACACCAGGCTGATTTTTCAAAATCTGCTGCCCACTGTCGTGTTCGGCTACAGCCTTTGTTTAATCGGCACCTTCGTTCTTTTGAAACGCATCAAAGATCGTGAAGCCCACCTCTTTTTTTTGATGGTCATTTTCTGGGCGCTGGCGATGCGCACCACTTTCCCGCAGGATTACACGCTTCACAACCTTTTGCCGTGGTGGTTCCAGGACGTTCTACTAACGCCCGCGTGGCCGCTGGCGGTGGGACTGTTGCTGCATTTTCACATGATTTTTCCTGCGGAGAAAAAAATCTATCGCCGATATCCAGCGTTGATCAAAACCATCATCTACGCTCCACTCGCACTGATTATTCCGTATGGTTATGCGCTTGTGAACGATCTGCCTTGGGCAAGTCGCATACTCCGTGTTGGCTGGGGCATCTGGTTGTCGATCTACTTTCTTGCCACGCTGGCCTTGCTACGTTTTTCCATGATCCGCGACCCCAATCCTCTTGTCCGCAAACAGTCAGAAATCATGTTGCGGGGCACAGTCGTAAGCTTGGCGATTCCGATGATGTTATATTTTTTGCCGAAGCTATTGTTTGGAAACCCGCTCCCATATTCGGAATGGGCGGGACAATTAGTGATTGTCTGGCCTCTGACACTCGCCTACGTCATCGTCAAGCATCGTTTCATGAACATCGATGTCATCATCAAGCGCGGATTGGCTTATGCGCTGACCTCCGGATTTGTGGTGGCGGCTTACTATTTGTTGGTTGTCGGGGTCGGGCGACTGGCGTTGTATTTGACCGGATCTCGCAGCCAGATCGTGACGATTTTGGCAACGTTGTTCATTGCTTCGATTTTCACTCCGGTAAAAAACCGGGTGCAGCATTTCGTTGAAAGCCGCTTCTATCCCGGCCGGTTCCTGTTTCGCGCGGCGTTGCGGGTTTTCAGCCATCGCCTCGTCAATGTTCTCGATTTGGAAAAGCTCTTGCAAAACCTGCGATCCTTTTTTACAGAAACGATGCGCATTTCCCCGTCTGCCATTTTCTGGTTCGATGCCGCAACGCAGCGCTATCTGCCGCGCGCCGACGAGTCTTTCCGGCACATCTCTTTCACCAAGGAAGATGCTGTAGTCAAGAGCCTGTTCATTAAACAGCAGTTGCTGGATCTGTCTTCTCTCAAAAATGAAGACGAGCCGTTTTCTGAAATTGACTTGGAAAAATGGGAACACTTGAGAACGGAAATGGTGATGCCGCTGTGGTCGCAGGGAGAACTGGTGGGTTTTTTGAGCATTGGCCCCAAAGCCAATAGGGAACCTTACTTCAAAGAGGAATTGGAGCTGCTGGAATCGCTCAGCGATCGCGTCAATATTGCTGTGGAAAATGCACTGTTGACCGAGGAGCTGCGCGAACAGGATCGCCTCAAAAAGGAATTGGAAGTGGCGCGCCGCATTCAAATGATGTCGCTGCCGCAGTCCGATCCCATCGTGCCCGGGCTTCAAGTCAGCGGCCTGTCAATTCCCGCGCTGGAAGTAGGCGGCGATTACTACGATTATCTGCAACACCCAAACGGGCAGTTCGGTGTCGTGGTGGGTGACGTCGCTGGCAAAGGTACCTCAGCGGCGCTCTACATGTCGCAGCTCAAAGGCATTCTCAAAACGGCCTCGAAGTATCACAACTCGCTAAAAGAATTGATCACAGAAGTCAATTCGATCATTTTCAACAGCATCGAATTGCAGTTTTTCATCACATTGGCCATTGGCGTTTTTGATATGCCAACGCGAAAATTTCGGATGGTGCGAGCCGGGCATTTGCCGCTCGTTCACTATTCGGCGCGCCGGCGGCGGTGTCAAGAGTTGACGCCGTCTGGAATCGGCATTGGCTTGGAGGATGGCAAGATTTTCAAAAAACAGCTTCAAGAAAAAGTCGTCGCCTTCAATCCGGGCGACGTTTTCTTATTCTACACCGATGGCGTCGTCGAGGCGCGCAACCGCGGCGGAGAAGAATTTGAGAGCGCGTTCTTGATGAACCTTTTGCAGGAAAGGAATCATCTCTCGGCGCTTGAGCTGCGCGATGAAATCATCGAGCAAGTACGAACTTTTTCGGATGATTCGAACCAGAACGACGACATGACGCTCGTGGTGGTGAAAGCGCAATGAGCCAGGAAATCCGGCTGTGGAAAATCTCGCTGTTGCTGCTGTTGGGATTGTACGTGTTCCTCTACATCGTCTCTACCACCGTCGCCGACGTTTACTTTATAATAACTGAGCCGGCCGCCGGCATCACTTTGGGTTTTTCGGAGGAACGAAACCAGGTCGTCATCGAATACGTCGTTCCTAAGAGCCCCGCCGAAAATGCCGGACTGCAAAAGGGTGATGCCCTTCTGAGTTTTAACAACCATCCGATCACCAGTGAAGAATCATTGACTGAAGTTCACAAGGGAACGCGGGTGGGAGATCGAATCGATGTCACCATCTTGCGCAACGGCCGGCAGCACGACATTTCCTTCAACACGGAAAGCCGCTTGAAAGTTTACACCAAAACTTTCGTGCTCGGTTTTCTTCCCAGCGTGATCTTTTGTTACACACTGATCCTGATCGGCATGTTCGTTCTCTTCAACAAGCTGCACGATCGTACCGCCTACGTTTTTTATTTGATGGTATTATTCTGGGCCCTGGCCATGTGGGGCGAGTTTCCTTATGGTTCGGAGACGCTGTTCAAAAAACTGCCAAACTGGTTTTTGTTGATTCGCCTGCTGCACTGGCCGCTTGCCGTGGGTCTGCTGTTGCATTTTACTCTCATTTTCCCGGTTGAGAAAAAAACGTTCAAACGGCATCCCCTACCCTATTTTTTCATTTGTTACGGATCGACGCTGCTATTTATCCCGTTTCTTTATGCCGAAATCCACGGCTTGAAATGGGGTGAATGGCTGCTCATATATGGAAGAGGGGCCTGTTTCTCAATGAACTTCGCTTTATCCATGACCATGCTGGCCCGTTCAGTCGAGAAGGCACCGTCGGCGGTGGCTGCCAGTCAGGCGCGCATCATGTACTATGGCACGATGTTGACGCTGGCGCTACCCACCGGACTTTACTTCATTCCAAAACTTTTGGGAAAGCCCATTCCCTATTCGGAGAATTTTCTGTTCGCACTGGTTCTATGGCCAATGGTGCTAGCGTATGCTATCATCAAGCATCGTTTCATGGACATCGACGTCTTCGTCAAACGCGGCGTGGCCTACGCCCTCTCCTCCGCATTCGTAGTGGCGGCCTACTTTCTACTGGTGGTCGGCGTCGGAAAACTGGTTTTGTACTTAACCGGCGCCAGCAACCAATTTGTGACCATCGTGGCGACGCTGATTATTGCAGCCGCTTTCAATCCCGTGAGAACTCGAATTCGCAATTTTGTGGATCTTAAATTTTACCCGGGCCGCTTCATTTATCGCGAGGCGGTACGCGCTTTCAGCCATCACCTCGTGAAGGTAGTCGATCTGCAGAAACTGCTGGATTTGCTGCAAACGTTTCTCTGCGATAGTATGCACATACAGCAAATCATCATCCTGTGGAAAACTGCTGACGGATTGGAGTACCGGCCCCGGTCCAGCAACAGGATAGAAAGTTTGGAATCGGCGCGCTTTTCGAGAAACGATGCGGTCATCGAAGCCTTGAGCCGGAAGCCGGCCTTGCTTGATCTGTCGCCATTTCCGTCTCGCTTAAGCGCCTCCGATGACGACAAGGCTCGCTGGCAGAATTTACAAACCGAGATCGTTTTACCTCTGTTGTCAAAGAGCAATCTCATCGGCGCGATCAGTTTGGGGCCAAAAACTAAAGATGAGCCTTATTATAAAGAAGACCTCGAGCTTTTGGAAACCCTCGGCGATCAAATCAATATTGCTCTGGAAAACGCATTACTGACCGAAGAGCTGCGGCAGCAGGAACGGTTGAAAAAAGAATTGGATGTGGCGCGCCGCATCCAATTGAGCTCGCTGCCGCAATCGGATCCGCAGGTGCCCGGACTGGAAATCACCGGTATCTCGATTCCCGCGCTGGAGGTAGGCGGCGATTACTACGATTACCTCGATTTTCCCGACGGCCGCTTCGGTGTTGTGGTCGGCGACGTTTCCGGCAAAGGCACGTCCGCGGCGCTTTACATGTCGCAGCTCAAGGGCATTCTGAAAACCGCCGTCAAATTTCACGACTCTGTGAAAGAGTTAATGATCGAGGTGAATGCCCTGACTTTCGGCAGCATCGCCGAGAGTTCTTTTATCACCCTCACCTGCGGCGTGTTTGATTTAAAAAAACGGAATTTGTATCTGGTGCGCGCCGGCCATCTGCCCCTGATTCATTATTCAGCAAAGAAAAAATCCAGCGCTCGAATTTCACCAAAGGGCATCGGCATCGGTTTAGAAAACGGGCACGTTTTCCAGAAAGAGCTACAGGAAAAGGTTGTGCCCTTCCACTCTGGCGACATTTTTCTATTCTACACGGATGGTGTGGTGGAAACGCGCGACGAACCCGATCAAGAATTTGAAGGTGCTATGTTGATGGAGATTCTCCAGCAGGACGGTTGGCGCAGCGCTTACGATTTACGCGAAAAGATTGTCTCATCGGTGCACAGCCAGCTCGACCCGTCTTCGCAAAAAGACGACATGACGCTGGTGGTGGTGCGAGTGCTTTGAATGGTGAATCCCCTTGAGGGGAGCCCAAAGGGCGGGGGTGTTTCGCAGGAAATCTAACTGAAGGATAATCTGAGCAAAATGAACCCAACTGTTCAACTCCTCAACGTCAGCAAATCCTACGACCAACTTAAGGCCGTGGACGATCTGAGTTTTTCCGCGTCGCATGGCGAAATCTTTGGATTGCTTGGCCCAAATGGCGCCGGCAAAACCACTACCCTCGAAATGATCGAGGGACTGCGCAAACCCGACCGCGGCGAAATTTACATCGACGGTTTCAATGTGCAGAAAGAGTTGCACAAAGTCACCGAGGTGATTGGCGTGCAATTGCAGAGCACTTCGATTTACAACAAAATAAAAGTTGAAGAAGCTCTGAGGTTGTTTGGCGGGTACTACAAAAAACGCCGTAGCCCGGACGAGCTACTGAAACTGGTGTCGCTCGAAGATAAACGCAAAAGCTTCCACCAGAATCTCTCCGGTGGGCAACAGCAGCGCTTCGCATTGGCGCTGGCGCTAGTCAACGATCCCAAAGTGGTGTTCCTTGATGAGCCCACCACCGGTCTCGATCCGCAGGCGCGCCGCAACCTCTGGGACATCATCTCCAAAATGAAAGCCGACGACAAAACCGTGATTATGACCACGCATTATATGGAGGAGGCGGAACGGCTGTGCGACCGCATCGCGATCATGGACCACGGCCGCAAAATTGCCGAAGGCACGCCGCGGGAATTGGTGTCAATGTTGAAAGTGGATAGTTGTCTAGAATTTACCGCCAATGGTGTCTTCGGCGTTGATGAATTGCAGCAGCTTCCGTTTGTCACCAAAGTGATGAAGAAGGGCGAGCAGGTGGAGTTGTTTTCCAAAAACCCGCACCAGAGTTTGATCAGCTTGATCGAGTTATCGAAATCAAAGAATGTTGAGATCAAAGATTTGCACGTTCGGCGGGCAACGCTTGAAGATTTGTTTATCGAATTAACCGGCAGGAGTTTGCGCGAATGAAACTAAAAATGTTCTTAGGCCAGCTCAATGTTGAGATGAAATTACTTTTGCGCGATCGCCAAGCCGTTTTCTGGACGTTCTTCTTTCCAATATTCCTGATCCTGCTTTTCGGAATGATTTTCAGCAAGCCCGATTCGATCAAATTTAGCGTTGCGGTGGTCGACGAAGATCAGTCTCAGCAATCGCAGCAGATCATCGCGGCGCTGCAACACATTCCGGTGTTGAAAATAGAAAATGAGTCCCGCGATAACGTTCTCAAAGATCTCCGCGACAACAAAAAAAATATCGCGATCGTTTTCAATAAAGGTTACGCGGAATCCATTCACAACGGCGGCGCGCAAATCGAGGTCCTATACGATCCGGCGCAAATGCAGGTGTTTCAAGTGGTAAGTTCGATCTTGAGACAATTGGTGAATGATATAAACTGGCAGCTGGTCGATCAAAAGCCCGTGATCGCAATCACCCCTTCGACGGTGCAAGCGAGCCGACAGGAGCTGCGCTACATCGATTTTCTCCTGCCCGGCGTGATCGGCATGAGCGTCGTTTCGACCGGACTGTTCTCCATTGGCATGGTCGTGGTGGCGTATCGCGAAAAAGGCAAATTGCGTCGGCTATCGGTGACGCCGCTGCCGAAATATATCTTTATCGCCGGCCAGATTGTGAATCGTTATTTCATCATTCTGTTGCAGGCAGCTTTGTTGATTGTGATCGGCATGTTGGTTTTCA
>Ga0247727_10003868_pt1 | contig 32636 bp, 26 predicted proteins | sample WisWelCaveWW1625_FD_202498 | JGI IMG/M metagenome (GOLD analysis project Ga0247727, IMG submission 202498) | Biofilm microbial communities from Wishing Well Cave, Virginia, United States - WW16-25 | ecosystem: Environmental > Aquatic > Deep subsurface > Groundwater > Cave microbial mat | place...
CACTCTTGCCGGCGCGATCGGCGGGGCATTCGGGTCAAGAGGCGCAACTCTTGCCGGCGCGATCGGCGGGGCATTTTGGTCAAGAGATACCGCGTTTTCTGGCGCGACCGGTGGGGCATCCGGGGTACGAGGTACATCTTTTTTTCTCTTCTTCCGTGGCGCGACCGGTGGGGCATTTGGGTCGAGAGGCGCAACTCTTGCCGGCGCGATCGGCGGGGCATTTTGGTCAAGAGGTACCGCGTTTTCTGGCGCGATCGGCGGGGCATTCGGGTCAAGAGGCGCAACTCTTACCGGCGCGACCGGTGGGGCATCCGGGGTACGAGGTACATCTTTTTTTCTCTTCTTCCGTGGCGCGACCGGTGGGGCATTCGGGTCGAGAGGTTCTCTCGCTGGAGGATTTACTGACGAAGCATCGCTTGATGATGGCGTTGAGAGGCTCGCAGGCCCATCCTTCAACTTAGCTGCGGCCTGCGCCGTATTGGCGAACAACAGCGCAAAAGCGGCCGACAATATGGCTTGTTGAATTCCAGCCTTACAACGCATGCCCAAAAATGCCAGTTCGCAGGGAGTATGTCACGTGATTTATGTAAATTGGCGACGTGTGTCTGGCGTCCCAGACCTCGACGAAGCAGTGCTCAACTGCGCTACCAAGGGGTCCGAGCGGCCAGGAAGCTTGCGCATGCGGTTTCATCTCTGTTTCAGAAGTGGATGGCAGGGGCAAGCCGGTGACGACGTCTTGATCGCAGAGTTGGCGAGGCGACTGCCGCTCATAGAGGTTCGCATAGAGGCCCCGATGGTCTAGCAACTGCCTGTGCGTTCTCTGTTCGACCAAACGTCCCTGGTCCAAGACGAGAATTTGGTCAAATAGGTCCATCCGACCTTAAGCATAGGTTTCAGCCTCCCCTTCAGTTTCAGGACGGAACAGGCTCGATGCGCCCGCGCCCTCCCATTGGTTCTCGCGCACCTGGTGAGCAAGGAGGTCATAATAATGGCCTTTGCTGGCCATGAGTTGGGCGTGCGTGCCCAGCTCGATGAGGCGGCCGTTCTTGAGGACCAGAATCTGATCGAACCGGTCCATGGCAATGAATTGATGGGCGATCACGATGGTCGTCTTGCCCGCCTGAATACGGGCCACGGTGTCGCGAATCAAAGAGGCCGAGACCGTATCAACTGCGGAGGTCGGCTCATCCAGGACAAGGATTGATGGCCGCTTAATGATCGCCCTGGCCAGGCAAATCCGCTGCCGCTGTCCACCGGACAGGGTGCCGCCCCGTTCTCCAAGGGTGGTCTCATAGGCTTCAGGGAGCGACAGGATGAAATCGTGCGCATGAGCCAGCTTGGCGGCCTCTTCGATTTCCCCCAGCGTGGCGTCGGGTTTGCCATAGGAGATGTTCTCCGCCACGCTGGCGTCGAACAAGAGCGTATCTTGAAGCACAATTCCAATTTCCTGCCGGAGCGATTCGCGTTGGTAGCCGGCCAGGTCCACGCCGTCGATACAAATCCGTCCGCTTTCGGGCTCGTAGAGTCGAAGGAGCAGGCTGACGATCGTTGACTTCCCGGCCCCCGAGGCTCCGACCAATGCCACTTTCTGGCCAGGGCAAACGTAAAAGGAGACGTCGTGGATGACAATGTTGTCTTTTTGATAGCCGAACGAGACGTGCTCGAAGAGTATGTCCCCTTGAAGATTGTCGGCTTTGATCGCTGCGAGGTCATCCTGGATATCCGGTTGGACATTCAGCAACTCGGCGACTCGCTCGGCGCTGACCCAGGCCTGAGAAAATCGCGCCGAGAGCTTTGAGATATCCTTTACAGGCCTGTACAGACCTTTCACATACGCGACGAAGATCAGGAGGTCGCCTGGCGTCATCCTTGCCTTCAAGACCTGCCAAGCGCCGAAAAAGACCGTGGCGGCCGTCCCGATGGCGCTGACCAAGGCGACCACCTTGCTCACGGCAGCGGTGGTCCGGGAGGTCTGGATTCCGGATTGCAGATTTTCAACGCTTTCCGTCTCGAAGCGGGCCTCTTCAAAACCCTCCCGTCCAAATGCTTGAATCAGGGAGATGGAAGACAACACCTCGTTGAAGCGAGAGGTCATCTTTCCTTCCAGTTTTCGCTGATGGCGCACCGTCTTGTGAATCTTGCGGTTCATCGAACTGATGGCGATACCCAGAGGCGGTAACGTAACAAGGATAATGAGCGTGAGCTCCCAGTTCATGACGAGCATGATGGAGAGCATGCCCAGAAAGGTCAGAGCGTGGGATGAGACCGTGAGCGGCAACTCGGTGAACGAGTTCTTGAGAACCTTGGTGTCGCCGGCAAGCTTGGTGAGGATTTCGCCTGAGTTAGTCCGGATGTGAAAAGCCAGCGAGAGCCGTTGGACATGGGAGAACAGGTTCCGTCGCAGGACATAGACAAGCTCGTACCCGAGCTTGCTCGTCGAAAAGATCTGCCCAAACGACAGGCTGCCGCCCACCAACGCGATGACGGCGATCGCGCCGGCCAGCGCGATAAGGGCGGCAAGGGGGCTTACGTGAATCAGCGCCTCGATCACGGACAGTGAGGGGGGAACCGGCTTGCCCAGCAGGACATAGTCGAAAATGATCTTCAGCGGCCAGGGGGCAAGCAGTTCGCACAGAGTGACACCGACAAGGCACAGACCCGCGATGCACAAACTGCCTCGCACCTTCCATAAGTGGCCTCTGATAATTTCTCGAAATCGAGAAGAGCCGGGTGATATCATCGAGAACATCCTTCTGTTTGGCTATGACACGTACACACTATGACGTTGTCTCGCCTGGAGATGGTCCTCACATAACTCCAGGATGGTCTCCGTCAAGGGGCGGCGATCTTCGAAGAGCGTGCTGAGGTATATGTGCCGCGCGAGCGTCAACGTCGCATATGCCCGAACGGCGGCGCGCACGTCGGCTCCTGACAGTTCCACGAAACGCTCCTCCAAGACCTGCTCCAAACTCACGAGCGCCGACGGATTCCCGAACGTCCGGAGGCTGAATTCAGTGATGTGTCCGATGAAATTCCCGATATCGAGCGCTGGGTCGCCGACGCAGTACAGGTCGAAGTCGATGAGATAGAGCTGATCGCGATCGACCAGAACCTGATCAGCGTGAAAGTCGCGGTGAATTCCCCGTGGAATGGGGTTTCTTACGGTCGAAGCGAGGGATGTGCATTCGGTGAGGAGATGCTCAAGACGTTGAGCCCATCTCTTTTCCGCGCACGCGACGAGTGTCAACCGATCCCGCAACATATCGAGTTCATCGTTCATGGTATGAGTCTTGTCCGTCTGGACGCCCGCATGGTGGAGCTTGTGGGCCGCCTCAGCGACGCGACGGACGAGAGGCTCCGCGGAAGGGGTGGTGAGGAGTTCGGTCAACATCTTGCCCGGAACCTTCCGTTGAACGGCCATTCTGTACTTTTGAATGACTCCGATGGGCTCGGGCACAAGGATTCCGTCGCGGCTGGACGATGAAAAACCGAGATCCCAGAGCGATTGGAGACGACGCAATCCCTTGACGGGAGAATGTCTCGTCCGAACTTTCCCGATCAACTCCAGAGATGCGGGCTGATGAGGAGGACGCGCCAGTTCCACGTCGTATTCGATGACGCACCGACGGCCCGGTTTGTGCCGAAGAACCGTGATGGCTCGCACTGTCATTGCGCCCTTGTCGCCGACCAGCTGCGTCAACTCTGCGGAGAACTCCCGCTGGACGTCAGCAGGATCCAGCGCACCCGCGATGTAGGGCATCGCCGGATCCTGGCTAAGTCGCAAGGAATCACCGACCGGACTCAGGCATGTGGCTGCTCGAACGGTCATAAATGCTTCCGTCTCAGTTCGGCCGCGTCCCGCTGAGAGAACGGGCCAGTTCGGCGACGCGCTCCGCATTGCGGTCCCACGTGTAGTGTTCCAACACTTCTTTCGCCGCCATCGCTCCCATGTACCGGCGCAGATTCTCATCTCTCAATAACCGATCGCATGCGCCGGCCAGATCATCGATATCCCCGGCATCATACAGAAGGCCGGTCTCTCCGTGCCGTATCACCTCGACGAGTTGGCCCAATCGGGCTCCAACGACCGGTACACCGCAGGCCATGTACTCGAAGAGCTTGAGCGGAGAAAAGTAGAAGGCATGATCGAGATGGGCATAGGGGGCCACTGCGACATCGAACAACCGGATCAATTCGGGGATTTCCTTGTGCGGCACTGAGCCGGTGAAGACGACCCGCTCTCTGATTCCGAGACTCTTGAAGTCGTCCTCCAGGGCGATTCGCATGGGTCCATCCCCGACAATGACCATCTGGAGTTGTGCATAGCGCTGGATCAGCCGATGCAGGAGGGGCGGCAAGGCATTCAAATCGTGCCAAGGGCGAAGCCCCCCCACGAAACCAAGGATCGGCCCGTCATGCAATCCCCAGCGGTGCCGAACCTGTTGAGGCGGAATCGCCGGATTGAACAGCCCTGGGTCGACGCCATTGGGCAAGACGCGGACACGGCCCGGATCCGCTCCGAGGGAAATCGCGTGGTCGCGCAGCTGGCTCGAGACGGCGAGCACCGCATCCGCCTGCGCGAGCGCCCATCTTTCTGCTGCCGTCGCCAGGTCCGTGAGACTCATCTGGCGGTAGATTCCCTGTTCCTTCGTCAGAGGAGCGTTCAACTCGAGAATCAAGGGGACATTGAGTCGGCGTGCGACGAGAACCCCGGCAATTCCGAAGAGCGATGCACGCTCATAGATGAAATCCGGCGGGTTGCTTTTCAAACGATGATGCAACTGCGCCATGACTTCCTGATTGTGCAGGATGTACCGCAACTCTTTTGGCAATGAATTGCCGGTTTTCACTGTCTGATTGAACGCCTCTACGGCAAGCAGAGCCGGCTCGTTGGCCTTCTCCGGGATGTGGATCACCGGAACCCCCAAGTTTGCCGGAAGTTCCCACGGCGATTTGTGTAAGAGCGACGAAGCCACCGCGACGGAATGCCCGGCTCGTGCAAAGGCCGCCACGAGTTCCCGGACGTGTACCGATGCTCCCTTTCCGCCCAAAATCGGAATGCCGGATGATTGACTCAGGTAAAGGATTTTCATGGATGCTCCGAATCGCCTGCCCACTGCGTTAAGAAACTCCCCTGTACGTCGACAATTTCCCTTCCCTGCCGGTCCACTGCGGGCACGACTGACCGTAGAAGATTACGAGCCATGCGACACACGGCTTATCTTCTCGCTCACAGCCTGACCGCTTAGACACTGTTCACTGGAATACAACATGTTCCTCATACGATCTTTCCATCGTGGCGCCTTGAGCCGAAAACGCTTACACGCCAGGCGAAGATAGGTTAACGCTTCGTAAAGAGGAATCCTTTTCAGAATCGCCGAAGAGCCTGAGGCGAAATAGCCTTCGAGGACATTCTCGATCGACCGGAAGTCGTTGTACGCCAAATGAGTCTTCAGGTAGACGACGAGATTGCCGATGTCGATGGCCGGGTCTCCCTTGGCAAAAAGGTCCCAGTCGATAATCCACACGCGGCCGTCTCCATAAAACAATTGTCGCAGGTGGAAATCTCTATGAATGGGGGAGCACTCGACCTCGTGTTTCCATCCATCTTCCAGTTCGAACAGAGTCTGCACGATCCCCTCGATCACTCCACGATATTCAGGAAGTTGCTCAGCCAGCTCGAGGGGATGGGGATGCATAAGGTCGCACAGATGGTGGGAAACGGAGGTGGTACTCCCGATCGCAAGTTTGAGGGAGTGGAGACCCGCCATGGCGCTTCCGGCCCGTCTCATATGCCGGTCGAAATCCGCGCGATGAACCAGCTCCTTGTACGGAACACCGTTCACTCGTTCTTGGACCAAGAGCCGTTGATGCTGGTCGTAGAACAGGGCGCGAGGGACGGCAAAGGGTGCCTGCAACGTGTCTTGAGATAACACATCCCGCAGTTCACGCATGGTGTGAAACGCGTGATGCCCCATTTTGTCTTTGTAAAACTTCCCGACCAGCGTTTCATAGGGATCGCTCACCACCGGAGCATCCGCATGATACAACGCGTACAGGACGACAAGACGTCCGTATACGGATTGCTCCAGAACCGTAGATTCCACGCGCAGCCTGTTGCCGCCGCTCGGCTGAATAAATTCCAAGAGGGCTTCCGCCCCTTGTGCCACGTTAGTAATCATCAGGCGACCAGTTCCAAGATTTTTTTCGCCGCCGCACGATTGCCCAACACCATCTGCTCGGCGGTATACTTCTGCTTGATCTCCGTCAAGCCGGACGGCGAACCGGCCAATTCCAAGATCTTCTGAGCAATCGGCGCGGGAGACCGATCTGTATAGACAACCGCCAGTCCTCTCCGTTCCAACTCTCTCACCCGTGCTTCTTGATCGTCGTAATGCTTCGCGGTCGGCAAGAAGATGGCCGGCGTCTTGGCGAGGCGGATCTCATGGACCGTGTTGTATCCCCCTTCGGAAATCACAAGGCTCGATATGGCAATCAGGTTTCCTATTTCCGGCTCATAGGGGATGACGGTCATGCCGTCGAGTGCGCGTATGGATTGCTCAAACTTCGGACCTTGAATCACCAAATGCCTTAGATTCGGCATCCGGGGATGGATGACTTCATGGATTTCTGAAATCGCGGAAAAAAACGCCGGCGCGGTATTGGCGAACCCGCCACCGCCTATGGTCGAGAGCAGCAGAAAATCCCCGTCATGGATACCGTATTTCTCTCTCAATCTGTTCTGGACCATGCTGTCCAAGTCTCGGACAATGGGGCCCACATACGAGATTCTGTCGTGAAGGAAGGGAGGGACCTCCCAGCCGAACTCCGCTCGCGTATGAGGCACCACGATCAGATCGATCTGCGGTAACAGCGGATTCTCAAAAATCTCCCGCTGCTTCGCTTCGTCGCATTGTCTCATGACGTACACGTACCGGGCTCCGTTTCCCAAATGTTCGGAAGCCGGATTCTTCGGAAGGATCGTGTCGTAAATGATGATATGGGGAGCGAAACGACGTACCACCGGAGCCCAATTCGAAAGCCAGAGGGAATCACTTGCCACATGGCAGTCAAAATGGCCGTTCATGAGCCCTTCTGGCGGGGAACATTTCGCGTAAAACAGAATATCCGAGGAGGGCGCCAAGGCGCGGATCTCCTTGGCGATATTGAGCCCTCGCATGAGGTGCCCAAGTCCCCGCCGGTTGTGGATTTGAAACAAGAATCGAGGCTGCATGGACACTAAAAGTCTCCTCCTTTTTCACTCTTGAATCGATCCGTGAGATCCTGGATGAGGCGGATGGTGCGCTCAAAGGCGACGGGGTGGTAGAGATCTCTTTGGAGAGTCCTGGCCAGGTAATGGATCTCCATGACTGTCTGGTACCAAAGAAGTCTCTTCCAATTCATGACCTCTTTCGAGTGTTCCTGGTATCCGCGCAGGTATGAAGCACTCGCCTGTTCTAGGAGCGTCTCGGCACTCTGTGTCGGATCGCGAAAGGCCTGAAGAAAAAAAGGAACGTTATGCTTGAGAAACGCAAGCAGCCTCGCGATTTCCCGATACCGATCGCCATACCGGCATCCGTCGAAGTCAAAGACGGACCACTGCCCTTTCTCAGTCAACACTTGATTACAACCGAAGTCGCCATGACAAAACGTAAAAGCGTGACGGTCGATCGTCGGGAGGTTCTTGACAAGAACCGCTTGAACATCACCAAGAAAGGGCGCCATTTCCGGGCAGAGATAAGCAATCAGTTCCACACGCCGTTTGAGTTCCTTCAGAATCGAATCGAACTGCCATTGGGGAACGCCGGGGACATGTAATTGGTGAATCTCACGATGAATGGCACCGACAGCAAAGAGCAGATCATCAAAGTTCTCATCCTTGATGAGATGAGCCAGGTTTTGCCCATTGAGGTGGGCTTGGAAGAACAGGCCCTGCTTTTCGTCCACACCCAAAGGGGTTGTGACGGTGAAGAGAGATTGCTGTTGATTGGCCGTAGCTGACACACGGCTCAATTTGTCATACGTGTCATTGATTTCCGACTGGCGGACAAATTTTCCGATTCGGAATTTGCCGGTCTCGCCGGAATCGGTGATCCGATAGGTCAGACGTCTTCGGGGAACATACCGGAGGACTGTAAGGTCCCGGGCCTTGGGGCCACCGTTGTTGCCGGAGAATTGTTCAAAGTAGGCCGACATGGTCGGCAGGTAGGGGTCTTGCGGAAATTTACTCATGTCCAACCGGTCTTGATTGGCCCTGTAGAACATGGTGAGGGCTCGGTCAGTCACAGGCCTTCCCTCAGCCTGTGATTCGAATAAAAAATAGAACCACTTGAACTCGCATCGCTTCTCCGGAGTACGGTGGCACTTCAAGAGCGTACGTATAGTGAGGGCCTCTCCGTTTGGGGCCATGCGGCGAATCTCTTGGGCATAGGGCTCGGAGTTCATGAGCGATCTCGCCCTCTCGACGTGGTCATGAAAAGGATGCCCGGCCTTCACAAAGGAGAACATGTTGTCTATGGCTGCCAGCGTATTCATAGGACGCAGTTCATGGCGCGCACGATGTCAGAAAGTATTCCTTCAACCGGCTCACGTTCGTGGTCACATCAAAGTCCTGCCGGACTTTCGCAAGAGCCGCCGCACTCAACCTGGTCCGTCTGGATTCCGATCCCAACAGTTCTTGAATGGTTTGCGCCAGCTCACGGGACTCTTTTCCCTCCACCAGGCAGCCTGTCTTCCCATGCTCGATGATCTCCGGAATCCCCGTGACTCTGGTCGAGATGACCGGCGTTCCCAGTGCCATGGCTTCGAGTAACACGGTCGGAAGTCCATCGCGGTCCCCATTGTCGTCGACGATGCACGGTAGAACAAAGACCGTAGCCCGTTGGATCAATTTCTTCACTTCCGCTTGGGTCTTCGCACCCAGAAGGGTGATGTCCTTGTCGAGGGCATGTTGTCCGATCTGGGCCTCCAAATTATGCCGCTCGTCCCCTTCTCCAATTATGGCGCAGTGAAATGGAACGCCCTGTTCCTTAAGGAGCCTGCAAGCTTCCAGGAGATAATGGAACCCTTTCTTGGGGACCAGGCGTCCAACGCTGACGATCAAATTGGGTTCTTTTTCTGATGGCTCACTCTGAAATTGATCGAGGTCGATCCCGTTGTAGAGGCGAATGACGGTGCCGGACATCCCCTGGCTGTGAAGCAGATCCTCAAGAAACCGCTTGTTAAAGTCGCTCACAGTGATGACGAACTTGGCACCCGCGATCTTCTCAGCCAGTCCTCGTGGATCCACCTTTTGGTGGTAGATGTCTCTCGCGTGCGCGGTAAAGCTGTACGGAATGCCCGTCATCCGACTCACATAAGAGACTGCGGTGGCGGCCCACGTGGCAAAATGGGCATGAATGTGCCGGATGCCAAGGGTTTTGAGATAGGGACTGATCAGACCGGCTTGGATCAGGGTCGCATGCTCATCTGTTGTGAGCTCTCCGCGTAAAGCGTCTTTATCCAACGTGGTTGCCTCGGCCCCGTAAGTGGCAACCGCCCGGGCAGACCAGGCGCTTGCGCCAAGTTCGGATGACGACGGAAGGTAGCAAATCGGAGCCTGCAAAGCCTTCACCTTCTCGTGAACGACGGTCAAACCGGAGTCTTTCTTGGCCACGATGGTTATGTGGATGCCTTGTCGTTGCAGTTCAACCATTTCGTTGACGAGAAAGGTTTCGGAAATAGTCGGATACTTTTTCAGGAAATAGCAGATGCGGGCGGGATGAGATGGTCCACCCGCTCCCTGCCGAATGTATTCTTGTTGTCCTTGCCCCTGTGTCATCGTGGTCATTGGAATACGCGCCGGACCTGGGCCGGATCATGCTCCCCGTTCAACATCATCGACACATAGCATGTGAGCGTGGGAAGCCCGTCCAGTTCCAGCGAGGGACGATCCACCTGGTCGGAACCGAGTTCCGCGAGAATGCTCTCCAACAACTTCTGCGGTGTCAGGGAGTCCGGATGAATGGCCGTGAGTAGACCCAGGCGGGCCATGCGTTCGGCTCGTATCCATTGTTCCTGCACCGGCCTGAAACGGGGAACGATGATCGCGCGTTTTTTGAGACTCAGAATCTCGGAAACCGTGCCGTAGCCCCCCATCGAGACAACCAGATCGGAAGCGTTCATGTAACTCATGAGGTCATTCGTGAACTCCAGCACTTTGACATGCGGATATCGAAAGGCACATCGCGCTACGAGGTTACGCTGAGCCTCCGACATTTCCGGACCGGTGACGATCAGACTGTGGATACGCGCATCGGCCGGCATGTCTTGGAGGACCGCCGAATAGGATTGCAGAAGGGACTGCCCGTCTTCCCCGCCACCGACCGTGACCAAGATAAGTCGCGCATCGCTCTCGACTTGAAGCTGTCTTCTGATCTCGCCTCGATCCCTGAGGATCCCCTGCGGCTGGAGATATCCGCAGTATTCCACTTTGTCCGAGGCTGGGCTCGGAAACTCATACTCGATTCGCGCGTCGAAGATTTCCGCCGTGCCCAGGATGAGTACGAGGTCGTATAGAGACTCGACCATCTCGTAATAGCCGTTCTCCTTCCACACTTTCGCGGTCCTGGCCGGAGCGTCGAGGATATCCCGGAGGAGGAGGATTCGCTTTGTTCCGGGAAGAGCGACTTTCGCCATATCAATGGTCTCTTTCAATTCGTTCTTGATGCCGTAGGGCTTCTTGTCGATGAGCATGATGTCCGGCCTGAAACTGAGCACCGCCGACCGGATCAAATCCGACCTCAGTTGCATGATATCGAGCATGCTCGAATCGAGGTATTTCACCGAGTACTCCTCGCATTGGGTTCGACTGAGACAGGGCAGCTTGACGTAATCCAGACGCTTCGGCGTTTGGAAGCTCTGGATCATCGGCGATCCGGTAGCGATGAGAATCGACAAGTCGGGAATCGCGTCGAGCAGATAGGTGGAGATCGACAAGATCATGCGGATATTGCCGAGACCATACGTGTCGTGGGAATAGATGAATACACGCTTCATAAGGCATCTCCCATGAATAGGGCCTTTCTCATCGGCCACAACGAGGTCCCGGCGAATACCGCTGGACCGTCAACCTCCCGTGCCGGCTCACCAGCCCAACGTTGCGGTTCAACGACTACCGCCCACTCTCCGGAACGTAGTGCGTGCTCAAGACGCATGCGGGCGCACTGTGCTTGTCTGTCCATTGCCATTCGGGTAATGCAACCGTGGCGCTCGGAGTCGACTCAGAGCGGGATACTCCGTCGCCTTCATGCCGAACAGAATTGAGACCGAAGAGCTCAACCGATCACACCCATCCTGATCCAGATGGTTCGCGGAAGGCGACGCTAGCTGCGCTTCGCCGAACAACTTCGCCAGGACCAACTGAGCCAGGGCCTGCGGTTCGAGCTCGTCCGGGTGCACCATCGTGAACCGCCGGAACGAGGCCAGACGCCCGGCCCGAATCAGCTGTTCCGGAACCGGTTTCATGCGGGGTACCACGATCGCCATTTTCTCTAGAAACATCAGTTCGGAGATGGTGTTGTATCCGCACATGCAGACGATGAGATCCGCCGCTGCCATGTAGGACGTCAGGTCATCCGTGAACTCCATGAGGCTGACCCCCTCGCATCCCGCGGCGAGCTCGTGGAGGGATTGTCGTAGGGGCTGGGGCATGTCGGGGCCCGTCACAAGGAGACTTCTGACCCCCATCTTCTCCGGCAGACCCTTGATTCCCGCGAGATAGGTCCTCAGTAAGTCATATCCGTCCTCTCCACAGCCGGCCGTCACGAGGACCAGCCGTTCATTCCCCTTGATCCGCAGTTCGGCCCTCACTTCATCCGGCGTTCTCGACGCCGGTTGCCGGTACAGATACCCGCAATAGCGGATCTTATCCGCGACCGTCGGGGGGAGCTGACACTCGGTTCCGAGGTCGTAGACGCCCGCTGATCCAAGGACCAGCACGGTATCGTAGAGGGCCGCAATTGCGTCAAAGTACTCGTTGGCCGTCCAACTGGTGCGCATGGCGTCCGAGTCGTCCAGAATATCTTGAAGCACCAGGGCGATCTTCGCGCTCGGGTTCATCAGCTTGTAATCATGGAGGGGCAGCGCCAGCTCATCGTTGATCCCATAGGGCTTCTTATCGACCAAGATCAAATCGGGCCTGAAATAATGGAGCGAGGCGTCGATCATCTCCGACCTCGTTCGAGTGACGCTCATGGCGTCCAGCGTGAGAAACCGGGACGCGTAGCCATTCTGCTCGGTCCGGCGAAGCTGCGGCAGCTTGACGTAATCCAGCCGATGACGGACACGGAGAGACTGCACCATCGGCGACCCCGAGACCAGGAGAATGGACAGATCCTTGAACGCGTCGAGCAGATAGTTCGCGATGGCGAATATCCGTCGGTAGTTCGCGAGCCCGAAGGTGTCGTGGGAATAGATGAGGAGTTTCTTCATACCGCCTCCGTTATTCTGTAAGGTGCACCCTTCTCCGGGGGACAGGGTCATCCCGCCGGCAAGTCCTGTTGGGAATCCGACGACGCATCAGCTCTATGAAGGCGCTTGATCGTCGCCAAGAGATTTTCAAATGGGAATGGCTTCGGGAAATACGCATCGGCGCCGGCTTCCTTGCTTGCCTGTCTGGTCTCTGCGGAATCCTTGGCCGTCATGATCAGAATTGGGGTGTTCACCGATCGCTGCCGAAGCACCCGGCAGATGTCGAGTCCGTCATCTGACCCTAGGAAGATATCCAAGATGATGGTGTCATACACACAGGCTTCGGTCAGCGCGAGGGTGTGAGCCTTTTCCGATGCGAGGTCCACCTCATAGGCTTCTGCCTCCAGCCCGCGTTTCATGAAACCGGCAATCCGCTCATCATCTTCCACCAGCAGGACGCGCATCGTATCGTCTCCGTCCATCTCACTCACGCGCCCAACTGCCATTCGTGCAGCGTTCAGAACGTGCCCCTCTTCGAACTCCCCAAGAACTTCTGCCACGTATCGGGGCGATCAGCCTGACATTGCACCGGAGCGGGATATCCACAATCTGTCGGGACAGTAGTCTACCCGAAGGACGTGAGAGGCGAATGAGAAGGAGATGAGAAGTTGATAAGAAATGGGACGGAACGGGCGCCAGGAACGGTTTCAATAGAGAGCGGGTTAGGAAAGCTAGGTTTCGGAGATCTTGTATCCGAAATCCCGCACCGTCTGAATCAGCTTTTTCTTAGAGCCGGTGTCGATTTTTTTCCGGAGATACCCGATATAGACATCAACGATATTGGTCATTGTGTCGAAATGATAACCCCAGACCTGTTCGAGAATCGACACGCGGCTTAAGGCCTTGTCGGGATACGACATGAGGAACGCGAGGAGGTCGAACTCCTTCCGAGTCAACGAAATGGCCTTGCCTCCTCGACGAACTTCCCGGGAGTCCCGATTCAGCGTGAGATCGGCCACCGCCAGTTCTACCGCCGACTCCTTGTAGTTCGGCTTGCGGCGGAGGAGCGCTTTGATCCGGGCGAGCAGTTCTTCGAAGGCAAAGGGTTTGGTGAGATAATCGTCTGCGCCGTAGTCGAAGCCGCGGAGCTTGTCGTGGAGCGCCTCTTGGGCCGTCAGGATCAAGATTGGGGTCTGGATCTGTTCACGGCGCAGGGCTTGGCAGACGTCGTACCCGCTCATCCCCGGGAGCAGAAGGTCGAGGATGATCGTATCATAGGGGTCCATGCCCCTCTGAATCCCTTCCTGCCCGTCGTGGGCGATGTCCACGAGGTAGCCTTCTGTCTCAAGGCCGCGCTTCACGAAACTTGAAATCCGCTTGTCGTCTTCAACCACTAGGATACGCATACGTATAACTACTTTCTCAATCCGTCAGGGATAGATCACCGGGCGAGAAGTCTGATCACACCATCCACCCCGCTCACGTAAGGACGCACAGAGGGGGATGCTTCGATGGGGCTGGATTGCCCCCTCTTCGTCGGTGATTCATATTGATGCAAGCCATATATAGGTGAAACGTCTGGGGGGTACAATCCATCGAAAGAGGGGGTCTTTCGGCGTCCAGGCAACGCTGGACAGGCATCGGAGCCGCTTTGTGCTCCGACGTTGCCGATGTGCAGCGGCCTGCTGAAGCCTCGGTGAAGGTGTCGTTCTTTCCCTCCTCCTTGACTTCAAAAGCATAAGAATCAGAGAATCATAAGCTAATTATTTTCAGCTGGCATAGCGCTTTCGGTGAGTTCCTGCAACGACTTGGAAACCCCATCATGGAAGCACCGATGATGTTTGACCAAGCTCTGATGAAAACGGTCTTTGAAGACTCCATTCTCCCTTTTTGCCGTGGACGCAGGGTGATTCACACCTGCAGACTCCTCTGGTCGAAATACGAGTCCCAAGAGGGCAGCTCACGAGCCCTGTATCAAGTTGAGTTTGCTGATACGGAAAACGGGCGGCATTTCAGACAGCAGCTCTATCTGGTTATTCCTGGGGAGAGCCGGTTGACCCCCGGCATGCCGGACAAAGGAGAGAGCGCGGAGGGAGAATCTGCCGAGGAGAATGATTTGCGGATTTCTTACCTGTATCTTCCGCATTTAAAAATGCTGATTCAGGCATTCCCAACCGATACGAAGCTGCCTCAGTTGCCGGTCATCGTCAATCCTAAGGCGATCGCCCCATACCTTCAGACCTATGGAAATCGCAAGGAGCCGGAAGTCCCCAGGCTTACAGTACTCAAGTACAAGCCTGAAAAACGATGCGTGGTCAGATACGACTTCTCCGACCATGGTGAACAGTCTTCTTCGATGATTGGAAAAACTAATTACAACAGCCGCGGGAGAGACGTCTTTCACATCATGCAATTTCTACGGAGATCCGGCCTTCCGGTTCCTGCCCCCCTCGCCTATATAGCCGACCTTAAGCTCCTTCTCATTGAGACACTGCAGGGTCGGGAACTGGGATCCTTCGTCACAGAGCCGGACTTTCCTGCGCATATCAAAGGGGCGGCGGCGGCAGTCGCGGGACTTCATATGATCCCGCTTGACAGTACGATCGTTCAGACAGCGTCGTTGGACAGGGTGTCGTTAGACGAGGAAGCGGACGGCTTTGCGCGCCATGTGGAACGGTTCCAACGAGAGTGCCCCGAGCTGAAGCAGATCGATGGCCTTTCGTCGACTATTCGTCGCAAGCTCAAGCGTTGCGGAGGGGAGCGCCTCACGTTCGTACATGGGGAGCTTGATCCCAGCCAGTTGTTCGTCAGTGACTCGAAAATTTGGGTGCTCGATTTTGATCGTTTCAAGATTTCTCATCCGGCCATAGATATCGGACATTTCCTGGCCTATTTGAATCGAGTATCCCTCAAGGTTTACGGTGATCCAAACCGGCTGGACGCAATGGGGAAACTCTTTATGGACCTGTACCTTTCCCAGTGCCGTGATGATCTTCAGACCCCGGTCCTGCTCTGCCAGGCAATGGAATTTGTCAAAATGTCGTTTCTCCAATTTCGACGCCGGAACGCCGACTGGAAATTTCGCGTCTTAAGCCTCTGGGAGCTGGCCGAGAAGACATTATCCTCAGTGTAAAGCTCCGCGGAAGTCGCCCTCACCAAATCGCCCATACCGCGCCCCGAAAGTCGAGGCCAGCGCACGGAGCCCAGGGGACTGGCTCCGCCGTCTGCGGCGGTGCCTGTCCCGCTGCTCCTCCAGGCGAGAGGCACGGGGCTAGGGGCTAGAGGAAAGAGCCGTGTTTCCGAGCGGAAGTTTTCGCCAATTGCCTCTGGCCACTTGCCTCTCGCCAGAAAGCTCGCGATTGCAGCAGAAGCGCTCATGAATAATGCGGGCTAGTGTGTCTGCAAGCATCAGCGCAGGAAAGGCGACTCACCATACTTTCCCGGCGAGAGCGTCTTCTGCCTCCTTGAGCATGGCCGTGACCGCTTCCAGCCATCGGTGCGAATTGGACCGGAAGACTTTGCGCCGGTACACGTTGCGCGCAGCTTTGAGCAGCGCGCCGGCGTAGTGGACCGGAAGCCGCGCACGCCAGGCGCCGGGCACCTGTGCGAAGTACGATTCGGCGAACGAACGGGCCAGCCGCTGTGACGTCTCCTCATCCAGCTTGGAGCGGATCCTCAACGAGGCGAGGTTGGCCAGAAACATGGCGGCGTCGAGCACCGGATCGGCGGCGGAGAGGGAATCGAGATCGATCAACCAGAGCCGGTCGCCGTCGACCAGAATGGGATTCAGCCTCAAGGCCAAATGGGTCGGGCCGGGAGGGACTTCGTGGAGCCCGGCCTCGAGGGTTTCGAAGACTGACTCGATGCGGGCCTGCAGATGCGGACAAGTCGAGACCAGGAAGTCCCTGGAGCGCTCGAGCAAAGCGATCTCGTCGGCGAGCCCATGGCTCGGCAGCCCGGCAATGTCGCCTTGGTGGAACGCCGCCATTGCCCGACCGACATTGGATATCATGGTTTCGGTGTGGTCGCCGACCGAGAACAGCTTACGCAGCGAAGTTCCCTGCGCTTCTTCCAGCACCAGCGCACCCAGGTGAGGCAGGTAGGCGAGCAGTGCGGGAATCGCGAAACCGGCCGACTGTCTCGATCGCCCCTCGAGCGCCCTGCGCATGTCTTCGCCTTTGTCTCCCCGGTAGACCTTGACGTAGAAGCGTTTACACTCCACGCGCCCGCTCTCGGCCTCCTGCGCTTGCACCGAGTACAGTAACGTTGATCGGAGCAAGGCGTGATAGCGAACCGTCTTGACCGTCCACGCTGCCGTCCATGTGCCCGGGCCCAGGCTGGCCAAGAGCAGAGGTTCGAGCTCGGGCGGCGGACCGGCGACCAGGTCCGCGAGCCCCGGCAAGCGCCGGTCAAACGGGTAGACCTGCACCAACATCCCGAGCTCGTCAATGAAAGAGACGGGATCGAACGTGTCAAAGGCTTTCGAATTCCTGGACCAAGCGGCAGATTGGCGCTCCGCCCATGACAACTCGTTGTGGGCGGCTGGGTCCAATTCCCCCGTCACCCACTGGTCGCGCTCCTGCCCGTTCTGAGAGTCCGCGATGCGCAGGATGTATAAAATCACCGCGCTCTCGCCCGGATGAGCGCGCACTCGAGAAATTTCACAATTGCGAATGTCCCAAGCCTTCCCCGGGACAGAGCGGAGATGTTTACGGAAAATCTCCAGCATCAGACCGGCGTCGGTCGCTGTCTTGAGTTGAGGTAGGGCGGGAACGGTTAGAAGGTCTTCCATGTTCGTAGCCTCATCTTAACCCGGAAGTGACTCCATCATTTGTCCTCAGTGTGCCGCAAGCATCGGCGCAGGAACGGCGACTCACCATACTTTCCCGGCGAGAGCGTCTTCTGCCTCCTTGAGCATGGCCGTGATTGTTTCCAGCCACCACTGCGAATCGGGCCGGACGTTCTTGTGCCGGTGCACGTTGCGCGCAGCTTTGAGCAGCGCCCCGGCGTAATGGAGCGGCAGTCGTACACGCCAGGCGCCGGGCACATGCGCGAAGTACGCGTCGGCGAACGAGCAGGCCAGCCGCCGCGACGTCTCCTCATCCAGCTGGGAGCGGATCCGCAGCTTGGCGAGGTGGGCCAGCAACATGGCGGCGTCGATCACCGGATCGGCGGCGGAGAGAGAATCGAGATCGATCAACCAGAGCCGGTCGCCGTCGACCAGAATGGGACCCAGCCTCAAGGCCAAATGGGTCGGGCCGGGAGGGACTTCCTGGAGCCCGGACTCGATGGCCTCGAAGACCACCTCGATGCGGGCCTGTAGATGCGGACAAGTCGAGACCAGGAACGCCTTGGGGCGCTCGAGCGAAGCGATCTCGTCGGCGAGCCCATGGCTCGGCAGCCCGGAAATGTCGCCTTGGTGGAACGCCGCCATTGCCCGACCGACATGGGACAGCATGGCTTCGGTGTGGTCGCCCTGCTCGACCAACGTAAGCAGCGAGGTGCCTTGCGCTTCTTCCAGCGCCAACGCGCCCAGGTCAGGCAGGTACGCGAGCAGTGTGGGAATAGCGAAACTGCCCGTTTGTCTCGATCGTCCCTCGTGCACCCTGCGCATGTCTTCGCTCTTGTCTCCCCGGTGGAAGACCTTGACGTAAAAGCGTTTGCACTCCACGCGCCCGCTCTCGGTCTCCTGCGCATGCACCCTGTACAGTAATGTCGATCTGTGCCCCGCATGGTAGCGAACCGGCTTGACTGTCCACTCCGCCTTCCATTGGCCCGCGCCGAGGTTGGCCAAAAGCAGAGGCTCGAGCTCAGGCGGCGGACCGGCGACCAGGTCCGCGAGCCCCGGCAAGCGCCGGTCAAACGGGTAGACCTGCACCAACATCCCGAGCTCGTCGATGAACGAGACGGGATCGAACGTGTCAAAGGCTTTCGAATTCCTGGACCAAGCGGCAGATTGGCGCTCCGCCCATGACAATTCGTTGTGGGCGGCTTGGTCCAATTCCCCCGTCACCCACTGCTCGCGCTCCTGCCCGTTGTGAGAGTCCGCGATGCGCAGGATGTATAGAATCACCGCCCTCCTCTTGCCGGGGTAATCGCGCACTCGAGAAACGTCACAACTGCGAATGTCCCAAGCCTTCCCTGGGACAGAGCGGAGATGTCTGCGGAAAATCTCCAGCATCAGGCTGGCGTCGGTCGCTGTCTTGAGATGCGGAAGGGCGGGAACGGTTAGTAGGTCATCCATGTTCGTAGCATCCTCTTACCCAGGAATGGCCTGGCCCTCTGACACAGGACTTATTCGTTCAGCCTCACAGGTGAGCTGGTCTGCTCTGGTCACAATGTCGTCGATCAAGTCCATCCGTCCGGGCTTCAGTTTTCTCACACAGCGATAGGCGCGCGTGAGCAGGGGCGCCGCCACATACCAGCTCAGCATCTGGGGATGGATGGCCCAGGATACATTCGCCTGATACGTCCGAAGAAACGGCTCCACCAGTCGATGGCAGTCCTCCGCAGACCTCCCCCGTTGAATTCCCAAGTAGTGCAAGCCGGCGATCAGACTGCCGAGGTCCAGCAAGGGAGATCCGGTGCGGACACTGTCCAGGTCGATCAACGCCACATGGCCGTCGTTGACGAACACATTCCCCAGGTGCAGGTCTCCATGCAACGTCACTCGTGGCTCCTCGGGCATCCGATCCGCCTGAGCGCTCAAGCGGTTCACCAGGGGATCAAGCACCGGGCCGCAGGATGGCCGGCACCGGATCAAGGCCGGCGTGACGACTGTGAGATTGGCCACGAGGTCCGACAGAGTTCTGGATCGAGTACAGGTGATGGAGGTGCTATGCAACGCGGCCAGTTGGCAGGCGGCTTCCTTTAGGAACGGGAGAAACTCCGGACTCTCAATGTCCCAGGAGTCCAACGAGGTCCCCTTGAACCCCAGTTGCCAGAGCGTCTTCAGCGAGGAGTCGTACGAGACGAGCTTGGCGATCACCAACCGGCCGGACCGCCTGGCCTCGCTCTGCCAGAGTTGGTGCATGACTCGGGAAGTTTCCTCTCCCTTTTCGTTGTGGTAGGTTTTCTGGAACAGCGTGACGCTCTGCTGGCGAGCATCTCCCTGATGGTCCACGTTTGCCTCGATACGCACCATGCACCTGTGTTCCCCGATATAGTGAACGAGCGTGCTGGTTGCACCTGTCACCTTCCACTCATTTCCGAGGTGCGAGGCCAGTAACTTGGGAAGAATCACGGACATGAAGTGGTCGGGATCTACCAGGGTAGGGAGAGTATCCATCCGGCGGTCGTTGGGGAAGCTCCAGAGGACCATCTCCAGCTCAGGCAAATAAATCAGGGCTCTGCCGAATCTTGGCTGAACCAGCGAGCGTACCAGAGCCCTTTCCCATTGGGATCGTGATTGTCCCTCCGTGCACGCTCGGCCACAGAGAATTTGTTCGCCGGTTTCCTTGGTGGTCCTGTCCTCGATTTCAAGACGGTAGCCGACCATGCAGGAAGATCCCGGCTTGAGCCGGGCTCTGGTGATCTCACATTGTCGTATGCGGAAGCGTTCCCGCTCTTGAGGGGAGTCGAATAACTGGTCCTGCAGTCTGGCTTTCATGGACTCCGGGTCCATGATCACCGCGAGTTGCGGGAGCAGGGCATCCGTCGGGATCTCGTGGACTGAGAGGGTCTCGGAAAATCGAGATGACGAGGCTCCGTTGATCGCCGCGTGACTTATCATGGTTCAGCCCTGATACCGAATCCATGAAGGCGCTTGATCGTCGCCAAGAGATCTTCAAATGGGAATGGCTTCGGAAGATACGCATCGGCGCCGGCTTCCTTGCTTGCCTGTCTGGTCTCTGCGGAATCCTTGGCCGTCATGATCAGAATTGGGGTGTTCACCGATCGCTGCCGAAGCACCCGGCAGATGTCGAGTCCGTCATCTGCCCCTAGAAAGATATCCAAGATGATGGTGTCATACGCGGCGGCTTCGGTCAGCGCCAGGGTGTGTGCCTTTTCCGATGCGAGGTCCACCTCATAATAGGCTTCTGTTTCCAGCCCGCGTTTCATGAACCCGGCAATCCACGCATTATCTTCCACAAGCAGGACGCGCATCGTATCGTCCCCGTCCATCTCAATCGTCCATCCGCCATTCGTGCAGGGTTCAGAACACGCCCCTCTGCGCATTCCCCAAGAACCTCGTATCGGGGCGATCAGCCTGACAATGCACTGGAGCGGTGTAGCCCCAATCTGGCGAGGCAGTAGTCTACCCGAAGGACGTGAGAGGCAAATGAGAAGGAGATGAGAAGTTGATAAGAAATGGGACGAAACGGGCACGCGGAGCCCAGGGGACTGGCTCTGCCGTCTGCGGCGGTGCCTGTCCCGCTCCTCCAGGCGAGAGGCACGGGGCTAGGGGCTAGAGGAAAGAGCCGTGTTTCCGAGCGGAAGTTTTCGCCACTTGCCTCTGGCCAGAAAGCTCGCGGTTGCAGTAGAAGCCTTCGTGAATGATGCGGGCTAGGATACGCATACGCCTGCCTACTTTCTCAATGAAAGGATGGTCGAAGTCCATTTGACGATTGAAGTCGGGTCTAGTAAACGCAAGGTTGTCCTCGGGGATCACGGTGATCCTATAAGCCCGCTGGGGGGAGACTGGGATTCGTGCAGGGGGAGTTCAACGGTGCCCGTGGTTCCCCGATGGAGGACGCTCGCAATGGAGACTGTTCCGTTGTGCGCCTCGGCGATCCATTTGGCGATCGGTAGCCCCAGGCCCGACCCGCCGTGGAAGAAGTCTTGACGCTGCTGTTGCGCACGATAAAAGCGTTGAAACAGATGAGGGAGATCCTCCTCCGGTATCCCGATGCCGTTGTCAGCGATGATCACTCTGGCATACGCCCCGTGTAACTCGGTGTTCACTTCGATGGTTCCACCCGGTCTCGTATAGTTTACCGCGTTGTCGATGATGGTCATAAACAGTTGTCGAAGGCGCTGCGGATCTCCGTTCACGATGAGAGTGTCGTTCCGGTTGCCTAGAGTCACGGTGATATGCTTTTTCTCCGCCAGCACTTTCGCTTCCTGGTACACCTCCAGCAGGATGTCGATTAGCGGGATGGGCTGCTTGGTGATCTGAATAGTACCCGACTCGGATCGCGAGAGAAACAACAGGTCCCCGACCAGCTTGTTGAGCTGGTCGGTCAATTGGACGATCCGATCCAGGGCGGCTTTGTATTCGGCAACGGGCTTATCCTTTCCTCGGATGGTCACTTCGGCTTCGCCGCGAATCACGGTTAATGGCGTTCGAAGCTCATGGCTGATGTCGGCAAAAAATTGCGATCTCATTTGGTCGAGTTCTTTCAGCGTTTGGTGCGCCACCTTGATGACCTCCTCCCCGCGCCTCCGCTCCGTGACGTCCTGCTTGATGCTGACGAAGTGGCTGATCTCTCCACTCTGGTTGTGGACCGGAGTGATCGTCTGTTCCACCGTGAACAGGGTCCCGTCCTTCTTTCGATTGATGACCTCGCCCCGCCATACAGTCCCGCTGAGGATCATATCCCACAGGTTCTGATAGAGCACCTGGTCGAGCTGGTCGAACATCAGGATGCGCATGTCCTGGCCGATGGCTTCCTCAAGAGAATAGCCGGTCAACGCTGTGAAGGAAGGATTGGCCCAGGTGATGCGCCCCCTCCAGTCCATAATGACAATCGCGTTTGCGGCGGATTCGAGCGCGGCTCCGTGTAGCCGGAGTTGTTCCTCCGCCTGCTTGAGTTCGGTCATGTCTTTGGCGATACAGGCGATTCCCTGGATGGCGCCGTCCTCGCCCCGCATAACGGCGGCGGAAAAGAGTATCGGGAACACCCGGTCGTCTTTCGTCCTGTACGTCATTTCTCCATGATCGATCATGCCCTTCCGTAAGAGCTCTTTGAACGTATTTACGAAATGCAATCCTTCCTTCTGCGGGAAGAGAGTGGTCATGTGTTGACCCACAATCTCACGCTCCTCATATCCGAGGAGATGTAAGGCGGCTTGGTTGACGCTTCTGATCATGCCTTCCGGATTGACGACGATCAGAATGTCGATCATGGAACGAATGATGCTGTCCAGGTAGTCCTTGGACACGGTGGTACTCAACAACTGCTCTGTCATCATGTTGAAACATTGCGCCAATTCGCCCAACTCGTCATGGCTGGACACAGGGACGTTTGTGCGCAAATCTCCCTGAGCGACTTTCTTGGTCGCTTCGGTGAGGGGGCCGATCACATAAAGGGATTGCCGGAGCAACCAGGTGAACACGGCGCCTCCCAGCATGATCGTCAAGGCGCTGACGATCATGGTTTGGGTGACCAGCGTGCCGAGCCGCTGTTCAAGCGCCCGCCGGTCCAGGAAAACACGGATCCAGCCGACTGGGGGGGCCGCTCCCTGTCCGTCGCCTAGGGCCGGTTTCGCTGAGTCGACCACGGTGTTTCCGAATTCCGACACGACATGCCCCTTCGTGAGCACCTTGTCCTTCTCCCAGGATTCCGTGGTCTCGTGCAGAGACAAATCTTCAGCGGTGAGTTCTATGCTGGCGAATTCGATCCATAGGGTCTTGGGCAAACGATACGTGAGAATGGCCAGCACGTCCTCCGTTTCACCGAGAGATTGGAGGAGGGTGGTAAACCCTTCGACGTCGCGGTTGCGGTAATACGTTTTCGACTCGGATGCGATGGCCCTGACGAGCGAACGCCCGCGAACCTTGAATTCCTGCAGCATGGCATCGCGGCTTGACGTATAGGCGAAATAGGTCAGGCCGCCGACCGCGGAGAAGAACACGAGGAAGAAGAGGACGATCAGCTTGTGTAACAATGTGTTCTTCATGCCGGCGCCTTCAGCGGCTATTCAATGATCAGGACCACATTTACCAGGTCGTCGCCGATCTCTTTCAGGCGCGACAGGCTGACATACCCGACGGCGCCTTCGATGGTGGCGACGAAGTTGACGACGGCCTCGTCGGAACGCTCGATGACGCTCTGCACGGGAATAGGCGTGCCCTGGCGATAAAACACTTGATCCGGTTTGGCGTTGAGGATTTTCGCGTAAAATTGCTTTCTGACGGGAGCGGAGATTTCTCGATTGACCAACTTGATTCTCTCGCCGTTCTGCCAATGGATGGTCTCGCCGTGATACATATCGGCGACGGCCGCCGGGCGCAGCGGGTCGCCGGAGTTATTTTTGTTGACGATGACGGCGATGGACTCAGCGTGGGCGATGGTCGAACAGAGCAAGAGGGCGAGGGCGAGAACGGCAATGAGTTTTGCTGACCGGCGCCTGCTTGTGTAAGGTGAGGCGCTCATGGCGTGAGTCTCTAAAAAATCCAAGCGACGGAGGCGAGAAACCCGTCTGAAGATTTGTGTTCGAGCTGGCCGGAGTTGAATTGGTATTCCGTCTTGATGACGTAATCTTCGATGGGGCGATAGTTCAGGCCGATGACGGAGGTGCTCTCAGTCAATTTTCCGTCGCTCGCGGCGGCGGTGTTGATCCTGGCATATCCGTACCGGCCGACGAGCGTGAAGGTCGGGCTGCTGAAGTGTCTTCCTAGGATGGTCGAGTTCAGGATAGGAGGCCAGAAGTGGTAGTTGATCTGGGCATAGTAGCCCCACATGCTTGAGGGAGCCGATGAACCCTCGATATTAAAGCGGGCATATTCGGCCTTAAATTCAAAATCTTCCCAAAACTTCACACCGCGCGGCTTGAACTCCGCATCCAGCGCCGTCCCGATGATTTGGTCGTTTGAATTCCCCTTATAGGCGCCACGGTAACCACTTACGCCGACTTCGTACTGGTCCAGGAATTTGAGCGTGCCTCGACCGACGACGGCTTTGTTCCCGTTATTGTCGGTTTGTAGCTTCGTTCGCCCGTCGCGCAGGCCAGTGTCCGGCGCGGTGCCCGATTGGGCCGTGAACTTATCCGTGAGTCCGTTGATCACGTGGATTTCATAGGTCGCCTTGAGATTGTCGCTGAGGGGAACCAGACCGAAGGCTCCCGCGCCCAGATCGGACCAGGTGGTAGGCGTGATGCGGCGTGTGACAACGGGACGATCGGTGAGGTCTTGGTGAGGGTCGAAGTGATCGAGGTTGAACTTGCCGAAAGGAATCAGGAGGACTCCGGTGCGTATGTTGAATGACTGAGTCAGGAGGAGATCCACGTACCCCTGTTCCACCACCGAGGTTCCGTCCGGGATGCCAAGTTCAAGTTCGTTGTAGAATCGAACACGGTCGTGGATTTGCCCGGAGATCAGCAATTCGAGCGTGCCGTCGTAAGTCGATTTCCGGTCCTGAAAATCGTCGAACTTGAGCACGCCATACCCGCCGAGCTTGACGTTCTGGGCGAGCTCATCGGACAGCGTGCTCTGTTGTTTCTCCACCAAACGGAGGTGTTCCTGCAGTTTGGACAACTCTTGCTTGTACTGTTTCTCAATCTGGTCCATCTTAAGTTTCAGTTGCTTGATGGAATCCTCTTTCCGGTCTTCTGGCGACTGGTTCGAGGATTGAGATGGTTGGTTCGATAATTGCGCAAAAAGGAAGGTTGGGCAGATACCCCAGAACACGAGGGCGAGCATCGCGATCGCGCGCGATGTGTGGACCCTGAGCGGAGAAGCGCCATTGGGCTGATGCATGAGCGAGTGCCTCTTAGACGTCGGCGGTCTTATGGCTTGAGGGGACAAACGACCCAATGAGGTGCCGTCCCCTTCCCTCCGGGACGGCTCGTGTAGAGCCTCTGACTGTTCCCCGGAATTAACTCCCACCGATGCGCTTGCGGCTGGTATGTCTTCTGCTCTCCGAGATAGGAAGGCTCCCGGAGTTCTTCGAGAATCAGGTGCAGTTCGTCGCCCACGATGAAAGTGAGGCCCTTCGTACGTCGATCCGGTTTCTCTTCATCCGCGACCGTGAAGGCCACCACTTCCTGTGGAAGAGCCATGCCGAACGCTTTCGATAATTCCTGCGCCAGCGTCTTCCCCTGATTCGCGGTGAACACCCTACGTTGTTGCCCCCAAGCGAACGGCAAAAATGAACCCTCACGATATTCGAGAGGTTCTAAGAGGGTCAATACCTCTTTAGGGGAGATCGTGTATGGGTGATGATTCGGGCCGAGCGACGGATATCCGGCCGGCAACTCTCCGAGGGCAATCAATGCATCATCTGATTGATAAACAGCGAGATTCTGATAGGTACTACAAGACGTGGAACTGCCAAAAACCAGTAAGAGGCAAGAGACAATCAACGAATGGAAGAGGTTTGCCGGACACCTGACGATGTTTGTACTCATGGAAGAATTGCCAATTTCCAGACCAGGGCGGTCACGTAACGCGCAACGGCTTCAAGAATGGCCGGCTGCACTTTGTCTCCCGTATCCGTCGGCTGGTGAAAATCCGGGTGGACTCCTCCGCTGACGATGGTGATGGTCGGGACACCTGCCTCTTTGAATGGCACGTGATCGCCTCCAGGAAAGAACCCGAAGAGATCGAGCTTCTCCGCAAGACCAACTGTCTGTCCCGCTTCGAGCGCCACACTCTTCTCGAAGCCCGTCACACCAATCGTCAGCCGGCCATTTCCGATTCCCGCATGGTCGATGTTGATCATGGCTTTGGTCGAGCTGATCGGCGCGACCGGCCGTTCGAGATAGAGGCGAGATCCGACGAGTCCCTGTTCCTCTCCGCTAAACGAGACGAACAAGACGGTTCGTTTGCCCCTTGCGCCGGCATTGGCCATTGCGCGGGCGACTTCCAACATCACGGCTGTGCCGGAGGCGTTATCGTCGGCTCCAGGAAACAAGAGTCCTGCTTGGCGGCCGAAGTGGTCACGATGCGCTCCGATTACGATGGCTTCGTGCGTCAACTGCGGATCTGAGCCTGGGAGTATGGCGATTACGTTAATCAGGGAGCTCTGTTCTTGTCGCGATTCCCATTCGAGAGCCCCGAAGTACTCCGTTAGAAATGACCGAGATTCGGATGTTCGATTAAGCTGCTCCTGCAAGCTCCGAAGGTGTCCTTGATTGGAATGGTCGGCTCCGGCAATGATTTGCTCCGCTCGCGAGGTGCTGATCCATGCGCCAGGAAGGTTGTCGGGTGCTGGAGAAAGTCCGTAGAAGGCGCTGGGTTGTCCCGTCACGCCACGTCGCATTTCGTAGGAACTCAGGACCGGCCCAGTTGCGATCAGATATCCCACTGCCCCTTTCTGGCGAGCGATCCGGACTTTCTCCGCGTGGGTAATCGTTCCTTTAAAGTAGTCCGGTTTTCCTCTTAGGAACAGCACGATGCAATTGTTCACATCGATTCCGGCATAGTCATTCATGTTTGAAGTAGCATCGACAATCCCATAGCCGACGAATACGATCGGAGCACGGGCATGCGCAGATGGTGAATCAAGCACCGGGAGAAAATCCGTTCCGAGGCGCTGATTGTCTGGAATCCTGGCTGTAGCGATCTGCAGCGTCGGTTCTGGGGCAATGACGACAGCTTGGTGTGGCTTCGACATGAAGCCCGTATGTGGATTGACCGTGGCGCCGGGAAGAACATTCAATCGATCAAGGGGAACAAAGGCGAGACTGATCCTAGAGGCGCGAAATTGATGGGAGATCCATGCGGCGGATCGAAGATCATCCTCCGACCCAGCTTGCCGTCCGTTGAATGAAGGGCCGCTCAACGTTTGCACGTCGGCAAGCATGCGTTCGCTTGACAGGCTGTCGAGCGTTCGAAGCCATGCACGATGGTCTTCCTCCGATTGCGCGAAGCCCTGGGCCCCCAGGGGAAGTAGAATGAGAATGATTCCCAGGAGAGTGACTGCAAAAATTGAGGGAGAGCTACTGCGCGTCGAGCCGATCATGAAGTGCGCCTTTCGAGGTGCCGCAGAACTATAGCATAGTCTGACAGGTTCGTTGCAGAGCGGCTGCGGGCAAGGTACTATGACAAATTCAGAGGATGAAAAGTCGATGACAGATCCAACCACACAAGCGGACCGTATCCCGAACCGGCTCATCACAGAAGCCAGCCCCTATCTTCGGCAGCATGCGGAGAATCCGGTGGAGTGGTATCCCTGGGGCGAAGAAGCTCTGGCGCGGGCAAAAGCAGAGGACAAGCCGATTCTGTTGTCGATCGGCTACTCGGCCTGCCACTGGTGCCATGTCATGGCCCATGAATGTTTCGAAAATGTCGAGATTGCCGGGCTCATGAACCAGGACTTCATCAACGTGAAGGTCGATCGAGAAGAGCGTCCGGACCTGGACGATATCTACCAAAAGTCCGCACAAGTGTTTCTGGGGCGGGGCGGCGGGTGGCCCCTGACGATGTTTCTGACGCCTGATCAAGAACCGTTTTACGGGGGGACATATTTCCCGCCGGGGCCCCGCTACGACCTGCCGGGATTTCCCGAGGTCTTGCGCGGTGTCGTCGAGGCCTATCGGAATCATCGAGACGATGTCCGCAAGAATGTGGAGAAGGTAAAAACCGGGTTGCTGCGAGTCGGAACGCCGCAGCCGTCGGACGAACCTTTGACGGATCGTTTGCTCGACGAGGCGGCCAAGAACTTAGGGCAATTTTTCGATCCGGTCCATGGCGGATTCGGTGAAGGACCGAAATTTCCGACGGTCCCCCCGCTCAGCCTGTTGCTGCGCCAAACGGCTCGGACGAAAGACGTCTCCCATCAAGAGCAGGTGCTCTTACAGCTGAGAACCATGGCAGCCGGAGGGATCTACGATCATCTCGGCGGCGGGTTCCACCGCTACTCGGTGGACGGCCAGTGGTTGATTCCCCATTTCGAGAAGATGCTCTACGACAACGCGCAGTTGGTGCGGATCTACCTCGATGGATGGCGTTTAACCAAAGAGAATCGATTACGTGAGGTTGTAGAGGAGACCTTGGAGTACGTTCGGCGTGAACTCACGCATCCGGACGGTGCGTTCTTTGCCGCGCAGGATGCCGACAGTGAGGGGCATGAAGGAATCTACTTCGTCTGGGAGCCGGGAGAGATTGCCGCGGTGCTGGGGGCCGAAATGGCTGAGGAGTTCTGCCGGCACTATGGGGTGACGGAGAGCGGCAATTTTGAAGGCAAGAATGTGTTGAATCGGCTCGGCGGGATTCAGCTCGCGCCCGACGCGGAAGAGGAGGTGGAGTCCTTGTTGCGGTCTGCCAGGATGAAGTTGCTTGCTGCACGCGAGCAACGGATGAAGCCGCAGCGGGATGACAACATTCTCACGAGTTGGAATGGGATGATGGTGTCCGCCTATCTCGACGCCTATCATGCGTTCGGGGTTCCCGCGTATCTGGCGGTAGCGGAACGGGCGCTCACATTCCTGCTGGACTATGCGGTCGAGCAGGGGCGAGTCTATCGCACAATCAGCGCGGGGAAGGGGCGCTTGAACGGATATCTGGACGATGCCGCCTGTCTCGCCGCTGCATTGCTGGACGCATTTGAGGCGACGTCGCATCGATGGTATCTGGACCAAGCCCGCGAGGTGGCGGACAATTTGCTGGAGCGATATTGGGATGAGGCGGCAGGTGGGTGTTTTTATACCAGCCGCGATCACGAGGCCCTTCTCCATCGCATGAAGTCCGGTACCGATAGTGCGATTCCATCCGGTAACGCCATTGTCGCCTCGGTCTTGTTGAGGCTTTTCTCTTTCACAAGAGAGCAGAGGTATCATGACCGGGCCGAGCACCTGTTCCGGGTGTTCCGGAGCGTGATGGAGCACAACGCCTATGGTTCATCGGCCATGCTCTGCGCGCTGGATTGGTACCTGACGATGCCACAAGAGATTGTTGTTGTCGGGACTCGTGGCGATGCGATGACCGAATCGTTGCTCTCAACAGTCCATCGACGCTATCTGCCGAATCGTGCGGTGCTGGTAGTCGAAGCTTCTCGTCGTGCCGGGGAATCCGACTTGGTGCTCGCCGCAGGGAAGACGAGTGTGAACGGCCAGCCAACGGCGTATGTCTGTCAACGTCAGACCTGTTCGCCTCCGGTGACGGAATGCCGCCAATTGGACCTGTTATTGTAGGGAGGGTGCTATGGGCGTAGGCGACTCAGGCAAAGGATTGTACCATCACCTCTACCGCCGATTCTTTCAGAATCGCGACTCGCAAGAGGGCTATGAGTTTCAGCATGCGCCTGGTGGCAGTGCTCCACTACCGGTCGTCACCTTTCGGGATCGGCTTCGATGGTGGACCTGTGGTCGGTGGCAACGGCTGAAGGTCATCTTGGCGGCGCGCGACCGTTTCCAGCAAGACATCCTCGATATTAAGAAACGGCCACCGAAGTAAGAAGAGATTGAGAGAATAGGCGTGAGGGAACATTGTACGAGACAGGCGGGACGAACGAGACGGGCCAAACGAGGTGGGAGTCCAATCTATCCACGTTGCGCCTTTCTCGCCTATCTCGCGCCTCACGCGCCGATGGACGCACGGCATTGCGCGTAATTGCGTCATCGCTTGCATTTGAAGGGGCTGAGGAGTAGAGTACGTCTCGTGTATCATCGCGAAAGGCCTGGTGGTGATACCACAGAGAGCGACAAGGCCTAAGACAGATGTTGTTTTGGTTTTGCCCGGGAATTTGATCGGAAGCCAGCCTTGAGCCGCTATGGTTTTTGCGTCTTCGGCCCATTCCTTCCTCACTTTGTTCTCGAGTCCAAGACAACACATATTCTCAAAGGAGGAGCCCAATGGGTTCGAAGATCTATGTCGGCGGTTTGCCGTATTCCACAACTGAGCAGCAGCTGAGCGATCTGTTTGCTGTTCATGGAGCGGTGACATCATCCCGGATTATCACAGATAAGTTTACCGGCCAGTCCCGCGGGTTTGGATTCGTGGAGATGTCCTCGGATTCAGAAGCGCAGGCGGCGATCACCGCGTTGAATGGCACTGAGTTGGGCGGTCGCACATTGACCGTCAACGAAGCGCGCCCACAGGAGCCACGCACTGGTGGCGGCGGCGGTGGTCGTGGCGGTCGCGGCGGTGGTGGAGACCGGTACTAAGCCGTAACGAGTGTTTCACACGTCGGGGCTGCCTATCCGGCAGCCCCGCTATTTTCTTCCTAGAATTGCCCATCAACGTGATGCGCTTCTTGGCCCTCTGAAAAGGCCAGACCGTGCAGTCCCAGGAAGTGTGCCCGATACAAGGAGTCTTATGTCTACGTTTACTGATATGAATCTGCCCCAGTCCCTTGCCCAGCGCCTGATGCAGGCGGGTCTGACGACACCCACGCCGGTGCAACAGGCGGCCATTCCATTGGCGCTGAAAGGCCAGGACATTATGGCACAAGCCAAAACCGGGAGCGGAAAAACACTAGCGTTTTTGCTGCCGATTATCGAGCAGGTCATGCGACGGGAGGCCTCTGCGCCCGCGCCTGGCCCCTATACCAAGTCCGGACCGAGCCATGCTTCGGGACCGAAGTTTTTGGTGTTGGCGCCCACGCGGGAATTGGCGCTCCAGATCGAAACGGAGCTGCGCAAGTATGCCCCGATGACCGTGACCTCCTTGTCGGTGTACGGCGGGACGCCGATCGAGCGCCATTACCGTGCACTGCAACGACCGCCGATGGTGGTGGTCGGTACGCCAGGGCGGTTGCTAGACTTGGCTGGCTCCGGTCACTTGAAGTTGGGTGGCGTAACGTTTCTCGTGATGGATGAGGCCGATCAGATGTTGGATCGCGGGTTCCTGCGGGACATTCAACGGATCATTCGTCTCCTCCCGGCTGAACGCCAGACGCTGCTGTTCTCCGCGACATTTTCAGGGGAGATTCAAACGCTCGCGCAGAGCATGCAGCGCGATCCCGCTCGCATTTCTGTCGATCCAGGGATCAGCACTCCGACCACGATCGTGCATGCCTACTATGTCGTGCCGGGGGATCAGGCGCGTACGCAACTCGTGCATACCTTGCTCCAGACCATGATTGGTGTGGGACGATCGATGGTGTTTTGTGATCAAAAGTATAAGGTGCGACGCTTGGCGGCCCATTTGGGTGGAGAACCGGCTTCGGTCGGTGCGTTGACCGGCAATCACAGCCAAGCGCAGCGGGAACGGACGCTCGGCGCCTTTCGGGCCGGACGACTCCGTTCGCTCGTGGCGACCGATGTGGCAGCCAGAGGCCTCGATATTCAGGATGTGTCCCAGGTGATTCACTATGAGTTGCCGACCAATCCGAATTCGTATGTTCACCGTACAGGACGAACGGGTCGGGCAGAGAAGGAAGGGGCGACCTTCTTGATTCTGTCTCAGTCCGAAGAGCGAGAGTATCTTCGAATGGTGAGACAATTACGAATCGAAACGAAGAAACTCGCGCTTCCCGTGTTTGTTGCTCTTCCGTATCCGGCCCCTATCCCGGTCAGCGAACAGCAGGCTCCTCGCCACCGGCCCCGGCGAAGTGCCGAACCATCCGGAAGACGATTCCGCGAGGGCGAGAACCGGGGATCAGTTCATAGACAGGGAGCCTCGGTCGGTGGACCCAGGCGCCCACGATATTAATCCGCATTATTCATGACGGTTCGTTGTCCCCCACCCATCCCTCCCCCATACTATGGGGGAGGGTGAGGGAGGGGGCGCGGGCCGGGCGAGGGGCAAGTAGCACGAGGCGAGAGGAAAGACATTCCTTCAGGTCGCCCCTAGCCTCTGGCCCCGCGCCTCTCGCCCAAACATTGGCGATTGCAGCAGAAGCGCCCATGAATAATGCGGGAGTGCGGCCCTGTTGCGCCCAGTGCTGTTTTCGATGGTAAGATAACGGCCACAGCCCGGACTATTCATGAATACCTGCTACGTCGTCCGATCCTCTCGCCCGGCGGGGCGTTTCTCGTTCGGCCTCCTCGACGGACTACACGTACGCCTACGTCGGCCTTACTTGCGAGAAGCCCCGGCGGGCTTCGGTCTCGAACGCCTCGCGACGGCATTCATGAATAATCCGGGCTAAAGGTCGTTCCATGCCGCCGTTTCAACTCGAAGCCCCATTCAAGCCCTGCGGAGATCAAGGCCAAGCCATCGACAAGTTGGTGGCCGGGATTGCAGCCGGCCGGAAGCACCAAGCGCTGCTCGGTGTCACCGGGTCCGGCAAGACCTTTACCATGGCCAATGTGGTCGCGCAGGTGCAGAAGCCCACGTTGGTTCTGGTCCATAACAAGACGCTGGCCGGTCAGCTCTATCAGGAGTTCAAACAGTTCTTTCCCCACAACGCGGTGGAGTA
>Ga0247727_10003869_pt1 | contig 32635 bp, 26 predicted proteins | sample WisWelCaveWW1625_FD_202498 | JGI IMG/M metagenome (GOLD analysis project Ga0247727, IMG submission 202498) | Biofilm microbial communities from Wishing Well Cave, Virginia, United States - WW16-25 | ecosystem: Environmental > Aquatic > Deep subsurface > Groundwater > Cave microbial mat | place...
GCCGGCGATAGTAATCCCCCACGGTTTGGTAGAGCGCTCGGGCCTCGTCGAATCGCTTGTGCGCTACGTACGCCAGCGCCATATCCCACTGAACTTCGACGACCGCGACCTTGTTGCCCGGGTCGTAATACCGGTACGACTGACAGGCCTGTTGGAACCACGGAATCGCCTCGTCGAGACGCCCGGCCTGCGAGCAGGTCGCGGCGAGTTTCTCCAGCAAGTCCGCCGGACCCAATTTGTCGGACCCGTACTTCGCGAAGAAAAGGTCCAGTTCGCGACGATAGTGCCGTTCGGCGTCGTCGTAGCGGCCCATGTCCAAGTAGGTGACCGCGAGCAGACGAATCTTCTCGGTCAGTCGTTTGTAATCGCCGCCGAATCGTTTCTCCGTGTCGAGCAGTGCGCGTTCGTAGTATTCGGCCGCCTCGAAAAATCGGCCCTGCTTGGAGCACGAGTCCCCCCAATCGACCACCAATTCGTCATTGAGGCTGTCGTATTCCGCCGCGTCTTGGATCGCCAGGGCGCGGCGATACACCGTTACCGCCTCGGCGTGCTCTTTCCGCTGAGAATGAACGCTGCCCAGGCAATTCAGCGGCGCCAAGAGTAAGAGCGAGTGCGGTCCGGACGTGCGCTCGTAGATGTCGATGGCCCGGCGCAGCAGGGCCTCCGCTCGCGTGGGTCCGTCCGGTTTGAGCCATCGGCTGCAGATCGCTAATTCGAACGCCGCCCAGGCCACGTCTGGATGATCCGGCCCCAACGCCGCCTCGCGATCGGCGAGCGTTTGCCGCAGCGATTCGACGCGTTTGGACTCGGCGGCGTCCATGTTTGAGCGCAGCGCATCGGCGGCCCGGCCGTGGTCATTCTCGAAGCCAAGGTTTCCAGCGATTTTGTTGTTCGCGGTCTCTGTTGCCATGTGCCCGGGTCCGATGCGTCGGGAGCTATGCCGCCGTTTCTCCGAACGATTCGCTGTTTCCGCATAAGGCTAACAAAGTCTGAAAGCCGGCGATAGCACCGCGGGATTCGGGCGTCGGAACTGGCCGCAGTCCCGGCCTGGGTCCGCCACGCCCACACCTACTCCGCCGCCGGTGAATCCGACGCCGTAGATCCGACATTGGACCAGCCGCATGCTGCGCAGCTAGCTAAGCTATGAGGCACGGACGAAAACGGAACGAGGCCGCCCGCGCCGTTCGGCCAGGGTGCTAATGCACGTTTTGCTAGTCGCTTTAGTTAGAACAATGCCACGGTCCAATCGACAGCGCGAGCGACGCCGCAGTACTCCAGCGGGCGAGCATCGGCCGGTAATGCTCCGCGAGGTGCTCGAAGTGCTCGACCCGCAGCCGGGCGAGTTTGCGGTCGATTGCACCGTCGGACTGGCCGGGCACGCGGTTGAGTTGCTCACGCGCGTCGGGCTCAGCGGCATGCTGCTCGGGCTCGACTGCGACGGCGAACATGCGGACAGGTCGCGCGAGCGGCTCGCGGCGACTGGGCTGACGTTCAAGCTGGTTCAGAGCAACTTCGCCGCACTGCCGACCGTGTTGGCAGCAGCGGGGATTGATGGCGCGGACATCGTGCTCGCCGATCTCGGCATGTCGAGCATGCAGGTGGACGACGCGAGTCGCGGGTTCTCGTACGTGCGCGAGGGGCCGCTCGACATGCGCATGGACCGCTCACGCGGCCGCACGGCCGCCGATTTGATCGCGAAGATCACCGAGTCGGAATTGGCTCAGTTGTTGCGCGAGTTTGGCGACGAGCCGAGCGCGGACGAGATCGCCCGCGCGATCATTGCCGCACGCGGCCGCGCGGCGATTCGCTCCACCGTCGAACTCGCTCGCGTCGTCGCCGAGGCCGTGGGACAGCCGGCATCGCGCGACGAGGGCTGGCGACTGCACCCGACGCAAAGTCGTTGGAACACGCATCCGGCCGCGCGCGCGTTTCAGGCGCTGCGACTGGCCGTGAATCGTGAATTGGCCAACCTCACTGAGCTGTTGCGCGTGCTGCCAAGTTGTCTCCGGTCGGGCGGCCGCGCGGCGATCATTAGTTTTCACAGCGGCGAGGATCGCCTCGTGAAAGAATCGTTTCGCGACGGCGAGCGAGCTGGTTGGTACAGCGACGGCGGCGGGCCACTCCGCGCGACCGAAGCCGAAAAGCTCGCGAATCCGCGGGCACGCTCTGCCAAGTTACGCTGGGTCGCGGCGTCGAGTACAATCGGGCCGCGATGAACAACGTTCACGAACACAACCGGCGTGCGTGGGACTCGCTTGTGCGAAACAACCACGCATTCACCGAGCCGGTTCGCGCGGAGCAGCTTCGCGAGCCGCTCGCGGCGACCGATTCGCTCGGCTGGCTGGACGGCGGCGTCGCCGGCAAGCACGTGCTCTGCCTGGCGGCGGGCGGCGGCAAGTACAGCGTGCTCTTCGCCGAGGCCGGCGCGGTCGTCACGGTGGTCGATATCAGCCCGGTGACGCTCGCGCTCGACCGGCAAGTCGCGGCGGAGCGCGGGCTAGTCGTGCGAACGATCGAAGCGTCGATGGACGACCTCGGCGTACTCGCGCCGGCGAGTTTCGACATCGTCGCGCAGCCGGTGAGCACGTGTTACGTGCCCGACGTGCTAGCCGTGTATCGCGAGGTCGCGCGAGTCACGGCGCCTGGCGGGCTGTACATCAGCCAGCACAAGCAACCGGCAAGCCTGCAGGCCGAACCGCGTGGGTCGGGCGGCGGCTATGCGCTATTGGAGCCGTACTATCGCACTGGACCGCTGCCCGACGTCGCCGGTAGCCGGCACCGCGAGCCGGGCACGCTCGAATTCTTGCACCGCTGGGAGCAGCTCATCGGCGGTCTGTGCCGAGCAGGCTTCGTCATCGAAGACTTGACAGAACCGTGCCACGCCAACGAGCATTCTGCGCCGGGCGAATTTGGCCACCGCAGCCGATACGTCGCTCCGTACGTGCGAATCAAGGCGCGGCGCCTGGCCGACGGACATGGCGCGGTTCGCGAGGCGAAGATCGTCACCGATTGAAACTGCGTCGAGGTTAGTCGAAATGGTTCGAGATTTGTCCGCACGCCATGAGTTGGTGTCCGACCTGTTCACGCCGCCCGCGCGCCGTGCCGAGTGGGATCGCTTTCGCCTGACCGACGAGCAGGTGCGTTTCTTTCACGCGAACGGCTACCTGGCCGGCGTGCAAGTTCTCGACGATCGGCAAGTGGACGCGCTCTTGGCCGAGTTTGAGCAACTCACCGATCCGAAGCATCCTGGGCACGATCTCTTTTACGAATTCAACTCAAACGAATCGGCAGTGCCGGAGACGGTGCTGTTTCACGCGCTCGGTGCGTGGCGAATCACGCCGGGCTTTCACGACATCTTGTGGAACCCGGCGTTCACGGTGCCTGCGTCGCAGTTGCTCGACGGGCCGGTGCGGTTCTGGCACGATCAACTCTTCTGCAAACCGGCGCGGCACGGCGGCGTCGTGGCGTGGCACCAGGATTATTCGTACTGGACGCGGACCGAGCCGATGACGCACCTGACATGTTGGATCGGCCTCGACGACGCCTCGCGCGACAACGGCTGCCTGCACTACGTGCCGGGCAGTCACCGCTGGCGGCTCTTGCCGGTCACCGGCCTCGCGGGCGACATGAATGCGATCCAGTCGGTGCTCTCGGACGAGCAGAAACAACAATGGAAGCCGGTCGCGATCGAACTCAAGCGCGGCCAGGCGGCGTTCCATCATCCGCTCATGGTTCACGGCTCGTTCGAGAACCGCACTCTCCGCCAGCGCCGCGCAACCGTCATTAACGCCTTCCGCGACGGCGTCCGTTCCGCCTCCGACCAGCCGCTGCTCAACGGCGTGCCAGCGATCCCGGCGGGCGAAAAGATGCAGGGTCAATTCTTCCCGTTGCTCTACGATCCTGCCGCGGGAAGTTGAACGAGAGGCACGATGTCCGCGTGCATTCGAATGCGATCTCAATTCTGCTCGATGCGATAAAGGTGCGAGTTGGTGCGGAGAAAAATCGCGTGGCCGGAGATGGCAGGCGATGCGAGCGTTCGGCCATCGAGCTTGTTCTTGGCGAGTTCCTTGAATTGCATGCCCGGCTCGATGACCGTGGCCTCGCCGGATTCGTTGAGAAAGTAGATGCGGCCGTCGGCAGAGAGCGGCGACGCGGAGAAACTGCCGCCGAGGCGTTGCCGCCAGTGGACGCGGCCGGTGGCGGCGTCGAGGCACGTGGCGATGCCGTTGTCGCTCACGATGTAGAGCTCGTCGCCGACCAGGAGCGGCGACGGGTTGTGCGGGGCGCTCTGTTTGAGTGTCCACGCGACGTGCGTGGCAGTCACGTCGCCGCGGCCGTTGGGGCGAATGGCGTGCAGTTCGGGATTATTGTAGCCGGTCGTGATGAAGACCAAGCCGCGGCCGAAGACCGGGCGCGGGACTAGCGAGTAGCCGTCGTAGGTCGAATGCCACAGTTCGTCGCCGCTCCGCGGATCGTACGCCGAGACTCTGTTGCCGCCGGTGCTGATAAGTTGCGGCGTGCCGGCGACGTCGATCACGAGCGGCGTCGAGTAGGAGTGCGCGCCGGCGCCGCGGTCGCGCTTCCAGCGAACGTTGCCAGTTTGTTTGTCGAGGGCCACGACGAATTGGTGCTCCAGGCCGTCGCAACTCATGATGAGCAGATCGTCGGCGAGCGTCGGGGATCCGCCCGGCCCGTGCATCGGGTCGTATGCGACCGCGGTCTTCCAGAGAATCTTCCCGTCGTTCGCGAGACACGCGGTGCCGTTCGGGCCGAAGTGGACGAAGACGCGGTCGCCGTCGAGGATCGGGGTCGGCGACGCGTGGCTGTTCTTGTTGTGAATCTTGTCCGGATCATCGCGCCGCACGACTTCGACGTCGCGCACGATGCGGCCCGACTCGCGGTCGAGGCGAATCGCGCGCAGCGAGCGACCGTCGTCCGTCGCGGTCGTCAGCCAAATCTCGTTGCCGCGAATGACCGGGCTGGACCAACCGTGGCCCGGGACGGGCGTCTTCCAGCGAACGTTTTCCGATTCACTCCAGCGCAGCGGCACGTCGCGTTCCGCTGAGTGCCCTTGCCCGCCCGGCCCGCGAAACTGCGGCCAGTCTTCAGCACGCACTGACGAACCCAGCCCGGCAATCAAGACGACCGGCCAGCAGAGTTGTTTCATTCGTATCCTTTTCGTTTCTGGCACTCGACTCTTGACTCTCTGCTCTCGACCCCGCGTCACTTCCGCATGTCGGCCACCGCGACAGCGTAACCCTCGATGCGGTTGTCCGCGAGTTCGACTTCTTTCGCCTTCTCGCCGATCCGCACGCCGACGCGCATCATTGGCTGACGGGTCTCGCTGATCGAGTTCTTCGCGATCGTGATCGACTCGGTTTCGCCCTGCACATCGATGCCGACGCCATTCTCCGGCCCGCTGTCGATGATGCGGTTATTCTCGATGCGATTGCGATGCGCCGCGAACGCTCGCGACTCGTTGCGGAACAGCACGCCGACCTTGCCCGACCGGACGATTTCGTTGTCGCACACGAGGTTGTCCGTGTCGCAGTGGCCGATCGACACGCCGTAGCTGCGGTTGTCGATGAGCTGGTTTCGCTCGGCCAGACCGAACTTCACGCCCCAGCAGAAGAAGATGCCTTGATCGTTCCGCTCGCTCTTTGAGTTGCGGATGATCGGCCGTTGCGAGCCGGAGCCGGGGTGAAATCCGAGCTGCGCGTTGTTGTGGCTGTGGCAGTTTTCGACCACGACGTCGTGGCAGATTTGCCAACTGATGCCGTCGCCGTTGTAGTTTCGCGACTCGACGCCGCGCATCGTGATCCGGTTACAGTCTTGGAGAAAAATGCAGCCCGCGTAATTGCCGTCAAAGTTTTCGTTGTTGTCTTTGTTGCCGTCGAGCGTGATGTTTTCGATGACCACGTCAGAGATGTTTTCGCCGGACAGAATGGGGAAGAGGCTCAATGCAGTCGGTTCGCCTTTGATCCAAATGTCCTCGCGAAGCGGCCGATCGACTTTGAACCGGTTGCCGGACCGCGCGACGAGCGTGCGTTTCAGCACGAGCCGCTCGTCGTGGAACGGGCTTTTCGCTCTGATCGCCACGCCGTCGCCGACGCGAAAGCCCGACGCGTCCGCGAGCGTGATCTCTTGATCGTACCAATCGGAATCGGCCGCGACCTTCACGCTCCGCGACGGCTCCTTGATCAGGATCGAGTCGGCGCCACTGCCAACAAGCCGCACGCGCGACTGTAAGTAAACCGCGTTGCGCAGCCGGTACTCGCCGGGCAGCACGCGCACGGTGCCGCCGCCGAGCCGCGCGACGTAATCGACCGCTGCTTGAATGGCGCGGTCGCTGTCTCCCACGAGATCGGCCTGTTTCGGGCCGACCGTGATCGTGAATCGCTCTTGCCAGTTTGGCTCGCTGGCGTCGCCCGACGTTGCCCGGGGTTCGCGCTTGGCCGGGCCGTCGTCGGCGCCGAGCGAGCGGCCCGCGGCGCCGGCGCACCACGCGGCCGTCAGCCCGACGATTCCGCGCCGAGCGAATTCGCGCCTTGTGCTGATCGTCATGATTAGTTCCTCCAAACCTTAACGGGGTCTCGCCGCAACCGAGTGTGCGACACACGGCGTTCTTTTGTACAACGGCGCGGGGCGCAAATTCCAGGGAAAAGTGCGGCGGCCGAGATTCGGTTCGACCAGAGTCTGGCCGAGTCGATGCGGTGGAAGCCGCTTTTCCCCGCCCGGAGGACGCGACCAGCGGACGCAACCAGCACAACAAGGGGCGGAAGGAAGCGATCGCAGAAAGTGACGCGACACATGCCGCCAGCCATAACTGGAACTGTGTACCCATCCCGCGCGGGACGGCTCGGGTTAGTATCGAACGTCGCGGCGCTCACGACGGCTGGCTGGAGACGTGGGGCCCGGCGGCATCCGGCTCGCGATAGAGCCGCCGCACGTAGCGGGCCATGAAGTAGTCGGCAAGTCGCGGCCAGAGTCGATTGACGAGCAGCATGGCGCGGCCGCCAGAACCGACGGTGATTTCGTGCTTGCCGCGTTCGATCGCCCGCAGCGTGGCGTGGGCGACTACTTCGGGAGCGATCTTTCTGCGGTCTTGCCATTCGCGGCGGGCACGGCTTTCGAGCGTATGCTTTTCGAGCGCCGTGTTCACGAGGCACGGATTGACCACGAGCACGTCGATCGCGTCCTTGGCCAATTCCGCGCGGATGGCCTCGGAAAGGCCGATGAGGGCGAACTTGCTGGCGCTGTATTCCGGCCGGGCCGGGATGCCGCGTCGGCCCGTAATCGAGGCGATGTTCACGATCATCGGTCGATTGCCGCGTCGCAGCAGCGGCACTGCATGGCGAATCATCTCGGCGGCGGCGAAGAAGTTCACTTCCATGATGTTGCGCAAACGATCCGGGCCGGCGTCGGCGAAATGGCCCGTGGCAAGCACGCCGGCGTTGTTGACCAGAATATCGAGGCCGCCGAATCGCTCGACCGCGACGTCGAGCATGCGCCGCCGGTCGTCGTCGCGACTCACGTCGGCCGCGACCGCCACGGCCTCGGCCCCGTCGCGCTCGAGCGAATCGGCAATCTCGTCGAGCACCCGCTGCGACCGCGCCGCCAGCACGACGCGCGCACCACGCCGCGCGGCGAGTTCCGCCAGCGCGCGACCAATGCCGCTCGACGCGCCGGTCACCACCATTCGCGCTCCGGCCACGTGCCGCCTCATGTCGTTGCGCTCCGCGGTTGCGACGTGAAACTTGTCGGCCCGGTAGCCACGATCGCCGGATCGGAGGCCGAGGCCGTGTCGTCCAGCGTGAGCTGCTCGCGCACTGGCATGCGGCCAATGAATTCGTAATCATTCACCAGGCACGGGTGCTTGAACTGTTCGAGCGTGCCGCCGCGCTGTTCGAGGCGCTGGCGACAGAAGTCTTTCCAAGCGCCCGGCGGCAACAGGCCGAGCCGCACGGCGCCGAGTCGCCGCGACTGCCGCTTGCAGTGATACTCGGAATTCAGCCGGCACAGCGCGGAATCGACGCCGGACAAGAGCCGCCGTCCTTGCTCGTCCGACGTGATGTCAGGCCGTTCCACCAGCAGCGTGTAGTACGGCTGAACGTCGTCCCAGCACGGCGCGAGCGTGAACGCGGTCAGGGCGTGCGACATTTCGCCGAGCGCCCAATCGACGGCCCGCGTCACTTGCGATTCCGCCAGTTTCTCGCCGGTGATGCTGGCGAAGTGCGCGCCTTTGTTCAGAAACTCGAGCACCGGCGTGTCGTTGAACCGGCCCACCATGCGCACGAGGTCGAAGATGTTGTAGCGGCAGAAACCGCTCGGCGTCGTGAGCAGGATGAAGTAGTTCCGCCCCTCGACGAGTTCGTGTGCTTCGAGCACCGTCGGCATCGCCGAATTGGCCTCTTCTTCGGGGATGAATTCGTAGTAGTTCGTCGTCGGGTCGAGCACGCCGCCGGCCGAACCGGATTCCAGTGGAATCGTCATGCGGCCTTCCGAGGCAATCAGGCCGATGTCGCGAACCGGCGTCGTGCCGAACATTCTCGGATAATGCCGCAAGTAGGCGCGGACCGCGCCGCCCGTCCAATTGCCGAGCAGCTTCAAGTTTGGCCAGTAATCTTTCGGCATCAGTGTGCCGGTGCGGCTGATGATCTCTTCGAGTTCGCGTGCTCGGCGGCGATCGGGCGTGCCGATACGGGCCGCGAGCGCGTCGCGAATCGCGGCCGGGACGTTGAAGCGGTCGGACAGCGTGCCGTCGGCGATGTCGCGCACGAGGCTGTCTTTTTCCGCGTCGCCGAGCCGCGCCAAGTTCACGGCCGTGCTCGGATTGGCGGTCGTGAAATACGTGACGTCGCGCGGGATCGCCAGGCGCAGCGTCGTGTAGTGCCGAGCCGTTACGTCCTTGATCCGGCCCACCTCGGGCGGAACGCAGTAGAGCCGGCGCACGATCGAACTCTGCATGCTCGCGACCAGCCCGCTCACGCTGCCGCACGGCGTACCGGCGGCTGTGCGGAACTCGTCCCAATCACTGGCCAGTTGCACGATCGAGCCGTACAGCATGCCCGGATGGTCCATGCACGACTTCACGCCCCACACGAGCCAACCGCGGCGGAACTGCTTCACGTACTCTTCGGTGATCGGAATGTACTTCCGCGCCGTCTGCGTGCCGCTCGTCATCGCGAACATCACCAGCGGCTGGCCGGGACCGAGCAGCGCGTCGGTCTGGCCCGCCTTCATCTGCTCGATGTACGGCGTGTAATACTCGTAGGTTGTGACCGGCACGCGGGCGCGAAAATCTTCGACCTTCGTGATGCCGGCAAAGTTGTGGTCGCGGCCGAATCGCGAGTCGCGATTTTTGGCGATGCGATCGAGCAGCACGCGGCGCTGCAAATCGCGCGACGATCGCGTCGATCGCTCAAAGCGCCGCAACTGAAACTGCGACCAAATTCGGTACGGCCGGAAAACGATGCGATGAAGCAGTTGGCGAATTAGAGGCGACATAGCTGCCGTCCTTCGTCTGTTCCGCGGCGGGGCAACTCGGCGGGGCCGGTTCGGCCGTTTCGGGGCTGGCACTCATTTCAGCGCGGCAAGTCTACATCAAGATCGGCAACGGGACCGGCTGCGGAACGGGCGCGATCGCGGTAATCCGTTCTGACCGCAACGAACGTGCGGATGAATCACACGGGAGCGTGGCCGCGCGTTGTGAGCGTGAATCGCGTGATGAGCGGCGTGCCGGATTTGCCGCGTGCGGCGAAGTTACTTGGCAACGGCTGCCGGAACGGGTGCGGCCGCAGGGGCGTTTGCCGCGGCGGCGACCGCTACGCCGGCGTTGTTGTCCTTCGTCGGCATCGCGACGAAGTTCTTCACCGGCGCGCCGTCGGCCGCGTTCCAAATGCGCACCTCGCCGTCCCAACTGCCGGTCGCGATGAACTTGCCGTCGCGGCTGAACGTGGCCGTGTAGACCCAGTCGGTGTGGCCGGAGAGCGTGCGCGTCGCCGCGCCGTTCGCCGAGTTGAATTCACGCGCGGTCTTGTCCGCGGAGCACGTCAGCAGTTGAGTGCCGTCGGGCGTGAACTGAAGTTTGAAAATGGCCATGCCGTGACCGGGGATATCGCGAATCTTTTTGGCGTCGGCGTTCGGGTCCCACACCTTGATGACCTTGTCGCCGCCCGCCGTCGCGACCGATTTACCGTCGCGCGCGTACGCAACCGCGTAAACCGGCTCGGTGTGTTCCGGGAACGTGGCGATCGATTCACCCTTCGCGATGTCGAATAGCTTTGCCGTCTTATCGCGGCTCGCCGAAACCAGCCGGCTGCCGTCGGGCGAGAAATCGAGATCGAGCACCCAGTCGGCGTGGTCTTCAATCGTCTTGGCGAGCCTGCCGGTCGCGAGGTCCCAGATGCGGATCGAGCGATCGCAGCCGCCCGACGCGAGCAGTTTCGAGTCCGGGCTGAACGCGAGCGCGTGTACGCTGTCGTCAACTTCAAGCAGATCGCGAATCGGTTCGCCCGTCGCGACGTCCCAGAGCCGGACGACCCCGGACTGGGCCGGCGTGCCGCTCGCGGTCGCGATCCACCAGCCGTTCGAACTGTAGCGAATCGCGTAGGTCCGCTCGGGCAGCCCCGGCAGCCGCTTGACGAGTTTGCCGCTGGCGATTTCCCAAATGAGCACTTCGTGATAACCGCCCGTAGCGAGGTGCGTACCGTCGGGACTGAACGCGAGCGCCGTGATCGCGATCGGCATCGGATACACCGGCGGCGGGACGTTCAGGTTCTTCGGTTTCGGAACGATCGTGACCAGTTGCACCGAAGTCGCCGGCCCGTCGAACTTCGCCCCCTCCTTCACCCAACGCGCGATCAGATCGACCTGCTCCTTCGGCAACGCATCCTCTTTGTAGGGCATGCGCGGCTCGGCGTCCGGTAGCAAACAATCGACGAGCAGGCTCTCCTCCGGCTTGCCCGGCACAAAAACCGGCTTGTTGCTGATGCCCTTTGAAAGTGCATCGAACGTGCTCAGATTGAAGCTACCCTTCGGCTTCGTCGCGCCGTGGCAGGCCACGCATCGCTGCACGAGGATCGGCGCGATGTCTTTGACGAAGCTCGCTGGCTCGACCGGTTTGGCGTCTTGAACGAAGCTGACACCGGAAAAGAGCGGCAGTGCGATCACGACGGTGGACATCGAGATGATCATGGCTGCGAACCTCACTGGTTGGAACGATCGTTCGGCGGGTACGTTCGCCGCATCTCAGGTAGGTCCGCGACGCGGGCGTCCCGGCTCGCGGTCTCCGTGCGGCGTGCAGAAAGGATTATACACGAAAGATCGCCGCGTCGAACCTGTTTTTTGGAGAGCAGGTCGGTGTTTCGTTTGGCCGCAGGCTGCGGGCGCTCGCGATCGGAGCGCATCACTCCTCTGCGGCACGCTCGCTCATGGCCGTCAGTTCGACAAGCCACTCCGCTTCTTGCCAATGTTGGCGACACACGCCCGCAATAACTGGTGACTGGCAATTTTTCCTAATTCACGCTTGCGAACCCGAATCTGCCGGTTACACTGGTTCGCGACGAAATGCAGTCTTCAAACGGGGTCGACTCGAATGCAAGCTGCGGTTGGAAATCAGTTCGGCGAGTTCGAGATTCGCCAACTCCTTGGCCGTGGTGGCATGGGTGAGGTCTACGAGGCCTACCAGCCTTCGTTGCAGCGTCACGTCGCGCTCAAAGTTTTCCCCGCGTGGATGTCGGATGATTCCCGTTCGCTCGAACGGTTCCAACAAGAAGCGGCCGTTACGGCCCAACTCGATCACCCGAATATCATCCCGATCTTCGCCTTTGGCTGCGAGCAATCGCGCTACTACTTCGCGATGAAACTGGTTCGCGGGCTGTCGCTCGCCGAACTGATTCGCCGCTGGCACCGGCTAGAACAGGCGGCGAACCGCCAAACGGCCGAGTGGGAGCCGCACGAGCACGAAGAAACGATCGTTTCCGTCGATGAGAATACGGACGCGCCCGGCGTCAAGAGCGTCGCAGCGCGGCTGTTGCACCCGCGGCCGTCGAGCTTGAGCGCCGACGACATGGCCGCAATGCGCAGCGTCTGCCAGTCGTTCGCCGAAGACCGCTTTGTGTTCGCCGCCCGCGTCGGCGAACAAGTCGCCCGCGCGTTGGCCTACGCGCACGCCCAAGGCCAAATCCACCGCGACGTAAAACCGTCGAACATCATGGTGGACAAGCACAATCAAGTTTACTTGATTGATTTCGGCCTCACTCGCGCGATCGACAGCGAGGTCACTCACCACCGTTGCGGCACGCCGCGTTACATGTCGCCAGAACAGGTTAACCTCCTGGAACTCGACGGTCGCACGGATGTCTATTCGCTCGGCGTTGCGCTCTACGAAATCGTTTGTGGCCAAAATCCATTTGGCGACGGCGACGATGCTTCGGCGCTGGCGAAGAAGATTCGGACCGGCGCGGCGCAACCGCTGAAGATCATCTCCCCGGACGTGCCAGAACCGCTCGCGCGCTGCATCGAACGTGCTATGCACGTTGACTCCGCTTACCGTTTTCACGGCGCCGACGAATTCGCAGACGAACTGGACACATTTGTTCGATCGACTTCGGGGTTCGGCGTACCGTCCACCGCCACGATCGCGGCCACTGTGAAACAATCGTTTGGCTCCAAATCGCGTTCGCGACAGTTGCTGTGGGGCACGGTGGCAGCCGCCGTTCTCGTGGCGGTTTCGCTTGCCGTCATTCACAGGTTAGATGCGGACCAGGCGCCCGAACCGAAAAGTAAATCAGCCCAAGTGGCACTGTCCGATGCAAGCGATCGCAAAACAGGCGGCGCCGCTGGGGATTCCGTCGGTGCGAGCACAACCGGTCGCACGACTCCAACCACCGATCGCAGTGCGACTTTCTCGAACGATGGTCCGACATTGCAGATAGGCGCGTGGACCAAGGTTAATCTCGCAGGCGTCAAACTGCTTGAGACCCAGGACAACACTGGAAACACCTGGTGGTCACACATCCCCGAACGAAACGAACTGCGCGTGAATGCGCTCGGATTTACGATGCTTCGCTTGGGCGAAACGCACGCAACGCAATACAAGCTGCGGATCGGAGTTCAGCAAAACGAACGGGGTGGAGCCGGGATTTTTCTGGGCGACCATGAAGCGCTTTTGCCTGACGGCACGGCAGGAAGAAATTTTCATTTCATTGAAATCACTCACCACCCGTCAGTGCCTGAAGCGCCGTTGCCAAAAGCACCCTACACGCTAGACCGTTCTGCCGGCGTCATCAGTTACTCAGGCGGACTTCCGCAGGTCCACACTTGGCACGGCATCGCCTCGACCCCAATCCAATTCTCATCGAGCACCGTAGAGCACACCCTCGAAGTTTCCGTCGGAAAAGACGGAATCGAAGACGTGGCGTGGAATGGCAGCAAACTGCCGGGCCTAACAATCCCGCGCATTCGTGAGCAATTGATCGAGACCGACTTCTACGGTTCGGATTACGGATACACAGGGAATTTTGGAACCATCAATCGGCGCGGGAGCACAAGCGTGTTCCGAAACGCGGAGATCATGATTACCGCTCCGGAGAAACGACTATGAAAACCTCAGCACTGGCGGTGGCAGGACTTGTGACCGTGGGCGTGTTGGCGAGCGCCGCACTTCTTGACGGTGCGAACGCACGCAACACAACCCAGAAAGGCGACCGCGTACACGCCATCACGATTGAAAATCCGGCGGTTTGCCCTGCCACGACAGAAGTGAAGGGGCAGCTTGGGCACATCGCCGCCAACGGAACGGCCGACGACGGAGCGGACCATGCGGCCGACGAAATCCGGGTGAAAGTCTACGGCACGCCCCTAAGTTCAGTTCCGACCGCCCCAGAGGAGCCGAACACCGTGGCGACCCAGACCCCGAGTACTTTCAATTGGAGCGCGGCGGAAGTCCCTGGTGCGTCCTGTTCACTGACCGAGCCATACCCCGAGAACGGGTTTGTTGTGTGGGCAAAGTACTCGCCCAACGGAGATTGGGAGACCGGGTATCGCGTCTTTTGCGGGGAGTGCAAGGCGGAACTGCCTGCTGCGCGAAAAGCCAAGCAAATCGCCGGCGGCCTCAAGAAGCACCTGATTAAAGGAGTCAGACACCCGAAGCTTCCCCACCGATCAATGAGCACCGTCAAAGTCCCAGAGAAGGTTGGGGATCCAAAAGAGTTCACCGCCACCTTGGAGCTTGTAAACGATTCTGATGACTACGAGGTGTTTCTGCGGGTGTATCCGTATGTCCCAGGACTCATTCCGACCGACCCATCTCGAGTTCCGACCGATAGTACCGACCCGCAGCGACTCTGCAAGGCTACACGCATCGATGGAACTGCGTTTTGGAAATGTACAATGAAGTGCGAATTTTTGAAGGACAAGCACAAAGACACGGACGCTAAGTGTGGCCTAGCGGTCTGGGTCCGCGAAAAAACGGGCGGTCCGTGGGTTGTTCACTTTCAAACCTTCCACGCAAAGTTCAACAAGTGAGAAGCGGGATAGCTTCGTTCGGCTGATCTACTCAGCTTTGCACAAAAACTGTAGGGTGGTTACTTGCAACCACGCTTTGCACTGCCGGGCCAGACAACCCCGCATTCGTGAGCAATTGATCGAGACCAGCTTCTACGGTTCGGATTACGCACACACTGGGATTTTTGGAACGATCAATCAGGGCGGGAGCACAAGCGTGTTCCGAAACGCCGAGATCATGATTACCGCTCCGGAGAAAAGACTATGCCGATCACGATCGATCATCCTGTGCTTTGCCCAGCCCCAACAGACGTGACGGGCCAACTTGGATTCATCGACGCCAACGGAACGGCCGTCGACGGAGATGCCAATTCGGCCGTAGAAGTCCGGGTGAAAGTCTACGGCACGCCCCCCAATGAGCTTCCGCCAGCACCAGTGGAGCCGAACACCGTGGCGACCATACAGGGACTCCAATGGCATGCGAACCAAGTCCCCGACGCGTCGAGTTCATCAATCGAGCCTTACCCCGAGAATGGGTTTGTCGCCTGGGCAAGGTTCTCGCCAAACGGAGAATGGGAGGCCGCCTATCGCGTCTTTTGCGGGAAGTTCCTGGGGGATTAGCGGCGGGGTGGCAGGTTCGGAGTCTCCGGCGGCCCTGTAAATCCATTCAGCGCACAACTCAGGGCCGGCGAAGTCACCGACCCTGCCCCGCGCCCGCTTCTACACCTTGATCGCCTTCACGGCGCTGTACTCGGACGAGTCGGCGCCGTATTGGGCGCGGACGGCCTTCTTGACGGCGATCATTCTCGCACTGAGGCCGCCCGGTCCGTCGTAGGCGTCGAGCCGATCCTTTTGCTTCTGCACCAATTGCCGGCCGAGTGTGGCCATCGACTTGTTCTTGTCGGAGAAATCGTCGGCGAGCGTCTGCAAGTTCGCGGCGCTGATCTCCGCGGCCGGCGGCGCGTAGCCGGGGATTCCCGCGACGGCTTCGGCGAGTTGCTGGAAATTGTCGGCGATCTCGACGAAGCTCTGCTCGCCCGTGTTGCGGGCCTTCACGGTCGGCGAGCCGGGCGTCTCGCCGGGCGCCGGGGCCGCCGGCTTCCGCGGCCGGTTGCCGCGAATCTTGTCCGCCAGCTTCTTGATCGCGCGGGCGAACCTCGCCCACGCCACGTTGCTCTCGACGTACGACAGCACCCGGAGCGTCCGGGCCTTGACGTCCTTGACCATGACCTCGCGCACATCCACCTCGACGGAATACTGCGTCACGAGCGATCCGGTCTCCGTGTTGAGCGTGTCGAGTCCGTCGATGAACGTCTGAAGCGGCGTCGCAGCGAGCGTCACGTCGGCCGGGGCGAACACCGTGCTAAACGTCGCCACGGCCGCTTGCAACTGCTGAGCCCGCCCGAGCCGATCGGCGAAAGTCGTTTCAGAGATTGGCATTAGGTTGCTCCTTGCCTAAAAACGGCATGTGAATTCATTCATTAACCCGTCGCGCGAGGTCGTCAGTCTGTCGCGCGAGGTCGTCAGTCTGTTGCGCGAGGTCGTTAGTCTGTCGCGCGAGGTCGTCAGTCTGTCGCGCGAGGTCGTCAGTCTGCAGCACACCCTCATGAGAATGTTAGACGCACCTGCAAGAAAGTCAAGCGCGATCGTTCGATAGGACGAATCGATCGTTAGTTGGCGTTCCAACTGGTCGTCGGTTTGCCCGGACGGCTTTGCTTTGCGTCCGGAGTGCGGAGCAGCAAGAGGTTCAGTCACGCAACGCGGACCTCTCGTTGCTGCGCGATCCGGATGCAAGGCAAAATCCATCCGGGCCACTCGCCCCAGCCGGCGAATGATCTAAAAGTCGCCAATCTGAACGTCCGCTTCGAGGTCTATAGCTTGTCACTTTGTTGTTTCTGCTCTGTGCTCGGCTAATCTGCTCCGCTTTCGCCGCGAATGCGACGATAGATTGCCGTCGCCTCGTCGTATGCCTGCTTCGCCGCGGGCTGTTCGTCCGCGCGGATCTTTCCAACCTTTTGCGTCCAGCATTGATCGATCGACTTGATGCACCATTCGGCCGAGCGGCGGCTGGCGCGGATCGGTTTGTCGCCGACGAGGACGAAGATCGGGTTGGTGTGCGAGGTCGCCGGGATGCGCAGCGCGATCCAGCTTGATCGTTCGATGGCGATGTCGAATTCGAGATCGCGCAGCGTGCCGTCGGCGACGAGTTCGCGCGTGGCGGATTTCACGGCATAGCCGTTGACGATGACTTCGACGGCCACCTTGCGGCTGGAGCCGACGCGGGCGCGTTCGACGTCCCAGTACGGTTTCTGGCCCCACGGCCGCGATTGGATCGCGTTGCCTTCGGGCGTTTGTTGTTCGGGCAGGAACGCGGCGGCCTTGACGCGGACCTTGACTGTGCCGGGCTTGGCGAGTTTCAGTTCGCTGCCCTGCGTGCCGATCTCGCGATCGTTCACCGCGAAGTCGATTAGGTGGCTGCGTCCGTCGCCGACGTAGCTGCGGCCGTCTTTGATGCCTTCGGTCCACTTGTCGAAATCGAGCTTGCCTTCCTGCTTGATGTAGATTCGGCCCAGCCCGACTCGCTCGCCGTAGATGCACGGGAAATCGGTCTCGCCGGAAATCCTCGCGCGGAAGCCGCAGTTCAGCGTGTGATACCAGATGTTCAGTTCCCAGGTGTACGGCGTGTCCACGGACGAGATGAAATCGCACGTGTCGTGCGCGACGTCCACCGGGTACTCGTTCGCGCCGATGCCGTCCATCTGCGGGATCGCGAAATTCGGCAGCACCTCCGCCGCGCGGGTGTGGCTCAGCACGAGTTCGTTTTCCGTGATCGCCTTGTCCTTGTTCGCGTCCGCCAAGGCGAACGATTCCGGCAGCAGGCCCTTCGCGGCCTCGGCGTCGGTCAGCTTGCCGTCGGTGTTCGCATCGAGTTCCGCGAGCAGCCGCTTGGTCGCCTCGGCCGGATTCACCTGCAGGCCCCAGCCGGAGTGACTGAACCCGACGACGCCGCCCTGCTCCTTGCCCCACTTCAAGACCGGCAAATCCCAGCTCGGCCACTCGTCGATCAATTTCACCGGTTTGCCACCCGGCGGTGTGTAGTCGTCCTCCTTCAGCCGCAGCAGGCAAAGATGTCCGGCGTGCGACGACGGAAATCCGGAGACCTCGACGTCGTAGCGCATCAAGTAGTCGGGCGTCGAGAGTTCGTGTACCTTGCCCTCGAAGTACTGTTTTTGAAAATACCAGCACGGCCCCCACGACAGCACGCAGCCGACGTTCAGATCCTCGCCGAGGATGTGCCGCATCATGTCCTTGGGCAGCACGCCTTCCATCGGCGTTTCGTAGTGCGAGCAGCCGGCCGCGTGGACGTGGTGGTCGCCGGAGTACCAGCCCATTTTTGCCGGGTGAATCCAGCGTTTGAGGCGAAACGTCTCCTTGTGCGACACGCTCTCCGGCACGTCGATCGTGCGGCGCTGGCTCAGGTATTCCGGGCCGCGCGTGTACTCGATTTCGTACTTGCCGGGCGGGAGCTGCACCGACTCGTTGTGCGCGCGATAGATTTGCGGATGAAAGAAGAAGTCGGGTGCGGTGCGGCGCGACTGCGACGGATACACGCGCTGGTGCGAGTCGCGGATCAAGAACGACGCGGTCGTCGGCTTGCCGTCCTCGTCGAGCACGCCCAGCACGACTTCGGTGGAGGGCACGCACTCGAACAGGATCGGCACGGCGTTGCGGAAGCCGATGTCCTGCGTCCCCTGCCCGACGTTGAATTCGATCAACGCCTCGCGCTTGCCCGTGTCGCGCGAATAGAGTTGCACGAGGCGATATTCGACTTTCAATCCGGACAGCGTTTTCGTGAGCGGCTGCTCTTCGATCATTTTGATATCGAGGAATCGCTGCGAGACGTCGCCGGGCCGCACGACCTGACCCGGCGGCCGGGCCTTTTTCGGCTCGACTTTGCCGAACGGGTCGGGGCTGCTGCTCGAGCGAATGTACATCGGCGCGGCGTTTGGGCTTTCGGCCTTCAGCGCGGCGGTGACTCCGGCCTCGTTGTGAACCTTCACGAGGAACGTACGCCAGCCCTGTTCTTGCAATTCCGTCTTGGCCGGCCCCGGCGCGATTTTGACGCGGCTCTCCGGGTTGATGTTCACGAACGCGAGCACGTGTGGGTCGAGAATTCGCTGAATCTCGCGCACGCCCTTGACGGCGTTCGTTTCCTTGCAGGCCGCGTCGAGGGCCTTGCGGTCCGCGTCGCCGAGCGGCGCGCCCGAAAACACCAGTGCCTCCGCCACACGCTGCACCTGACTCGCGAGCGGTTGCAATTCCACGTCGGTCACGATCGGCAACTCGCCGGTGCCGCGTGACGCCTTTTCCTGTTGCGCGGCCGCGCCGAGGCACGACAGCAAAACACTCGAAACGACGAACGACAATGATCGGATGGTGGTCTTCATCATGACGAGCCCTCGTTCAAGCGGGATGAAGCAAATCCTTGAAGCACACAGATGGAGAGTCTAACCGGGCCGCGGGCAAACTTCACGCGAGTTTTCTCGGACGCGGCCGAAATGCGTCCGAGACCGTTGCACGCCCGGGATTGTCGGCTAGAGTATGCCCACTGACGGGGCATCGATCGCGAACGGCTGCTTTGTACAAGGAGTCGGTGATGACGAACACGCTTTTGATTTGCGTTGCCTGCTTGCTCGCGGGCACAGGCTCGGTGATGTTCGCGGAATACGCCGCGGCCGCGAACACGAGCGACCAAACGCCCGATGAACTCGTCGAGCAAGGCCAGCGCGCACTGCTGCAGCGAAAATTTCGTGAGGCCGCGGAACTGGCGACGAAGGCGATCGAACAGAAGCCGGATCTGCCGGCCGCATTTGTGCTACGCGGGCGAGCGCGGCAGCGGCTGGGACAGTTGGACGAAGCGATCGGCGACCTCACTCAGGCCGTCAAACTGAAACCGTCCGCCGAGGCGCACCTGATTCGCGGCGAATGTCATTCGGCGCTCGACCGGCACAAAAACGCCATCGCTGATTTCGACCGCACGCTGGAACTCGAACCGAGACTGCACGCGGCCTACCATCATCGCGGCCGCGAGCGATTCAAGAACGGCGAGATCGAAAAATCAATCGCCGACTTCGACAAGATGATCGAACTGGAGCCGGCGCACGAGAACGAATGCTGGGAGCGCGGCCTGTCGCGATACTACGCCGGTCAGTTCGCGCTCGCCCAGAAGTCATTCGAGGACTATCACAAGGTCGGTCCGCGCGACATCGAGAACGGGCTGTGGCGGATGATCTCGCAGGCTGAAGTCGCGGGCCTCCCCGCCGCGCAGAAAGACCTGCTCAAATACGACCCGAAGGAGCGGCCGCCGTTCCCGCTCGCCTACGATCTTTATGCCGGCCAATCCAAGCCCGAATTCGTCATCGAGCACGCCCTGGACGGCGCCACAGACGAGACGGACAAGAAGACACGCACGTTTTACGCACACCTCTACGTCGGCCTCTGGTTCGTCGCGAGCCACGACCGGCCCGCGGCGACCGCACACCTGGAAAAAGCCGCCGCGCTGCGCAGCACCGACTACATGTGGTACGTCGCGCGAGAACAACTCAAACGGCTAAAGGCCGAGCCAAGCGGCAAGCAATGATCGAGTAGTTTGATCGGACCGTGCTGACTATTGGTCCGTCAACCCTGCGGGTACGCCGTCAAACCTAAATGACGGGTGCCATGCCGTCGGCTTTGCGTCGGCATGCCCACGCCGAGCCGATGGAATGGCACCCAAACCCGTCAATTCGCGTTGACGGACCAATAGCTAGAAACTGCAAACGGCCTGTCCGTCGCCACTTGCGGACAAAATCGAAAATCCGGCAAATTCTTTGCCCGCTTTTTCCGCCAAATCTTGTTCTTGTTATTAGGAATAACTGCAGGCGCGAAGTGCACCGCGGAGTCTTAGTCCCGGTCTCAGCCGGGTTAAAGTTCCGACAATGGTCGAGTATGTCGCAGGCCGATCGCTGCCGGAAGTCGTTACTCCAACTCTGCGGGCTCGGCTTCAGGTAGTTTTATTAGTCGCCATGAAACAACATCGTCAAGAAACTGGACATGCGGCACAACGAAAAAACCGTGTGCGCAGAGAGAGAGCAACTGCTGAGTTACGAGCGAGGGGTCGATCATCAACGCCGAGTGATTTACCGGTCGCTGTCGTCCTCACGGGCGAACAATTGTGCGGTCGCTACATGGTTCGAGTGCATGACGCAGACATCTGGCTGACGTGTGCTCTGTTCACAGCCTTTTGCGAACTTTGCGCCTCCCGGCTCCACGGCGACGCGGCAGGACCGAAAATCTCCGGCACGTACATCCAGCGTTTGCGGGAGGCACTAGATGAAGCGATCGGCCGCGACGACTTCGGAGCATCACTCATCCGCCCGGCCGGGAAGGGCACATATGTGTTGGCGCTGCCCGGCACTGCGGTCCGCGTAGATCAATCCCTTCGCCATGTTCCGCTGACGAACGGCGAGCTTAAGCAACTCGTGGATAGACTGCTCACGCACTGCAAACAGTGACGATTGAGCAACTACCACGTGGCTCGTTGGAAAATGTTACTCGCTGTGACAAATTGTTAAAAAATGTTATTTGATTCGGCCAACCCTGCTGCGTAGGATTCCGGCCACGAGTTGAGGATGTGGTTGAGCGTTTGGCTGCTGAGTTGAAGTCATCGCTTAGTTGGAGTCGAAAATGCACAAGCGGCCGTTCAGCGTGGTTCGCACCCTCGCAAGGCGGACCTCTCGGTCGAGTGGCGGATTCACGCTGATTGAAGTATTGGTCGTCATCGGCATCATTGCAGTTCTCACGGCGCTCATCATGCCGGCCGTCCAATTAGCTCGCGAGGCGGCCAGGCGCGCACAATGTGTGAACAACCTTAAGCAGATCGGCACCGCGATACACAACTATTCGGATTCTCACGGTTGCCTGCCCATGGGTCGCGTGCCGATTTACGATCCACGATTTGCCGGGCCGAATCCTCCCTGTACGGCGCGACTCGTTGACAAAAGCGTGCTGGTGTCCATCCTGCCACAAATCGAGCAGGCGGCACTGTACAACGCAGTCAATCAAAGTCTCTCGATCTTCGCGTTGGAAAACACGACTACGCATTCACAAGTCGTTGAAAGCTACTTGTGTCCGTCAGAGCCAGGTGGGGGAAAGGTACTGCTGAACCCTGGCGCACTTGCTCCGATGGCTCCTGACCCGCCAGGAGGCCGGTGGGTGATGTCTCGCAGCAGCTACTCAGCTTGCTTCGGATCGTTTCCAGTCCTTGCGATGCCCGCGTTTTCACCCAACTGCATGGTACCTGCGACGCTCACCGCGCAAAGCAACGGTTGTTTCAATGACCTGAATCCGATTCGGCTCGCGGCACTGAGCGATGGCCTTAGCAGTACTCTGTTTGGTGCGGAGAAGTCACCGAGTACGTTCGGTGACCCGAACGGAGGTTTGGCAGCCGACAAGGGGTGGTACGTGTCCGGTAACCTGGCTGACACGCTTTTTGCGACGTTCTATCCTCCAAACGCCTACAAGCGAGTTGGCCTCGCTGGAATCGGGGCACGGACGCAGTCTGCCTCATCTCCGCACCGTGGCGGCGTGAACGCACTAATGGGCGATGGGTCTGTCCGGTTCGTCGGCGAAGACATTGACTCGTGGCCCGTTGATCCGGTAATCGGCCAACCAGTTGGCGCGACCCAGAACACAGGTGGCTGGTGGGAAAACCTCCCATCGCCAGGCGTTTGGCAGGCTCTCGGAACACGGGCGGGTGGAGAGACTATTGGCTCGCAGTTCTAGACGATTGAGGGATTGGGTTGGAGCAGAAGTCATCAACGCCACTGGAAGCACGACAACATGAGAGAATTCATTCTTCATCTCGTTGACTTCGTCAGAGGTCGATCGAAAGAGATCGGTGGAGAGCGGCCGGCCGTCTTTGCTCTTGGCTTTGTCATTCGATGCTCGGTGGCGGTTCTGCTTTTGACCGCGGCTTACCTCAAAATCAGGGGATACGGTGATTCGTCGTTGGATCTGAATGGAGCGTGGTACTCGAATCCGTTCCTCGAAGCGGTTGCAATTCAATGGGAGTTATTGCTCGGATTGTGGTTGATCTCTGGACAGTTTCAGGTCGGGTCTCGAATTGCGGCACTGGCGACCTTTACATTATTCGCCTCGCGCAGCCTCTATTTGGGATCGATCGGAGAAGTCTCATGTGATTGTTTTGGTTCGATCAAGACCAGTCCCTGGTTCGCATTCTGTCTCGACGTCGTGGCCCTGACTACACTCGTGGTGTTGCGTCCTCAAGCGTCGACGCTCATGGACGCGGGCGCATCTACTCTGCGACGACTTGTTGCAGTTGCTGGGTTGATCACGCTTGGTGCAGCAGGAATACTCGGCAGCATCGCAACCATTGCGTGTTGGACACTAGGCGGCGCGGAACCGGCCTTGGCTTTCCTGCGAAATGAGACTCTGTCAGTTCGCCCTTCTTTTGTTGATTTCGGCGATGGAAAACCGGGCGATGAATTGGAAGCAACCGTAGAAGTGGGGAATTGGACGAGCCGACCAGTACGATTGATTGGAGCGGCGAGAGATTGCTCATTTCTTGCTGTGTCCGACCTGCCTGTCACCATAACACCCAAGGAGAAGGCCGTCGTTTCCCTTAGACTGCGTGCGCCTCCAACTGAATCTGGCGGCGCACTCCGTCGTACCGCATCATTGTGGGCGGAGATTGACGGTGAACTTCAGACGATTCAGTTGACAGTCGCTTGTCGAGTACGATCTCCGTGAGTGGTTCACAGGAGAAGATCGTTCTAACCTTCTTAGGAGGTGACCCAATGACTAGAGTGTTGCGTGCGACATCGGGGCTGTTGGCATGTGTGGGCATCGTTGTCTTGGCGCTGGCTGTGCTGGCGTTCCCCAGTCAGCCGGCATGGGCGAGCCCCTCGCCCGAACCAGATGAGTGCTCGACGACGTGCGCGGGCGAAACCGAAGAGGAGGCTGCAGCATGTGGGTCGGAGGCGTGCGCGGCGAGGCATTGTTGGAGGACCTATCCAGCCTGTGATGGTTGGTGTATCCTCCTCTGGTGCGCTACTCGGACCCAGGACAATGTCAACTACTACTGTGCGTGTGGCAATTTCTGATCGCCAGCGCCTCGCGCGACAACGCGGAAAGTGGCGGGTGGCGGAATCGCCACCCGCCAACTTTGTTGCCCGGTTAGGTCTTCGTCTCCGATCAACCAAGAAAGTCTATCAAGTTGACGCAGAATCGTACTTCCAGGCCGTCTTGGCGAGCGGCGTTCAATCTTAGGCTCAAAGGGAGTTTCGACTGACATGAGCAGGTCCTCCAACTGGCAACTGTGTTGGTTCGCACTCACGCTCGTCATTGTTTCGACCCAAACTGTGGTCGCAGATGACTTGCCCAATGATCTCGCCGGCATACAGAGGCAGATTCAGACCGGCTGGGAGCACCTCAAAAAGCTTGACGAAGACTTAAAGACATACGACGTGTTGCAAGTCGTGAAAACGACTCAATCACGTCCCGAACTCAATCTCAAAGAGGCGACTGTTCGCACCCAGGTGAGCGTGGATTGGCCCAACGTGTTTCGACGACTACACATGGTTAACGACGACGCGAAATCGCCGCCTTTGCTCTACGGGCGAAATCCAGATTATGCATTCATCCTTGCCAAAACAGGCAGCGGCTGGCGATTGCAGGCATACAACCACGCCAAACCCAAGTCCAATCCAATTGATCACGAGATCCTCGACTCTGTACCCATTCGGGACATTTTGTATCCCCTGAGCTGTTCCTTTTATGGGATGGCCCTTCAGACTGACCTCTTGAAGGACAAGGACTTTCAGCTAACAGACTTCAAGAAGATGGCCGACGACAGGGTGTCAGTCCATTTCACCTTCAAATACATCCTCCCGGGCGACGAGAAACGGTTCGCTACCTTTGAGGGCGACATGCTCGTCAACCCTAGCCTGTTCTGGGCAGTTGAAGAGTGGAGCTATACGGGAGGAAACGGATCGAGCGCAACCATGACTCGGTCGGTCAAGCATGCCCAGGATGCACCGGATATTATCCTATGCCGCTCGATCACGAAGCAAGGCCCAATCCAGCGACTCTCGTTTGATTACGAAAATTACAGCTTCTCAGAAGCTCCGCTTGATGCATTTCGGTTAAGCTATTACGGGCTGCCGGAGCCGAGCGCGGCACCAAAGTCCACCAACTGGTTTTTTCGGCTGACCCTGGTCGCGTTTGGCGTTCTCGGACTTGCGCTAGTGTGTTGGATGATCGCCAGAAGGACTCGGTCCAAGACCCTCTATCCGGTCTAAATTTGGCATGAATCCGCACCGTCAACATTGACCGATGTAGGGAGGGATTAACGATGCGGACGCTCTTGCGGTCTCACATGGGATTCCGAGTCTTGCAATTCTCGGCGCTGGGAGTTCTCGCGCTGATAGGCGTGGCGCTTTGGGCGTGGAGAACTGGCAGCCTCGATAGTGTGAACTCATTATCGGTCACTCTCCTCCGAAACGACTTGGAACTGATTCCAATTGGAGCCGCGCAGGAGTTACCGTTCCGGATTGTCGCTCGCGGTCGCGACGCTGTCACGGTGATCGGATTCTCTCAGGCTTGAGCTGTGAATTGTTGCTTCCGTGCGAAGCATCCCGATTTGCCTTTCTCGGTGTTGCCCGGTCAAGAGGCCATTCTTGTCGCAGAATTAAGAGTCGCAACACCGGGTCCGTTTGAAGCGCCGATGAAGATGTACGTTGACGATCATGGTTTCCGAGAAGTTCTGTTGACGTTGCGTGGCACGGGAGTCGTCGCAAAAGAATCGGAGTAGACGTTCGCCGGTTACCCGACTGTCCCGGTTAATGCCTGTTCTTGCTCAAGATCAAAGGCCGAGTCGTGAAGCCGTCGGGCGGGGAATTGTTGTGCTCATGTTGATTGGGAAAATCTTGTCTGGCTTTTGCGGTAAGGCGTGGCCACAATACGGATCCATTCTCAAAGGAGACCGCGATGTCGCTGACCACGACGGAAGAGTTTGGTTTCGCCGATAAACTCATCGAGTATCTGACCGCCCATCAAGCCGAGTTACTTGCGGTGGGGCTGGACGTATCGGGCTGGATCACGGACATTCAGACGAAGAAGAGCACGGCCGTTTCGAAGGACCAGACGCAGGAGGCAGCCAAGACGGCACAGTCTGAGGCGACGACACAGACCGTGGCCGCGCTTCAGACGCTCTACGACACCGTCTCCAGCAAGGTCGATGCGGCGGCTGGGGCGGTCGGTAAGACCACGCCGACGGGCAAACAAATCCTCAACATCCGCAGCGATATCCGCCGCGGTCCTGGACCGGCACCCACAACGCCTGCAAATCCATAAGGCCATATAAGTTAATGGCTTCGGACGACTGTCCGAAGCCGTCGGTCGGCTGCCCGGAAGCTTCGGGCAGTTGCCCAGAGCCATTGGGTAGCCATCTTGAACCGTCGGGCAGTTGCCCGACGATTCCGGGCAGTTGTCCGGAACCTCCGGACAGTCTCGTGGAACCTCCGGGCAGTTGCCCGACGGTTCCGGCCGATTGCCCCGACACTCTGCCAATTGTCCTGAAACCTTGGGGCAGTCGTCCCGGACTCTGGGGCAACTGTCCGAAGGTCTTATCCGACTGTCCGAAGTTCTGAATCACCTGCCCTAATCCCGGATCCGGTTCGCGTCTTGCTGAAAAAGAACTTCACCGTGCTCACGTTGATCGGCTGCTGTGGGCGCGCACAAGAGCCGCCATCATCTCTCCAGCTAGTAGTATCGAGCGAATACTCGACACTGCCACCAGTCGCATTCCGCATTACCGCTTGCCGGTCTTTCTCGCGCCGGTTCCGGATTTTTTCTCTGACGACGAGTTCGTCTTGTCCGTCAGAGGCGCGGCGGGCTGACCGGCAGAGCCGCCGCTGGAGTAGAACTCCGCGAGCGATTGGCCCGGCGGCCGGGCCGCTTGGCGGGCCTCCGGAGCGTTGTTCAGCTTCACATGTTCGGCGGTGACCTTTTCGCCGAGGATTTGCGAGTAGACTTCGGGGCCGACCGTCGCGAGAGGTTCGAATGCCTTGGACTTGAACAGCCTGTGCACTTGTTCGCGCTGCTTGCGGCCCGCGGCTTCGAGTCCTTTCAGTTTCGAATCGGACGACGGCGTGTGGCGTACGAGTTCCGCGGCCGGTCCGTCGGCGTTCGGATTATTGAGCAGTTCGAGCGCGTCGGAGTGCGCCTGCTTGAGTGCGGACGCGACGCGAGAGATCCTGTCAGCGGGCGGGAGCAGGCTGTTGCGGCCTGTGTCCTTCAGGATCTGCGTGTATACGGCCGTCGCCCATTTCGCTTCGGCCAGGAACGCCTCGGACGTGCGCGGTCCGGCGACCGCGTGGATCACGTAGCCGCTCGGCGTGCAGAAGAACGCGGCCACATTGCCGCCGTCGCGATTTGGCGTCTTGCCGTCCGACGCAACGTTCACCGTGAACGTGCCGACCTTGTCATGTACCGCGATGTAGTGTTTCGAAAGGAAGTCGCCGACTTCCGGCTTCGCGAGCGCTTGCGTTCGCAAAGTTTGAGCGTTGTTTCAGGTGAAGAACGGGTCTTCGAAGTGTCCGGCGACGGCCAGGACCATGAGCAGCTTGTCCTGGCGGTCCGCGAGTTTCGCGGCCTTGTGCAAATCACTTTCCCATTGAATCGTGGTCCCGTACGAGCGATCGGGCTTGGAGTTGACCGGCTGACTGCGCGCGTCTTTCGTGGGATCCGCCCCCCCGAGCAAGACCACGGCGGCCAGCGCGACGGCTAGCGGCGCGAGGCGACTGAACATCGGATGTCCCTTTCAATGTGGCGGAGCGGTGCCACGAGCGATGCGTTCAGTGTGCCGCAGTGCGGGCTAAACGTCAAGTGGATCGTGCGAATGGCGTAGCAGATTCTTGATGCCGATCCGCTGGTCCGCACGGCCGTTGACGTGGCGCCCGCGGCCCATCGTAATCGTCAGCTCGTATCGGCCCGTGTCCGACTCAAACCCGCCAGCCTGAACAAATAGTTTCTGGCCGAATTGCACCTTGATCCGCACGCGGCTGTTCAATCCGTCGCCGCCATCGTCGTCGCGCGCGATCTCCGTTTGATTCTCGTCATACACCGTCAAGAAGCTGTCCAACCCGCCAGTGCCGATCTGGTTGATTGTCAGTTTGCCCTTCTTGGGCGCTACAACGCTGAACATGTCCACGTCGAGCGGTTCGCCGATCGTGCCGGCCTGCGCGCTCAGTTCGCCACGTGCCAGCTCGATCGGCGTGGCCAAGTCAAACGTGTTCGCGAAATCGTCGGGCGGCGGCGGGCCCAGCGTGATCTTGATTCGCGCGACGTTGTTCGTCTCGTCGGATTCCACCAGTCGATCGCTCGGATCGGCCACCGATTCGAGCCAGTATGTGCCGTCGGGCACGTCGGTGATGTCGATCCACTGGTCGGCGAGGCTCGAATCGTACACGTCGGCCCAGCCCACGGAGATGCCCTGGTTCTGGCCGCACGAATTGTATCTTTCCACCTGCGGCGTTCCCGGAACGGCCGGCTCGTACATCGTCACGTCGAGCAGGCAAAAGCTCACCTTGCCGCCGGCCGCCACGATGTCGCCGACGCCGTCGTTCTCGGTCATTGCGCGGAGGTTGTACACGGCGTAGTCGTCGAAATGAATGTGGCCGTGTTCGGGGTGGAAGGTGAAGGTGCCGACCTCGCGGTCGATGAAGCTGCCGCCTTGGTTGTAGATGCGCTGGAGCACGACTTGGCTGCCGTCCGGATTCGTCGCGCTGCCGCGGAGTTCGATCGGCCCGACGCCGATGTTGGCGACCGCGTTCGAGAACCGCATGAGCCGCCGGCCCGGCTGCTCGTCGGTGTCAATGTGCCAGCCGTGAAGGTATTCGCGCTCCTCGCTGGCCCACACGATCATGTCGGGCAATTGCTGCTCGACCGCGCTGGCACGCGCCGCGGCGACGACTGGCTCTGGTCCCGCGTGCGCGCGGCCGACGTGCGCCGCCGCGCGCGTGTCGCGCGACATGGTCCGAAGCAATGCACCAAGTCCGCTCGACGAGAGTAACTGACGCTCCTCCAGGCGCTCGACGCCGAAGGCTCGATTTACGATTGACGGCCTCGTTCGTTGGTTGGTGCGAAACATCGAAAGCACAACCTCTCCGATCTCTCGACATGATGGCAAATTGCGATCTGGTTACCGCGGCAAAAAGAGTTTACGCCAACTGCCGATGTCAGACAAGCGAGCCTCGGTGGCCGCCGGCCTGAATCAAATTGGTGAGACCGGCGATGCCGATTTTGCGACGGTGCAAAACGGCAACGCGCGCCGGCCCAGCTACCGCCGAACACCGACCAGCGCCATCAGGCCGCGGACGTCGTTGAGCGAGTCGAGCGACCAGACCTTCTGCAGCACGGCACTCCGTTCGGCCGGTTTCAGATGCGGTTGGGCCTCGGCGTGAAATTTCAGCTCGACCTCCGCGTCGGTCATCGGGTTTCGCGCGTGGCCGCGCGGGAATTCGACCTCGCGAACTAGTTCGCGACCGTCCGTCAACTTGACGCGGAGCCGGTTCGGGATTCCGGCCGGGTAGCGGGCCGTGAGCGTGGCGTCGCGGTGAATTTGAGTGCGAGCGACCAGCGCCAGCAGCCGCTCGTCTTGGAACCGGGCCGGAGCGAACTGGTCGTGCCCAACCTCGCCGTCGGCAAACGCGACGGCGACGCAGTACGGCAAACTGTGATCAGCCGTCTCGCGCGTTTTGGGCCGCCACTTTTCCGGGTCCGAGCCGATGATGTCCACGGCGGCGTCAAACGAATCGATGTCAATCCGATCGATCGCGTCGAGCGTCTTGTCGCCGCCGCCGATTTCCGCCCGAATCTGCAGCGCGGCGTCGATCGCGCTTTGCGAGTGATATTCCGCGGGCCAAAATTTGATGTAAGTCTCATTAATCATGAATCGCCGGCCGGCACCGCCCCAGTTCGACACGTCGAGCGCGCCGAGTGGCCCGGAGACGAGCTTCTCAAATCCGAACACGCCCTCGAAAATCGGCGCTGGACCGGTCATGCCGTCGGCGGCAACGAGCGCGGCGAAGACGCCGTTGCGGGCGGAGTTCGCAAACGCGCAGCCTTTCCACATCGACAACTCGCCCGCTCGTGTCTGACGCAACGCCACGCCGTTCACACCGGCCAATCCGAGCGCGTGTTCCATCCGCCGCGCGTCGCAGCCGAGCAATTTCGCCGCCGCCAGCGCGGTCGAGAACGAGCCGTACGTGACGTGATCCCAGCCGCGCGCGCGAATACTGGCCGCGTCGCAGAATCGACACTGCACTTCGTACGCCAGCGCCGCAGCCACAATCACATCGCGTCCGTCGCGGCCAGCCACTTCGGCCGTCGCCAGCACGGCCGGCAAGTTATCGCTCGGATGCGCCGGTTCCAGCGAAAGATACGTGTCGTTGAAGTCGAGGTATCGCACGAGCACGCCGTTGGCAAACGCGGCCAGCGGCGCGATCGATGTGCCGCCGTCAATCAGGGTTGCGGCCGGCGTCGCCGTCACCCGCCGCGCCACGCGGGCCGCGATCGTCGGCGCGTCCGCGCCCAGCGCGCCCAGCGCACAGGCAAACGAATCGATCAGCCGCCGCTTCACTTCGTGCACAGCGGTGGCCGGCAAATCTTCAAAGCGCAGCCGCTCGGCGTAGGCGGCCAAACTCTCGGCAAGCGTCGCGGTCATAATCCCTCGCCCAGGTAAAATGCTGATTCGCTGATGATAATCAGTGCCGCGGGCAAAACAACTGCGGCTCGTTGCCACTTCGTGCGGCGCACGGCGCGGCCGCAGGTCGTGTATGATTTGCGCGATGGCACGCGGACCGCGAGTCCCGCGAATTCACTGCGGCAACTGTTGAGAGCTTCGATGAAACACACCGTCTCTGGCGTTCTGGTACTGAATAAGCCCGTCGGGATTAGCTCGCGGCAGGCGCTCGATCGCGTTGCCGGTCTGTTGCCGGGCGTGAAGAGCGGGCACGCCGGCACGCTCGACCCGATGGCCAGCGGCGTGCTCGTCGCGTGCATCGGCAAGGCGACGCGGCTGATTCCGTTCGTGCAGCGAATGCGCAAAGAATATCACGCGACGCTGCGACTCGGTCAGCGGTCGAGCACGCACGACCTCGAAGCGCCGGTCGAAGAAGTGCCGTTCGCCGGCGCGATCGACGCGGCAAAACTCGAGGCGTGCCTCGCCAGATTTCGCGGCGCGATCGCGCAGGTGCCGCCACAGCATTCCGCCGTGCACGTCGCCGGCCAGCGCGCGTACGAACTGGCGCGACAGGGGAAACAGGTCGAACTCAAACCGCGCACCGTGCAAATCGAGCGGCTGAACTGCACTCGATTTGAGTTTCCGTTCGTGGACCTCGAAATCGAGTGCGGTTCCGGCACGTACGTGCGGTCGCTCGTGCGCGACATCGGCGAGGAATTAGGCTGCGGCGCTGTGATGACGCAGCTCGTGCGAACTGCAATCGGCGCATTTCGATTGCAGGACGCGATCGATCCGGACTCGCTCACCAAGCAGTCGTTGCCGCAGGTCGTGCGGCCGGCGCACGAAGCCGTCCGCGAACTGCCGATCGTGCGAGTGCCGTCCGAATTGATCGACGACGTGCGCCACGGCAGAAGAATCGACGTGACCACGGTCGGATCGGAAACAAGACCAGCCGCCGAGTGCGTTCTCGTGGACGACGCGGGCCAGTTAATCGCGGTGGCGGAACTCGACGCCGCGAGTCGCACGTTGCACCCGCGAGTCGTGCTCGTCGCCGATTGAATTAGCCGACAACCGGTTGCAGTTCGATGCGGGTCGGCCGCCCGGTCGAGTCCGACCGATGAGCTTCAAGACGAGACCGGCGCGCGTAGTTTTCCGGCAGGCGTGTGCCGCGCGAGGTCGTCGATCATTTGCTTGAGCGCTGCCGCGACGGCTTGTTCCCACGACACGCTGCCGGACGCACTCGTCGCCGGCGACAGGATGCCGCGCGAATTATTCACCAGCGCGCCGAGTCCATTCGAGTCGAATGCGGCGGCGATCTCGGCCGCCGTCGCGCCCTGCGCGCCGTAGCCCGGTATCAGCAGCCACAAGCCGGGCATCGCCGCACGCAACTCCGCGATCTGTTCGCCAGCCGTTCCACCGACGACCGCGCCGACCGCGCCATAGCCCGCCTGCCCGCGCGTCTCGTCGGACCACGCCCGAACCCAACCGGCCACGTGCCGATAAACCGGCTGCTGCCCGTTCGCGCCAATTAAATATTGAAGATCGCGCGAGCCGGTGTTGCTCGTCCGTACGAGCACGAACAGCCCGCGGCCGGCCTCACGAGCGAATTTGAGAAACGGCTCGAGACTGTCCTTGCCGAGATACGGACTGACCGTGAGCGCGTCGGCCAGCCAACCGGCCGCGGTGCTCGCCGCCGCCGAATCGTTTGTCGCCGCGTTCCCGAACGCCGCTTCCGCGTACGCTTCCGAGGTTGTGCCGATGTCGCCGCGTTTGGCGTCAAGGATCGTCAGCAATCCCAGCCGGCGAGCCTTGCGCAACAATTGGTGCAGCGCATCAATTCCGGCTGCGCCGTGCAACTCAAAGAACGCGCTCTGAAATTTCACCGCGGGCACCTGCGGTGCTACCACATCGAGCACTCGCGAGCAGAATTCCTCCGTCGCCTGCGCCCACGCACTCGCGGATGCCGCAGGACCCAGGGCGTGCCGTTGCTTGATCGGCTGCGGCAGCAAATCCGGACGCGGGTCGATGCCGACGATTGCCGGCGTTCCTTTTCGGCGCACCGCGTCCGCCAATCGATCACCGAAACACTCGATCGCCATCCGCTTTCCTTCGCCCGTGAGCGCCGATGTCTCGAACATTTCGCCACAGGCGTTTTGTTCGTTACGATGCGGCACTTCAATTGACAGCCAGTTCGGCCAGCACAACAATAGCTCTCGCTTCGTGCAAATGCACGATGAAACAAATCGGGGCGTGGCGCAGCCTGGCTAGCGCGCTTGAATGGGGTTCAAGAGGTCGCAGGTTCGAATCCTGTCGCCCCGACTG
>Ga0247727_10003870_pt1 | contig 32619 bp, 26 predicted proteins | sample WisWelCaveWW1625_FD_202498 | JGI IMG/M metagenome (GOLD analysis project Ga0247727, IMG submission 202498) | Biofilm microbial communities from Wishing Well Cave, Virginia, United States - WW16-25 | ecosystem: Environmental > Aquatic > Deep subsurface > Groundwater > Cave microbial mat | place...
CGACCGAGGTGGAGGCGACGGCGGTCTGTTGCGCCCGTTTGACGACGAGCGGATCGATTTGACGTGGTCTGGCCATGCCTCCACTCTACCACTGTTCGTCTCATCTTGAAAGCGAATTAGAATCAGAAGCAGATCGCTCGATCACTCGGACTGTCTCAGTCGGCAGTGGCCTGTGCGCTGCATCCGACGCTTCGCCGGTACGTCAGCCCGTCCAGGCGCCAGCAGATTCTCGAGACTGCCAATCGACTGGGTTACGCGCCGCATCATGCGGCCCGTCGGCTGATCCGCCGTCGCTTCCAACCGCCCGTGCAAGCCTTTGATCAGGCGGGACTCATCTACTTCGGCGGACGCGCCGAATTCTTGGATTCGGTGTGTCTGGCCATGCTGCTTGGTGCCGAGCAGACGTTTTCCGAACTGTCCGCGTCGTTTCTATTCATCAACGCCGGTCGTCCCGGTGGCTGGGAGAAGGTGGAACGCACCGCGCGCAGCAGTGGGGTGGATGGTTGGCTCGTGTATGGCGCACTTGATGACGAAATGGCGGATCGGTTGAAACGCGGCGGGCTGCCCTTCGTCGTGGTGGGCGATCATGGTTGTACGCAACCCGTGCATTGCGCGCGGATTGATAATGTGGCCGTGGGGCGAATGGCGGCGCAGCACCTCGCCGCGCGGGGGCATCGCCGGGTGGCCTATCTGCGCGGTGGCGATGAAGACTTCGTCTATCAGTTGGAGGCCTTGGCTGGTTTTCGCGCCGCGGCAAGCGAACTCGGTTTGGATCAGGATGAAGAACTGATTCTCACGCCAGCCCAGTGGGTCGGGCAGAGAGTCATCGATACGTTGTGGAAGAGGGACTCGAAACCCACCGCCTTGTTTGCGAGCGAGTTCGACCTCGCGACGGGCGTGGCGCAGGTTCTCCGGGACGCCGGGTTCGCCGTTCCCGGTGACCTGGAGGTTCTCGGGTACGAACTGTCGCGCGTGGAATCCCACGCGAATTCGACGCGGCTGGAAGCGCCGATGGCTGAGGTCGGGCGACAGGGCGCGGCCCTGCTGCACCGCATCGCGGTCGAGGCGGCCACGACGCCGCAGGAAATAAAGATTTCGCCTTCGCTCGTGAAGGCGAACACAACCGAAGGGACTCGTGTGTCATGAATAACCAAACATATTTTTCGCGCTCGTGGTTCAAGGCGGTCGTCCTCAGCCTGTTGGCGGCCGGCCTCAGCGGGCCACGGCTGCTCGGTGATGATTTTACGGCCAGCACCACGTTTGATGGCGTCACCACCAACACGGCCAACATCCATGTTGGCCTTGGATTTTCTGACATTCTGATCACGATCACCAACGGCGCGCAGGTGATCAATACCGGACGGGTCAACCTCGGCTACGCCAGTCCGCCCTCCAGCAACACCGCGATCCTGGTGACCGGCAGCACGTCGCTGTTGACCAACACCGCCCAGGTGACGGTGGGCCGACTCGCCGCGTCCAACACGCTCGCGATTGTCGATGGCGGACGCGTGTTTAGCGTGGGTGGTTTTATTGGCGGGCAGGACGGAGATGATGGCCCCGCCGGCAGCAACAACGTCGCCATCGTCAGCGGCACAGGCTCGATTTGGAATAATAACTCAGGTGTGCTCACGGTTGGAAAACGATCGATTAACAATCAGTTGATCGTCACCAATGGCGGACTCGTCGTCAGCGACGCCGGTGTCATCGGCGGGGATGTGAACCCCACGTACAGCGCGAACGCCGCTCAGAATACCGTCATCATTACCGGCACGGGCTCGGTCTGGACGAATACGACCGGGGCGCTTTACGAAGGCATCAGGGCCGGGTCTGAGGGATCGTACAACCGCTTGATTGTCTCCGCTGGCGGGCGCGCGTTCGGCGAGTTTGGCCTCCTGGGCGTTGCCGCGACGTCCAGCAACAACACGATGGAGGTCAATGGGACCGGCTCATTGTTGCGATTCAACTCGGAAATCGAGGTCGGTTACGCCGGGACCGGCAACCAGGTCACCATCACCAACGGCGGCCAGTTGGTCGTCGGCGTGAACGCCAACATCGGTCTGCTCGGCAGCGCGAGCAACAACAGCGTGGTGGTGACGGGCGCCGGCTCGGTCTGGACGAACGGGTTGAATCTGGCTGTCGGCCGATCCAGCCGGGGCAATCAGTTGACGATTGAGGACGGCGGGCGCGTCGAGAGCGTCAATGGCTGGCTCGGCGGTCGTGACGGCGATGCGAGCGACGCCGCGGCCAGTAACAACACCGTGCTGGTCACGGGACCGGGCTCGGTTTGGAACAACACGGGTGTCGTTCGACTCGGAGGAAACACAGTTGGCAACTCGGGCAACCAGTTGATCATCACTAACGGCGGCCTCGTCACCGCCGGTGGCCTGGTCAACGTGGGCATTGCCAGCAGCGGCGTCAACAACTCGTTGCGCGTCGTGGACGATGGCGTGTTGGAGACGGCCGCGGGTCTGTCAACCGGCGGCGCCGCGGGCAACACGATCAGCAACATCGGTGGTGTCTTCCAGTTCACCACTGTCTCGCCGAGCATTTCACCCGCGGCGGCTGGCCGCATCGCCGTCACCGACGGCGTGATCGCCTACCGCAACGTCGCCACCGCGAATATCTACAACTCCCAGGTGTCGAACATCGTGTTTGCCGGTGACAACACCTTCCGGCTCAACTCCGCCTCCAACACCACCGCCAGCCAGACGTACAACTTCACCACCGCCCTCGGCCCGACGAATTTCGCGCGCTTGGAGATGATCAACGGCGACACTGCCTATCGCGGCGGAGACATCACCATTGGTGGCGGCGGTTCGATGCTTGTGTCCAACACCCGCGCCACCATCACCGGCATCCTCACCAACCTCGGCGCATTCAGCTCGGTCAACGCACAGGCGACGTTCCAAAGTGCCGTGTACAACAACGGCACCTGGGCCACCGATCCCACCACCAACACCTTCGCCAGCAGCTACACCGTCGGCACCCTCGGATCGATCACCATGACCGCGGGCGACGTGATGATTTTCAACAACGACTTCATCAACACCAGTACCCAGTCCAACACCTACAACACGTTGGATGGGAAGTTCCTGTTCAACGGCGTCGCCACCACGCAACGCTTCTACACCGCCGGCCACGAACTGGGCCAGGCGCCGACCTCCCCGATCAACACCAATCGGCTGGCGGGCAACGAGATTGGGTTCACCAACAACTTCGCCCTCGGCACGTTCGAGATCGCCAACTTCAGCACCGTGCGCGTCAGCGACGCCTTCAGCCTGCTCGGGCCGGGCACGAACGACAATCTGCGCGCCGCGCTCTACGTCGATAACCTGTTCATGTTCGCCAACTCGTTCCTGATCGTGGACACCAACGTGACGGTGTACTTCAAGAACTCCAATGACTGGAGCAACGCGAACTTCGCGTTGCTCGGCGACGGCGAGCTCCACCAACTCTTCATCCCTGAACCCAGCGTCTTGTTGTTGTTGACCATGGCGGCGGTCATTGTCCGGCATGCGCGGCGCCGGTGAGATCAAGACTCTCGCTGATCAGCCAACGGCTGCAACTCTCCATGCAGGCGGATGGCACCGACGTCCTCCTCGAAGACCTCGCCTCTCGAACCTGCTGGCGACTTGACGAATCCACGCGGTTTGTCGCGAAGGACGTTCCGCGGTTCGACCACGCAGCCTATGCGGGTGCGGCAGTCGCGCTGACGGGAAAGGGCACTGCGACGAAACTGGGCGAACACACAATCCGCAGCGTCCATCACACGCCGGCTGGCACGCTCACGCTGCGGTTCGTGATGGAGCAAGATCGTCTCCGCGTGATCGCCGAGGCGGACGGCACGCACGGAGTCACATCGCTCGCACTGCCGGGCACGTTCCGTCCCGACGACGGCGGGTTTCTTTCCGTCGTGCCGAGTTGCCAGGGCGTGCTGCATACCGGCAAAGGGCCGGCGTTCTACAAGCCGCTCTCAGCAAAAGGTCATCATGACGGGTTCACGATGTCGATGTTCGGGCAGCTTGGCGACCGCGCGGCGCTTGTCGTCATCGCCGAGTCGGACGCCGATGCGGTTTTGCATTGGGAGAAAACCTCGGCCGGCGAAGTCCGGCTCATGTGGCTGCAGCATCCCAGCATGGGCACGTTGTCGTACGACCGCGAGGTGGTGATCCTCCCGTCAGAGAACAGCGTCACCTCGGTCTGCAAATGCTACCGGCACTACGTCATCGAGCAAGGACGATTCCGCAGTTGGGAGGAGAAACTGTTCGGCGCGGCGCTCGTGTTCCTCGGCTATTTCCAGGACCACGACTGCGACTACGCCGCCAGCCTGCGCCGTCTCCGGCAGATGGGCATCGACAAAGAGGTCGTGTACCCGATGTGGTGTCGGACGACGTGCGACACCAAGACCGTGATGAATGCCGACAGCGCCGACACGCGCACGCACGCGGCGCTCGCCGAGCAACTCGGTTACCTCCCCGGCAGCTTCATTTACATCGTGGACGGACAAGAGGGGAGTGGCGATCTGATGCTCCAGCGGGACGGCCAGCCGTACCTCGCGTGGCAGATCAACGAGATGAAGTGGCACAACCTCAGCGCGGACAGCGCCGCCGCGTGGGCGCAACGATTCCTCGATCACGAACACAGCGGGCTTCAATTCGTTCACTTCGACGTGCTCGCCAGCCGGCAACTCGCCGAAGATTTTCATCCCGCCCACCGCGCCGATGCCCGCGCTGACCGGGAGGGTCGACGCCGCATCCTCGAATACGCGGGCTCGAAGGGCCTGGACGTCTCGTCGGAAGGATTCTTCGACCGGCTGACACCGTACTACGACCTCGGCAACAGCAAGTACCCCCTCGCGCTCGGCGGCGATGAGTATTGCGTTGTGCCGATGACGATGCTGGTTTATCACGACTCCGCGTTCCACACCTGGTGGGAGGTGGACAACTACAACAACCCGCATCATCGCTCGCAGGGCGGCCGTGGTTTCTGGGAGCGCCTGCCATTCGGGGGAGGCTTTGCCCGGCAACAGGCCTGCATGGACGCGCTCATGGGCACGCCGCCCGACATCTTTCCGATCGGCCGGCAGTATTGTTTCGTGCCGGAGAATCATCCCCAAGTTTACTTCTACCGATTCACGCTCGACGATCCGTCCGTCCAGCGAGCGATCGCGTCTGCGAAACCCGTCATGGCTCCGAACCGCCGCATCGGCCGCCGCGAGCTGGTCGAGCACCGACTGCATCGTGCCGACGGCGCGCTTCAAGAAACAGTGTTCGCTGACGGCACGCGGGTCGTAGTAAACTTCGCCAACGTCGCCCTCGAAGCGCCCGGGGTTGGGCTGCTGGCGGCCGAAAGCTGGAAGACATTCGAATGAAAACTCGCACTGGTCGCCTGCCCGTTTTTGTGAATTCCTCACTGGCGGACTCGCTGGACGTGGCCTACGCGCGGGTGTCGTTGCCGTTGGCCAAGGGCGCGTTTCGCGGGACGCCGGCCGTCTCGATCAAGTCGTCGGCAGGCAACGCCGTGCCGGTGCAGACGGAGTTGCTGGCGCGCTGGCCCGATGGCTCGGCGCGCGCATTGCATGCCACGTTTCCCGCGAAGGGCGGCGTGTATCAGGCGACCATCGGCGCCCGCGGAAGCCACGCCGGCGGGATCAAGCTCGCGCGCAAAGGCAACGACAAGGTTCTGGTGACCAACGGCCGGCTCACGGCGAAGCTGGGCGGGACCGGTCTCGTCGAATCCATCGCGCTCGGCGGGAAAGAAATGATCGGCCCGGGCGGGATCGAAGTGCGCGTGGTGGACGGAACGCAGCAGACTTTCACGGCGACGGCGGCGCGCGACGTGAAAACCGAGGTCGAACTGGCCGGCCCGCTGCGCAGCATCATCACCCTGACCGGCAAATGTGCACTCGACGCGGAGACGTTTTTGAATTTCCGGCTGCGCTTCGAGTTCCTGGCGGGTGTCGAAGGATTTTCGCTGGCGTACACATTTTTCAACCTCGAACGCGGCCGGGATTTCTTCGACGTCCACGCCATCGAACTCGAACTGCGCCTGGCGGACGCGACGAATCCGCAGCACACTGTTTATCAGCAGAGCTACGGCTTGTTTTCCACCGAGGGCCGGGTCGTGACCACCGCGCAGCCGTTCCACGTGCGCGTGGACGACTCGAAAGCGCTGGCCTACGTCCATAATTACGACGCGCTTGGCGATCAGCACGACTATCCGTTCTACCTCAATCCGCCGTGTGACCGCATCGACAACTGGGCGGTCATCTCGGATGGGCAACGCGCGCTGCACGTGGAGCTGGACGATTTCCATCTCCTGCGCCCCAAAGGACTCGATCTCGAAACCAACGTGGTGCGCTTCGGTGTGTGGCCGGCCTGGGCCGGCACACTGGAACTCCAACAGGGCCGCAGCCGGCAGGTCACGGTGCGGGTGGCGTTGTCGGATCGCGGCGTGCCGACGACGCAGAGCGCGGGCGTGGTGGCCAGCGCGCAGTTGCGCGACGTGTGGCGGGCGCAGCTCCCGCCGAAGGTGTACGCCGACGCGCAGTTTTTCGATCAGGGCCGCGTGTTGCCGTATCGCCCGAATGACCATCCGCGTTTCGAGCAGTGGCTCGGCGACATGTCGAGCGGCTTGAATTCCATCGCGACGTTCTTCGATCTGGGCGACACGCCGGACAGCGGGTATCAGACGACGTATATTCCCGTCGGCGGACGCATCCGCCACGTCCGCGGGCCGGGGCTTGGGCCGCGGTACTACTCGTCGTCGCTCCATTTCCCGATGACGAAACAAAACACCCTGACGGGGTTCGAGCCGGTCTGGGTGAACAACGAGTACGACGTGATCTTCTGCCTGGGCACGGAATTTCTGCGGACCGCCAACTTGTCGCTCTTTCAGAAGTTGCGCTGGTTCGCGCGCCACACGATTGACGTGGACTTTCTCTATTACTCCCACCACCGCTGGTTGAATCGCGCCCAGCCCGCCCACAGCGAGCGGCACACGACCACGGGCGCGTATCCGTCGCATTTCTGGACGCAATGGCTGGCGCAATACTACCTGCTCACGGGCGACCCGGACGCGCGGGAGGTCATCATCGCGCTCGCCGAGAAGACCATCGAGAACCTCGAAGACCCGACGATGAAGGAAATCTTCGGCGGCCTGAACCGCGAGATCGGCTGGGGCATTTTGACGATGATCTGCGCGTACGAAGCGAGCGGGATCAAGAAGTTCGACGCCTACGCGCGGCGGTTGTTGGATCGCGAGATCGCGTACGGACTGCCGGACGATCTGCCGAACTTCAGTTTTGGTTACACGTCGATCCTGCTGGGCGCGCGGCAGTATCTGCAACTCCACGCGGGCGAAAAGCAGGTCGCGCCGGTGCGAAAGTGGGTGCTGGCTTTCGTGGACCTGGCGATCCGCTCGTCGCGTCAGGCGCCGGGCGCGTTGGAGAAGAAGGAGGCCCGGGACGGCACGCAGTCGCTGTCGCTCTACAGCTACGACATCGAGGTCTCGCAACGCGGCGCGACCCACATGGGCTTGCAGCGCAGCGGGATTTTCGGCACGCACACGATCGCGCTCGACCCGATTGCGTACGCCCACGAGATCACGGGCGACAGGAAATACATCGCGGCGGGAATGCGTTCGGTGGAGGCGCTGATGGATTCGAAAGCGTTCCTCAACCCCACGCTGGAAGGCAAACCGTACGCGATGGTGTACCGGACGTTCATCAACTTCCTGAAAGCCGCGGCGGAGTTGGGGTATCTGAAGGCATACGGCTACAAGCATTAGCCCATGACGGCGGAACAATATCTCGAATCCATCATGCCCACGCGCGACGAGGTGGACGCGTTTCTCGAACCAGACATCGACCCCCAGCGCCTCAGCCGCCATGGCGGCGTGAGCTACGACCCGGAGTTGGGTTGGATTCGCGTCGCCGCCGTGCGCCAAGACGGCGTAGACGATTCCAAAACGTTTTACTCCTACGAGCCTGATCACGCGCGCAAGGTGATCAACGGCGCGGGGCAGCCCGGTCGCATGCACACCTTCGGCGACAGCTTCACGCATTGCGATCAGGTCAACGACGGCGAAACGTGGCAGGAATATCTCGCCGCGCACCTGCGCGAGCCGGTGCGCAATTACGGCGTCGGCGGCTATAGTGTGTACCAGGCGTACCTGCGGATGAAACGCGTGAATGCCGCCCGGTTCATGCCCTACGTCCTGCTGAACATCTACGACCACGATCATTACCGGAACCTGTTCAACTGGTGGGCCATCAACTACGGCCGGCGCGTCGAATGTGGGTTCACCTGCCCGCATCTCCGCGTCAACGTCGCAGCCGATCGCATCGAGGAACGGCCCCATCTGCTGAACCGGCCGGCGGACGTGTACAAGCTGTGCGACCGCGACTGGGTGATCGAGACGTTTCGCGATGATCCCCTGCTCCCCATCGCCCTCGCTCGCCGCCACCCGGAGTTTGCGACGCAACAAACCGTCGAGCGCGTTGCCGCCGGTTTTGGAATTCCACTCGACCGTGTGGCCGGTCAGACGCCGGGCGAAGCCATTGAGGCCCTCGCGGCGGAAGCGGCGTTGTGCGCCACGCGGCACGTCGTGAAACTCGTCGAAAGCTTCGTACAGCGCACGAACAAGAAGCTGATGATCCTGCTCTCCAATTGCGCGCCGTACACGGCGGACTTCCTCGCGGGCCGGCCACGGTGGGACCAGCCGTTTGTCGATTTCCTGCGCGGCCGCGGGTATCCGGTTTTGGACATGCGCGAGGCGTTCGCCGCCGAGTACGCGACCTGCCGGGCGGAGCCGACGGAGTATCTGCGAAGGTACTACAACGGCCATCATTCGCCCGCGGGCAATTACTTCACGGCCTGGGCGATCAAAGACGCGGTTGCGCAGTGGTTGGAACCAAAACCCAGCCCGTACGCGCCGCACGACGCGGCAGCGTTGGTTGAGGATGACGGGTGGAAGAAAGCCAATCAGGCGTGGCATCCCGCTGCGGAACTCTAGCAAAATGAAAACGCGCGTATGCTGGTTGTTGGTTTCCCTGGCAAGTGTGCAGGGGCCGGTATCGGCGGATGTCGTGATTGAAGCCGAAGATTTCCGGCCCTTGGGTCCGGGCTGGAAGATGGTGATGAACGGCCAGGGTAATTACATGGTGGACATCATCGGCTTCAATCACATCTCCGGCGAACGCGTGCTCTCCGTCGACGCGAAACTGACGAACGCGACGGCGGTCGCCACCGTCCAGATTCCCGACGCGGGTGATTACCGGGTGTGGTCACGCTACGAAGCGCCGACGGGGACCGAAGAACGATTTCGAGTCGAGATTCAGCAGAACGGCCAACTCGTCGGCGCCGCCGTGATGGGCGAGAAGGACGCGCCCAAGTATTGGCTCCACACCACGACGCCCGTCGGCCAGTTTGACATTTCCTATGGATCCGAGGGTCTCGCGGACCAATCGTTCGCGCTGAAAGGATTGCAGGCCGGTCCCGCCGAGATCACGCTCGTCGCGATCGAACAACCGGAGCCGGCCGCCAATCGCAACGTGGATTTCATTTTCCTCACACGCGACCCGAGCGAAGCCTTGCACGCGGCCGGTCGCCACGACCTGTATCCGATTCTCGACGCCGCGCTGCCGCACATCCCGCCGCGTTATTTCGTGCGGCTCACTTCGCCGCAAGCGGGATCGTATGATCTGACCTACCAGTACAATCGCGGCCCGTGGTACGTGACCGAGACAAACGTCACTCTCGAAGCCAACCAGCCGAGCCAGTGGATTCCACTGCGGAAACAGGACGTGTGTCATTTCACCGGGCTGGAAGTGAAGCGCGGCAGCGGGGGGCTGGATGTCCGCATCGAGTTGGCCGGCACGGCGGCCGGCACGCCGGTCTTCCGCACGATTGATTGGAAAGACCCCGATGCCAACATGGTTTCGATCAGTCTGCCGCCGTACCCGCACAAGTACAAAGGCGAACGCATTCAAACCGCCGAGGAACAATACCGCGACATCCTCGCCTGGCTGAAAGCGCACCCGAGCAAAGTGGGACGCGACCCGAAAGTGTCGCTGGGCGTGGGCGGCTGGATGCCGATCTGGCAACGGGGTCGCGTGGCCGACGCGGCGGCGGATGTGTGGTTCGAACTTGGGATGCGCTCGTTCGTCGGCGGCTCGGCCGACCACCTCGCCATCGCGCGAGAGCGGTTCGAGAAACGGGGACTGACGATCGGTCGCACCTTCGTGCTGGGCGAGTATCGGTTCATGCCGACGCCGGAGAACATCGCCGTGGCGAAAAAGCGGGCGGAAGACCTGGGCGTCATGCCGCTCATCAACCGCTTTGATTACGGCGACGAGATTGCGTTCGCCGAGTGGCTTTCGCTTCTCACGCCGGAGGAACTGAAAACGAAATTCGCGGAGTGGCAGCAGAAAAGGTACGGCAAAGTGATTTTCGTCACGCCGGACTCGAGCGCCGCGGCGGCCAAGTCGAACCCGCAGCTCTACGTGGAATCGCGCGAATTTTATGAGGATGCGGCAATCGAGAAGGTCGCCTCAATGGCGCAGGAGATCCCGAAGCAACTCGGCGCGGACGTGGTGTACGGCGGCAACGTCGCCCTGCACCCGTGGTATTACCCCGAGATCGCGAAAGACGTGAAATGGTTCCGGCGCGGCGCGGCCACGTTCGGCCGGCACAGCGAATACTTCTGGCAGGTCGGCCAGCCGGGGCCGCTCATCAACGCCTACGCCGCCGATCACTTCCGCTCGGGCATGCGCGACAATCCCAAGGCCGTTCATCTCCAATACACGATGCCGCACTCACCCGGCAACACCGATGCCAGTTTCCGGCGCACCGCGTTCAGCCATCTCGCCCACGGCGCGCGTGGGCTGGATTACTTCGCCATCGGCGTGAATTCGTCGTGGACCGAGAACTATGTTGATTTCCGTGATTTCGGACGTTACGCCGCGATGCGCGACATCAACCGCGCGATGGCGACGATTGAGGACATCCTGCCCGAGTCGCGCGTCGTCCCGTCGGAAGTCGCGCTGATTCTCTCCGACAGCACCGAGCGCTGGGATTACGCGGGCATTGCCGCCGACAAGGCCAGTCTGTCGGTGTTCGCCAACGAATACAAATCCACGCGCCTCTGCTTCCACATGGATCGCGTCGGCATATACTACGCGCTGGTCCATGGCAGCCGGTCGCCCGATCTGTTGATCGAGGAAGACAACCTCAAGGACTACAAAGTGGCCTACTGGGTTGGCGACTGCATCCACCCGGCCGCGCTCAAGCGACTGGAGGAATGGGTGCGCGCCGGCGGGCAACTCTTCGCGACCGCCGGCGCGTTTCACTTCGACCAATACCGGCAACCACTCGCCGCCGGACTGGCCTTCCTCGGCCTGAAATCCGCCAAGCTCGACGAGCAGACCACGTTCTTCCGTCCGCAGATCGAGTTGCCGCGACTCACCCCCCTCGATCACATCGGCGAGATGCCGGTATTCGGCGTGGTGGATCGCGTTGAAATCGGCTCGGACGCAAACGTCGTGGCGACCTTCAAGAGCGGCGCACCGGCCGTGGTCGAGCGCACGCTCGGCAAAGGCAAGATCACCTACATCGCCGCGTTTCCCGGCCCGACGTATCTCTGGAGCGCCTATCAGCCGCCCCCCGTCCCGTCCCGTGGCCCATCGAGCCACATGCCACTCGTCAACTTCAACGCCGATGCCCGCGGTTGGATTCTCGGACCCGCCCGGCAGGCAGGTACGAGCGTGGAAGCCGAAGGCGGTTTGGTGGATGCGCGGCTGCTCAAATCCCCCAAAGGCTACGCCATCCCACTCGCCAACTACTCCGCAGATGTCACCAAGCCGGTCACGCTGACCATTCGCGGCGTGACCGGCATTCGCCGAGTCGTCAGCGCCAACCGCGGCAACTTGAAACTGCAACGCGAGAAGGATGGCTCCGTGCGCGCCACCTACGCGACCGGCTTCGGCGACATCCTGCGAATTGACCAAGGAGTGCCATGAAAACATCCGTTGATCCCGCGTTGCACTGGACCGACCACTACGTCGAGTACGGCTTCGCCATCGTTCAGGGACTGATTGGGCAGGATTTCATTGCCGAGGCGCTGGACGAGGTCCGACGGATCGTCGGCAATCCGCTGCCGTTCGACCAATGGACCACCGGCAACGTCGCCAAGCCGCTTCGCCACGTTCCCGATGCCGAGAACAACCCCGTGCTCCGACGCGTGTACGATCAGCCCAAACTGCGCGCCGCCATCGACGAAATGTTCGGTTCACCCGACGCATTCAACAATCGCCGCACGTTCCAGTTGTTCGTCAATCCGTTCGATCCCGACGTGCCACGGGTGCTGACTCCCGTCGGCCACATCGACTTCGTGAATTCGCCGGTGCCGGTGTTCGGCAGCGGATTCATGTTTCAGGTGTCGCTCGTGGACAAAGAACCATTCGGCGGCAACATCACCGTCTGGCCCGGCACCCATCAGCTCGTCCAGAAATGCGTCATGACCGATCCCGGCTGGCAATACCCGAAGAATTGGGACGACATCCCCGTGAGCGCCCCGTTCGAGTTCCTCCCGCGCGCGGGCGACGTCCTGTTCTTCCATCATCTCGTCGCGCACAACGGCAACCCGTGTTGTACCCGCATGCCGCGGATCAGCCTCCATTGCCAGGCGCTCCGCGACGAATGGCTCACCGAGATCGACCCCGCCACGCCCGGCCTCAGTCCCTGGGCCCGCAGCTTCGCCCAAAACGGACGATTCAAAACTCCGCGCGACGAAAAGAAAATCATGCTCGATTATTTCGCCTCGGCGAAGAGCCGCGACCAGAAGGCCGCGATGGCGGGCCGGTAGGAGCGGCGAAGGTGGAAAGGACGGTTACCCCGCGCGGAACTTCGTCGCCAGCTTGTCCATCTGGGAACGGCTGCGCGCCGAGATTCCCAGCAGGTTCAGCGCCCTACCGGCACGTGGTCACGCGATGTACGCGCCCGAATTGCGCGCCAATTCCGACGAGCACAAGGTGCGGATTGAGGACGCGCCTCACCAGTGAGCACTTGGCGGTGGGAGCGGCGTCCCCGCCGCGACCGGGCCTTGGGAATCGCGGCGGGGACGCCACTCCCACCAAACGACTTCCTTATGCCTTCTGCCCGTGTTTCTCCAGGCTGCGGAGAAAACCCTCGAACAGACAGCGGTGTTCTTCCTCGTCAGCCAGCACACCGACGGCGAGGTCCTGGGTCACCCAATCCTTGCCGTCGCAGGCTTTGATGAGTTCCTGATAGATGCGGATCGCGTCGTTCTCCGCCGCCAACACACCCCGGACCACCGCGAGGATGTCGGTGGAATCGGCGGGCGGCTGCAAGGCTTTCTGGGTGCGCTCCAGTTGCAGCGACCCCGGCGGACAACCGCCGAGTTGTTTGATGCGATGCGCCAGTTTCTGCGCGTGGCCCAGTTCCTCGGTGACGTCTTCGGCCAGCGATTCCTTGATTTCCTCGGCGCGCAAACCGTCCAGCCAGATGGAGTTGGCGAGGTAGTTGGCGACGGTTTCCAATTCCGCCGCGTAGGCCTTGTGCAAGAGTTCCACGATCTTCTTGTCGCTCATGATGTCCTCCAACGGGGTGACACAAGGAACACTACCCGCAACCTCACCGTCCGGCAAGGTGTTACGACGCGTGACGCTTGGCCAGGTAATAAATCACCGGCACGGCCATGCGACTGAGCAGCAGACTGGCGATTTCGCCGGCCATCAGGATGCCGACCAGCGAAAGCGAACCCACCTTGAAAATGACTATGATACCTCCGGTTCCTTGCTGTCACAGTGCATGCAGCGACTTGTTTTCACCCGCCGGCGACCGTTACCGGCTTACATTGCGCATGAAGGTCGTTCGGCTAGATCTCAAACAGTTTCTCAACATCTCTCTTTCCAATCATCTGCCACCGTTCGCATACCGCATCAACGAGCCTCTTACCATCAATCTCGAAATTGTCACCATTCTCGACTCTGAACGGTATTTCCTCTCCAACAATCACGCTGCCTGCATACCAGTCATAATCCTCTGACCGATATTTGACTCTCTCGCCAAGTATCTTGACTAGCTTCTGCTCTGCTTCCCTGCCACCACGTGCCCACAGATAAAGAACAAGTGTGGGGATTTGATTGCGGCAGACACAGCAGACACCTGTCTCCCAACGATACGCCCCAGATTTCCGGCCGCCCTTTGGTAATAAGCGCACCTTAATTTCCCAGTCTGTTTCGATCTTTCTGGGACGGCTTCTGATTTTTGTACGAGCATTGCCCAATTTCTCAAAGTGACTTTCGATTTCCGTGCCGCACTTTTTCAATAGTGCGGCTGCCTGTTTACAAGCACGCTCGCTCACAGGTTTAATCATTCCACGCGTTTCTTCCGGCAGGGTATTCAAGAGAGCGTCTCTATCTTCTTCACTACCTTCGCCTTCGAAGAGAGCCTGCATTTGTTGCCAGTACTTGATGTAGAAACCGAATGCTTGACCGACGGTTGCCGTAGTGACTGTCCTCCGCTTGTGTGTTGTGTCAACTTCCCTTCAAGAATCCGAGCAGCTTATATTGATTCTGCTGTCCGTTACCTTGGCCAATAGGTAAATCCAAAATATCCTTAAGCACGCCGGCGAGGTAGAAGCGAAGGAAGTGGTAGCCGGGCTTTGCCGTGAGTGAATTTGCCGTGTCACAAAAAACCCGAACCAGATTGGAAAAAGAAAGAGGCTTCCATCTTTTTCCGGTTGTGGCCTCGTCCCCCTCCCGAGTCAGAAAAATCTGATAAACTTCGTGACCCGTACCCTTGTGTTCGGCCAGCCACTTCTTAATTTCTTTGCCGTAGCGGTCCAATTGTTCATTGCCCTCGGACGCGTCTACCTTAGCTTCGATAACAACCAACCACCTTTTCCTATTCGTACCCTTTCTCCAGGAAAGCTCGATCCATATATCAGTGCGCCCTGCATCTTCCTCGTCGGAATTCCTGTAGAACCGCTCCGCATCTACCTCTTCGACATCAAAGGGCGGTAGCTCTCGATCTTTACGCAGATGGCGCAGCAATGAGTCTAGTAGTGCATTTCCAAATCCGTGAGCTTCTTTCGGGTTTAACAGGCAAGCGAGAGTGCGCGTATGAGCAACTTCAAGCCGGCCGTAGCCCCTGGTTCCGAGTAAGCTGATGGGACATCTGACAGGATGGTTCTTAGGCAGTTTGGCGAGTTCATTCTTCAACTCCCTGCCGCAACGCTTACCCCACTTTTTCAACTCGCTTTCGAGCCTCTTCAAAACTTCAATCGGAACATCATCAGAAGCATCCGCCTCAAAGACGTGTTGTAGATCGAAAAGAAACTTCTTCGAAAAGAACCCAAATTCCGATTCGTAAACAGCAGCAAGGGCGGACTCGAATTTGGATGGCAGCTTATGCTTGGCCTTCCTAATTTTCATGTCCTACCGTCCGCCTTCCCAATTTGGTAATTCATCGGCATTTATTACGGGCCGTCCTTTCCCCGATGAATGCAATTGTACCGTGCCGGCCGCTGTTTAGAAATCATTTCCCGAAGTGGGGGACAGTTCGTTTTTCGTGATGAACCGACAGCTTCCCGTTTCCACCGCAACCCGGCATCCGGCACTAACGCCGCGCACCGGCAACTCTTCGGCGTGCCGCCCAACGGCCCGATGCGCTGAGCGGCAGCCCGGACAATTCCGCGCATGACAATGCAGAGAGGTCCGACCGGCCTCTCTGCGGTTTTTGACCTTTCAGTTGCCGGCAGGTTTGGTTTCGGCCGGCTTTCGGGTCGCCATGTAGTAGATGACCGGCACCGCCATTCGCGACAGCAACAACGACGCGATTTCGCCCGCCATCAGCGAAATGGCCAGTCCCTGAAAAATCGGGTCGAACAAAATCACGCTCGCACCGACCACCACGGCGGCAGCGGTCAGCATCATCGGCCGGAAACGAACTGCGCCCGCATCAATCACGGCCTCGGCCAGCGGCATCCCCTGGCGCAGGCGAAGTTCGATGAAATCCACGAGAATGATCGAGTTGCGGACGACGATGCCGGCACCGGCGATGAACCCGATCATCGAAGTCGCGGTGAAAAACGCGCCCATTGCCCAGTGCGCCGGCAGGATGCCGACCAGCGAGAACGGGATCGCCGCCATGATGATCAGCGGCGTCTGAAACGACCGGAACCAGCCGACCACCAGCACGTAGATCAGCACCAGCACCACGGCGAACGCCGCGCCGAGATCGCGGAACACCTCGTAGGTGATGTGCCATTCGCCATCCCATTTCATAGACGGTGTTTCGAGTGAGAAGGGCTGATGCGTGGAGAGGATTTCCACGCCGAGCTTCTTGATCTCCTGATTGAGTTTCAAGATGGCGTACACCGGGCTTTCTTCCCGGCCCGCCACGTCGCCGGTGACGTACACGACCGGCAGGAGATTCTTGTGGTAAATGCTGCGGTCGGCCACGGTGCGTTGTTCCTTGACCAACTCGCTCAGCGGGACGGTTGGCGGTTGGAGGGGCGACCCTTGCGCGGCGCCGACCGCCGCCGACGCACTGACCTGAAGCGCCAGCAGGTCGCTGACGCTGGAGCGCTGCTCGACCGGCAACCGCACCACGATGTCCACGTCCTCCTTCTCGTCGGGCCGGTGCAGGAGTCCGACCCGCGCCCCGCCCAACGCAATTTCGACCACGCGCGAAATGTCGTGGGCGCTGATGCCGTGGAGCGCGGCCTTTTCGTGGTCGATTTGCAGGACGACCTTCGGTTGCTCGGCTTCGACGTACCAATCCACATCGACCACGCCCGGTGTGCGTTTGAAAATGCCGCGGATCTTCTGCGCGTTCTCCAGTTGGTCCGGGCCGTACACTTCCGCCACCAAGGTTTGCAGCACCGGCGGCCCCGGCGGCACTTCGGCAATCTTCACGCGTGCGCCGTACTTGGCAGCGACCGCTTCCATCTTCGGGCGGAACCGTTTGGCGATCTCATGGCTCTGGGCGGCGCGGTCGTGTTTCGGGAGGAGGTTCACCAGAATGTCGGCGACGTTCGGGCCGCGTCGGAGAAAATAATGGCGGACCAAGCCATTGAAGTTGTACGGCGCAGCGGTGCCGACATAGACCTGATAATCCGTGACCTCCGGCTCCTCGCGCACCACCGCGGCGATTTCGCGGGCGACGCGGGCGGTGTGTTCGAGGGTCGCGCCCTCGTCCATATCGATGATGATCTGGAATTCGCTCTTGTTATCAAACGGCAGCATCTTCACCTTCACGGCCTTCACGAACAGCAGCGCGCCCGCGCCGAGCAGCAGTAGAGTGATTCCGGCCAGAAACCCCGTTTGCCACTGCGGATGATGAATGATCGATCCCATCACCCGCCGATACAATCGCGTCGTCCAGTCCTCCTCCTTGGTGGGAGCGACATTCTTGTCGCGATCCGTCGCGGCAGGAATGCCGCTCCCACCGGTCCCCTTCAGAATCCGGTGCGCCGCCCACGGGGTCACGACGAACGCCACGATCATCGAAAACACCATCGCCGCGCTCGAGCCAATCGGGATCGGGCGCATGTACGGCCCCATCAGCCCGCTCACGAAGGCCATCGGCAGAATCGCCGCGATCACCGTCAGCGTGGCGAGGATCAGCGGCGAGCGCACTTCGTTGACCGCTTCAATCGTCACTTCCATCAGCGGCCGGCCTTTGTTCTGTGGCAGCCGGAAATGGCGGACGATGTTTTCCACATCGACAATCGGATCGTCAACGAGGATGCCGATGGAGAAAATCAGGGCGAACAACGTGATGCGGTTCAGCGTGAAGCCGAGGAAGTAAAACGTGGCCAGCGTCAACGCCAGCGTCACCGGAATCGCGATCGCCACTACACCCGACTCCCGCCAGCCGAGCACGAGGCCGATCAGAATGCTCACGCCGACGATGGCGATGGTCATGTGAAAGAGCAACTCGTTGGATTTCTCCGCCGCGGTGTGGCCGTAGTGGCGCGTGATCGTGATTTCCAGATCGCCGGGGATCATCACGCCTTTGAGCGACGCCACCTTGGCCAGCACGCGTTCGGCGACGCGAATGGCGTTCGTGCCTTTGCGTTTGGCGATGGCGATGGTGACGGCGGGTTCTTCGCCAGTGGTGGGAGCGACATTCTTGTCGCGACCGGTCGCGGCAGGAATGCCGCTCCCACGACCGAACAACACATACTGCCCCAGCTCCTCCTCGCCATCCACGACCCGCGCCACGTCGCGCAGGTACACGGGCTTGTCGCCGGCAACACCGATGATCACCGCCCCAACGTCCTCGGCATCCTTGAGGAAACCGCCGGTGTCCACGAGGATTTCGGTGTTCAACTCCGAGAAGCTGCCGGCAGTCGTTTGACGGTTGGCGGCTTCGAGCATCGCGGTGATACGGAGCGGATCGACGTGGTACGCGGCGAGCCGGGCCGTGTCCAACACCACGCGCACCTGCCGGCGTTGTCCGCCGATCAATGTGGTGGCGGAAACGTCGGGCACTTGTTTGATCGCGTCGTCCAGTTGCGCCGCGACGCGTCGCAACATGTAATGATCGTAGCGCGCGCTGTGGAGCGTCAGCGCCAGGATCGGCACGTCGTCGATCCGCCGCGGTTTGATGAGCGGTTCGCTCACGCCCGGCGGGATAAGATCGAAATTGGCGAACATCTTTTGGTTGAGGCGGACGATGGCCTGCTCTTCGTTCTGGCCCACCTCGAAGCGGACGATGGCCAGCGCGCCGTCGGCGCTGGAAGTCGAGTAGATGTATTCGACCCCGGGAATCTCCCAGAGCAGCTTCTCCATCGGTTTGGTGACGCGTTCCTCGACCTCGCGCGCGGATGCGCCGGGGAATTTCACGAACACATCGATCATCGGCACGATGATCTGCGGTTCTTCCTCGCGCGGCAGCAAGACCACCGCCGCCCCGCCGAGCAACACCGCCGCGATGACGATCAACGGCGTCAGTTTGGAGTCGATGAAGAAGCGGACGATGTTACCGGCGATATTCATCAGCGAAATCAGTTGGTAGGCGCGGCGTCCCCGCCGCGACCGGGTGGGTGGGATGCGCGTCCCGCGTGTCCTTTGGGGGGCAAGACAACCGGGACGGTTATCCCACTGATCGCGGCGGGGACGCCGCTCCTACCACGCAATAGGCTGGCCATCGCCTAGATTTCCTTGCGCACTCACAATCACCCGCTCGCCCGGGTCAATCCCGGAAAGGATTTCCACCAGATCCAAATACGTCTTGCCGGGTTTGACGAGGCGCATCTGCGCCCGGCCATCGGCGGCGACGAACAGGTAGGTGAGCTGCCCGTTTCGGTGGACGACGGACTTGTTCACGAACAAGGCCGGCCGCTCGCCGATGAGCAACTGGGCGCGGCCAAACATCCCGGACTTCACGGGTTGCCGGCACTGCAAATCGATCTTCACCAGAAAACTGCGGCTCACCGCGTCCGCCGCCGGCTCGGATTCGCCGATGGTGCCGGTGCACTTCTCGCCGGTGGCGTCGATGACCACGTGGACGCTTTTGCCGACCGCTCCCGCCGCGGCGTACCGCTCCGGCACGCGCGCTTCGAGGCGATAGGCGTCCTGCTGTTCGAGGACGAACAGCGGTTTGTTGGGCGCGGCGAGGTCGCCGACGTCGCAGAGCTTGTTCGCCACCACGCCATCAAACGGCGCCGCCACGCGCGCGTCGCTGAGCGCCGCTTCGGCCACGCGGTAGCGCGCGTTGACCGCGTCGAATTCCGAACGGGCCGCCACGTTTTGCTCCAGGAGGGCTTTGACCCGCTCGAATTCGGCTTTTGCCCGGTCAAACTCGGCGACCAACTCTCGGTCATCCAATTGCGCGAGTAATTGACCAGCGGTCACGGGGTCGCCGGCTTTGACGGTGATCTCCTTGATCGTGGCCATGACCTTGGCCGAGACGGTGGCGGCAAGTTTCGGGCGGACGGTGCCGGCCACCTCGTGAATTTCCGGCGTGTGCTGCAGATCCACGACCAGCGTCTGCACGGCGACGGCGTGCGGCGGCGTGCGCGCAACGTCGTTCTTGTGGCCGCATCCCGCCAGGGCGAGGGCCGCCAGCAGAAGCGAAGCGGACTTCACTTCGCGCCGCAGCTTCCGCCGACGCCGAGTTTTTTCAGGATGTCTTCCATCAAACACCACTTGGTGATGCCGGACTGGAAGAGGTTGGCGCCGACGAAGGCGGTGAACCAGAGCCAATGGATGTTCACCCAGTGCGCCAACGCGAGACTGATCAGGATAAACGTGCCGGCAATGATGCGAATGTAGCGTTCAAGAGTCATGCTTCTGTCTCCGCTCCTTTCCAACGGGGTGGGTTGGGGAAGTTTGTAACCAAACCTCCCGTCCACCCGTCTTATACCACGGAGGCCGACAAAGATGAAAATGTTTCTCAAGTGGACAATCCCGGCGCTGCTCGCGGTCAGCGCGTTCGGGCAGGACCGGGTGGCAACCATCAATTGCGATTGGATCGACGAAGTACGCCATCGCCCGGTGCCCGCGCGCATCTACGATCCACCGACGGGCGACGGCCCGGTCCCCGTCATCATCTTCTCCCATGGCCTCGGCGGCACGCGCAACGGCTACGAGTATCTCGGCCGCCACTGGGCCGGCCACGGCTATGTCAGCGTCCACATTCAACACGAAGGCAGCGACGACGCCGTCTGGCGGGGCAGCCGGCAACCGTTCAAAGCCATGCAACGCGCCGCATTCGATCCCGCCAACGCGATCAACCGCCCGAAAGACGTCAGCTTCGCCATCGATCAGATGGAAAGAATCAACCGGGAAGCCGGCCCGCTGCAAGGCCGGCTCGACCTCGACCACATCGGCGTCGCCGGCCACTCGTTCGGCGCGTACACCACGCTGGCCAGCGTCGGCCAGTCGATCAGCCGCAGTCGGACGCTGGCCGACCCGCGCATTCGCGCCGCGATCCCCATGAGCGCGCCCGTTCCCGACCGGCCCGGGGTGAAGCTCGACAACGTGTACCGGCAGATCAACGTCCCGGTCTTTCACATGACCGGCACGCACGACGACAGCCCGATTGGCAACACGTCCCCGAAGCAACGTCGTCTCCCCTTCGACCACGGTGCCGGCAGACCGTGCTACCTGCTGATTCTCAAAGACGCCGACCACATGGCGTTCGCCGACCACGGCGCGGCGAACTATCATGAACTCATCTGTGCCGGCAGCACGGCCTTTTGGGATGCGTACCTGAAGGACGACGCTCCCGCGCGCGTCTGGCTGGCGGAGGGCGGGTTCAAGGATGCGCTGGGAGACTACGGGACACTTGAGGTTAAGAACCCCTGAGAATTCTACCTGAGCCAACCGCGCCGCAGAGTCGCCACGGTCTGCGGCGGCAGGGATCCTGAAACCTGAGCGCCCTACGTGGAGCCCCTGCCCCAACGGCCGGCCGGCCGCTGACAAGTTCTCACACGGTTTGAATCGCGTACCCTACTCAAACTTCCCCTTCAGCTCCTCGTAGAGCAGACGCTGATCTTCCACGGACATGTTGCGGAGGTGTTCCTTCACGATGCTGTTGGCGCGATATGTGGCGGCGCGGGCGACGGCGGCCTCGAACTCTTTCTCGGTTTTCCAGAACGACTCGCCGCGCTCGAACATCGCCCACGGCATGGGACGCATATTGCCGTCCTTCTTGCGGTACTTCACCCCGTCCAGCCGCGTGGACTTGCCGGCAAACCGATAGGTGCGGCCAAAGAACACCCGGTCGAGCTTGATGGTCCGGCCCCGGTCGTCGTAGCGCCCCCAGAGAGTGAACGAGGCGACGAACAGTTTCTGGCGCTGCTGGTGCTCGCGAAACGTGCCCAGGTCGTTACTGGGCTCCTGACTCCGGCGGGCGGTCTTGACGGAAACCTCAATCGTCTCGGCCCCGCAGACGATCGCCAGATCGGCCAACCGGTTTTTCTCGCGGCCGGCCACGCCCGTGAAACAGTTCTGGTCGGTCAACCCGGCGATGTGTCTTTTCAACGACGCGCACAACGCCCGGCTCAGGTCGTCTTCGAGATTTCGCCACACGGTGGTGTAGCTGGTGTCGTAGGTCTGGCCCTGCATCGCGGCGCTGACCTCGGCCACGATGTTGGACTGCAACTCGTCCATGCGGGCGACCACCTCGGCCGCGGTGGGCGGCGGGGGTTGTTGAGCGTGGACCGTCAAGGCGACCAACAGGAAAAAAACGAGCGTTCGCGAGTTCACGCGTGGACTCTGGCAGGTTCATTATCTGGAGTCAATTCGGCCAGTACATTCCCGTCAGGCAATTGCAGACAGATTCACAGAAGTTTTTTGGATGCGTCGATGCGTCTGCCCCGGTGTTTTCAGGCTGGCCTGCCAACCCGGTTGGCTTATACTGGCTGTGAGCGACGTGAGGCATTTGACGAGGATCGATCTTTTCCGGCTGACGCGCCCATGATGTTGAGGTTGAATTCCGTTCCCACTGGTTACATCCGCTTGCGGCTGGCTGGCGCCGAAATCGTCGCCCAAGCTGCGCTCGCCGACGCCTTGGGGCGCGTGGTCGATGGCGGAACGCAGACGCTCTACGGCTACGCCCAGCAGCACCCGCAGTCCCGCCCGCTCGTCGGCCGACTGCCCGCATTCGCCGTCCCGCTTCCCGATGGGTTGACCCATGTGGTGGTCCGGCACTCGCATCATGGCGGCACGCTGGCCCGGTTGACCGGCGACCGGTTCCTGGCGCCAACCCGCGCCCCGCGCGAACTGGCAACCTCACTCCGCCTGGCGGCCGGTGGCGTCCGCACACCCGAGTTGATCGGCTACGTGTGCTACCCCGCTGGTCCGTTCCTCCGCCGCAGCGACGTGGCCACGCGCGAGATCGCGAACGGGCAGGACCTGGGCGAGGCGCTGCTGGCCGCCTCCAACGCCACCTCCATCAGAATGCTGCTCGACCCGGTGTTTGAGTTGCTGGGCGGGCTCGGGCGAATGGGCGCGCGGCACCCGGACCTGGTGGTGAAGAACATCTTGCTCGCCGCGTGTGCGGGCACGCCGCGGGCCTACGTGCTCGACGTGGACCGCGTCTGGTTCGGCACGCCCGGTGATCGGCGTATCGCCGATGCAAACCTGTGTCGCCTGCTGCAGTCGGTGCGAAAATGGCGCGCGACGCGGGGGGCGCGACTGGACGATCTCGACCTTGCCTGGTTGGAACGCGTGGCGCGGGAGCAACTGCCGTGAGCGCGCCGGAGAACGCCCCCGGCGACCGGGTCTGCATCGTGATGATGAGCGCGATCGGAGACGCGGTCCACGTGCTGCCCGTCATCAACGCGATCAAACGCACGCGCCCGGCAAGCCGCATCACCTGGATTCTACAGCCCGGCCCCGCGGCCCTGGTGCGCGGGCATCGTGCGGTGGACGAGGTGGTGCTGTTTGACCGGGCGCGCGGACTGTGCGCCTTTGCCGATGTCCGACGCGCATTGGCGGGGCGCGAGTTTGACCTGGTCATCAATCTGCAAGTGTACTTCAAGGCGGGAATCGTCACCGCCCTCACGCGCGCCCCGATCAAGCTGGGGTTCGACACGACCCGCGCCCGTGATCTGAATTGGTTGTTTACGAACCGGAAGGTTCCGCCGCATCCCACCGGACAGCATGTGCAGGATCAGTACTTCGAGTTTCTCACGGCGCTCGGCATTCCGCACGAGCCTGTGGTCTGGGACCTGGGTCCGTGGCCGCAAGAGCGCCCGTGGCAACGCGACTTCTTCGCGCGTCTCGACCGCCCCGCGGCGGTGATTGTGGTGGCCACCAGCAAGCCCCAGAAGGACTGGCTTCCCGAGCGCTGGGCCAAAGTGGCGGACGCGCTTTATGCGGATTTCGGACTCCAACCCGTTCTGGTCGGGGCGCGCTCGCCACGAGAGTTGCACGCCGAGGCGGTGATCATGGCGCAGGCGCGCCACCGCCCGGTCTCGGCGCTGGGAAGCGGACTGCGCAACCTGGTGGGGATTCTCGATGGGGCGGCGCTGGTGCTCACTCCCGATACGGGTCCGTTGCACATGGCCGTCGCGCTCGACCGTCCGGTGATCAGTCTGATCGGATACGCCCATCCCCGGCGCACGGGACCGTATCGCAAGTTTCACGATCTGCTGATCGACGCGTATGCCGAGCCGGGCGAACAGTGCCCCATCTCGATCAAGACGCGGCCGGACCGAATGTCCCGCATCCAGGTCCGCGACGTGTTGCAGAAGGTGGAATTGTGGTCCACGACGTACCGCCGCACCCTCCCGATTGAACTGCCCGCGGGGTAAGGCACACAGGATGTCAGCCGATGAGCTTGAATCCATCCGCCGCCGCTTGCGTGGTCGCGGATATGATCTGTCGTCGCTGGCGATCATCGCGGTCTTTCTCTTTTTGTTGTGGCGGATCCGGGCTTCCCTGCCGGTGTTTTCCGATAGTTGGTATCATCTCGGCGTGATCCGGGCGTTCGCGGAGCGCGGCATCAGCCTGGATGCTTGGTGGGAATTTGCGCCGTTCGGCCGGCCGCATCTGTATCCGCCGTTGTTTCATCTCGCCGGGGTGGCGATGCGCCAACTGACTGGCGCGGACTGGCTGGGCATCGCGCGGGGGTTCGAGGTGGTGACATTTCCCCTGGTGCTCGCAGCCGGCTGGGGCGCGGCGCGTAGCTGGTTCGGCGCACGCGCCGCGTGGCTGACGCTGTTGCTGCTGGCGATCAATTTCGGGTTGGTCTTTCCCTGTTCACTGATCCTGATGCCGGGAACATACGCGGTGCTGGCGTGGCCGTTCATGCTCAGGCTGCTGCTGCGGAAGAAATGGTTCTGGGCCGGACTGCTGCTGGCGGTGATGGGCTACCTGCATTTCGGCGTCGCCGGCGTGGCGGTCGTGTCGCTGATTCTACTAGCTTTGTTCAGGAGAGAATTCCTCATGCCGGGACTTTTCGCGTTGCTGGCGGCCGGCGCGCTGTTCAGTCCGTGGCTGGCGCATCTGGGGCGGCATCGCGAGTTTCTCCAGTCGGGCGTGGCGCGGTTGCCGATTTTCATTCCGGTGTTCACGCTCATCGCGGCTGGAATCGGCGCCGTCTCGGCTCGGCGGAATCCGACGAACGAGTCGCGGGCGGTCCTCTGCATGATTCTCGCCAGCGCGCTGTTCTTGTTCACGTTGACCGAGCGGTTCTGGACGTATGGCGGATTCTTGTTCGCCATCCTCGGTGGGTACGGCCTTGATCGCTGGCCGGCCGCGCGGGTCCGAGTGGCGATGGCAGTCCTGGTCGTCAGCGCGCTGAGCGTCACGCCGTTTCTGAAGCCGGCGCGCATGCGGTTGGCGGTGCCGATTCCGTTGGCGGAGGCGCGCTGGATCATGGCCGCGCCGTTCCTGGCATTCGCGAACTGGCCACGGACGGAGGCGGTGTCGGCCGACCTGGCGGCCTTGGGCCAGTGGATCACGGAGCATGTGGACCGGGATGAGGTGCTGTTGACCGATGACCGGCTGCTCGGTGCATCGCTGTTTGTGCTGACCGGGCGGCGGACGACCTCCGGATTATGGAGCGAGATCATGACCGCCGAACTCAAAGAGAAATTGGCGCACCACTACCGGACCGCCAGCGGGTACATCGTCGTGGATCGCGACAAGAGCGACCCCGCCAGCCTCGCCGGCCAGGCGACGTTCGTGGTGGCGTTTGGGAAGTACGCCGTTTACCATCGGGCCGACTCATGGAACTGAAGGATCAGGTTGCCGTCGTGACGGGCGCTGGGTCGGGGATTGGCCGGGCCATCGCCCTTGAATTCGCCGCGCAAGGCGCGCGGGTGGTGTGTTGCGGACGCCGGTTGGACCGGCTGGAAGAAACCGTCGCGCAGATCGGCAGCGCGGCGCTCGCCGTGCCGGCCGACGTGACCTCGGCGGGTGACGTGGACCGTCTCGTGCAGACCACGGTCGAGAAGTTTGGCGGGGTGGATATCCTGTTCAACAATGCCGGCGCGTTCGACGCCATCGGCGGACTCTGGGAGGTCGATCCCGAAGTGTGGTGGCGCGACGTCACCATCAATCTTCGCGGACCGATGCTCACCTCGCGGGCCATGCTCAAGGTGATGATGAAACAGGATCGCGGCGTGATCCTGAACATGAACGGCGGCGGCGCCACCTATCCGTTGCCGGGCGGCTCGGCGTACGGGTCGAGCAAAGCGGCCTTGCTCCGATTCACCGAGACGCTCGCCCGCGAACTCGAACGGGCCGGCAGTCACGTGCTCGTGGTCGCGATGGGGCCGGGTCTCGTGTGCACGGAGATGACGCAACTGCAGGCGGACTCGGCGCTGGGCCGCAAATGGATTCCCTCCACCGCCGAATGCATCGCGCAGGGCAAAACGCGCCCACCCGAAGATTGCGCGCGTTCGACTGTCGAGTTGCTGCGCTGGATCAATCCCACGTTCAATGGCCGGATCTTCGGCGTGGGCATGGACTTTGAAGCCATCGCCAGACGCCTCGCGATGCCGGACGCGAAGGACGCGCTGCTGATGCGGATGATCAACTGAGCTTCAGCAGTTTCCTCAGCACCGGCGCGAGGCCATCGGTCAACCGTTGGTAGCCCAGGTCGGTGAGATGCACGCCTTCCACCGACGGATGGTCGGCCTCAAACCCGATGATCTTCCGGCAATCCAGGAAGTGAACGTGTTTGTCGCTCCGGCGGCGGAACTGCCGGTAGGTGTCGATCACGCGGGCATTGACCTCATCCCGCTGGGCGTCGCGGGCGAAATTCTCGGCCGCGAAGCGAATGGCCGTCAACAGCAGGAGCGGCGTGCGGGGGCGACGGGCGCGGAGCCGCTCGTTGAACGCGGCGTAGCGCTCCTGCATGCCGGGCAGGTCCATGTTGGCCGTGCAATCGTTGACGCAACATGCCGCGTCGATCTCGGTGATCAGGTCGGCCACTTTCAAATCGGATTTGCCGTTGCCGGAAAAACCGAGGTTGACCACGTCCACCCCGAGCCGGCGTCCCAACATCGGCACATGGCCCATGCCGGGCCGCGTGGCGCAACCGCCCTGCGTGATCGACGTGCCGTAAAACACGACCGGCCGGGCCAGGCGAAAGCGCGTGGGTGATTGGATCGTGGCGTCCGGGTCGAGGCCGATTTCCAGCCGCGCGAGATCGTTGTACGTCGGCAGGTAAAGCGTGAACTCCCGCCGCTTTCGCGGCAGTTCTTTGAAATAGGCGTTCACATAAGCTTTGCCGGCCTCGATGAGCGTGTTGGACTTCCAATACACCATCCGTCGCGGCGGGCCTTCGTACAGATCAATGCCGCTGCAGCCGACGGCGCACATATGCGGCATCGCGATCTCCGACCGGCGGTGCTGGACCCGCAGCTTCAGCGTCGTCGAATCCGTGCGGAACCGCACGCGCCCGCCGCTGGGCATGACGCTCAGGTCCCACACCGGGTCGCGGACCACACCCTGCGCGCGCTTTGGCAACCGGATAAACTCGCGCCCGTTCTCCTCGAACCACGGCAAACCATTGACCGTGAACCGCTGGTCCGTGGCGGAAATCCAAACCAGTCCATCCTCGATGTGTTGGCTCATGACAAGCATTGCGCGCGCGCGCCGCGGTAACGTGCCGGCCCGCACACGCGGTTAGTCAAACCGGAAGAACTCGGTGGTGAGAAACGTCAGCCCGGGGAACAGGGGCGAGGTGAACGTGGCCGTTTCGCCGTGGGTCGCGTGGGGTGAATCGGCGTTTTCCTGCAACCGATAGACCATCAGCCGCTTGGCATCGGGATCGACGATCCACAACTCCTCGACCCCGGTGCGAGCGTACACCTCGCGTTTGACCCCAAGATCGAAGCGGCTCGTGCGGGGCGAGAGAATCTCGACCACCACATCCGGCGCGCCGCCCGCGCCCTGGTCGGTGAGAATCGAGCGATGCGCGTTGCGGACAAACACGATGTCGGGTTGATACACGTTGAGGTCGGTCAATTCCACGTCGAATGGCGCATGGTACACGATGCCGCTGGGGTGGGCCTCCAGATACTTCATCAGCACAAACTCAATATTGCGGGAGATGTGCTGGTGGTAGCGATTCGGACTGGGCGACATGTAGAGATCTCCTTCGATCAACTGGTAATGCGGCGGGCCTTCGGGCAGTTCCCGGTAGTCGCGCACCGTCAACGGTCGATGTTTCATCTTCAACATGGCCACAGTATAGGTCGCACCGGCTGCGACTTCAATCGAAACCCCGGCCCGCCGGTCACTGCGCGCGGCTACAACCGGCACGGCATTTCCAGTCGGTCGGCGGTGATCGCGCAGTACTTCGCCGATTGGTCAACGTGGATGAAGTGTCGGCCTGTTTTCCCCGCCACCGCCGCCACCGTACCCGTGCCGCCAAACGGGTCCAGCACCACGTTGCCGCGGTAACTGTAGAACTTGATCAGCCGGTAGATCAGTTCCTCGGGAAACGGGGCCGGGTGGCCCTCCTGTTTCTGCTGCGCCTGGCGATCGGCCACCTCCGGCGCGTCGCGTCCCTGGCGGCGCGGCGGATAAAGGCTTCTCAAGTACGGTTGGCGACTGGCGGTCTCCGGGCGAATCCGCCAGAAGCCGTCGGAATATTTGATGAACTCCTCGCCGGTGATGTCCGCGTCGGCCTTGTTGCCGGGCAGTTTCCAAGAACCCTTCGAGAACACCAGCACGTACTCCCAGCTCGGCACGATGTGCGGATTGCTCGGACTGCGAAACGAACCCCACGCCGTGCGCCGCCGCATCGTCTGTTTGTACCAGAGAATCTCCGTGCGCATGATGAACCCGAGCTCGCGAAGCTGACGCGCCAGGTCGTAATGCACCGGCTTGAAATCCTTGATGCTGGTCGGGGTGACATTCAGCGCGAACCGGCCGCCGTCCACGAGCACCCGGTGGAGTTGTTCCCACGTGGGCCGCAACCATGCCAGATATTCGTCGTAGGTCATCTGGTCATTGTGCCCGTCGTACGCCAAGCCGACGTTGTACGGTGGGGAAGTGATCGCCAAATGGATGCTCGCGGCCGGCAGGGTCGCCAGCACCTGCCGGCAATCGCCGCAGATGATGCCGTCGCGCCACCAACCGTCGGCGCCGACAGCCGCTGAAAATTCGATGACCGCTGGCTTGCTCATGCGGGTGTTGTACACGAAATCATTCTTGATGTGAACTCCAACGCTCCGGTAGTGTCGCGCCCGTGCAACACGTGCGCATCGGGATCATCGGGCTGGGCAGCATGGGCAGCATCCACGCCAAGTATTTCGCGGAGGGCCGGGTCGCCCGCGCCGAGTTGACCGCGGTCGCCGACACGCGGATCGGCCAACTGACCGTGCCCGCCGGGGCGCAGCCGTTCGCCAAAGTCGCGGACCTGCTCGGCTCGGGGCTGGTGGATGCGGTGTTGATCGCCACGCCGCACTATTTTCATGTGGACGCCGGCATCGCCGCGTTGAAGGCGGGGCTGCACGTGCTCGTCGAGAAACCGCTCGCCGTCCACAAGGCCGATTGCGAACGTCTGCTGGCCGCGCACACCAATCCGCGGCAGGTCTTCGCCGAGATGTTTCAACTGCGCACCGTGCCGTGCTACCAGCGCATCCGCCAGATGATCCAAAGCGGCGAACTGGGCGCGGTCCGCCGGCTGAACTGGATCATCACCGACTGGTATCGGACCAACGCCTACTACGCCTCCGGCGGCTGGCGGGCCACCTGGGCCGGCGAAGGCGGCGGCGTGCTCCTCAACCAGTGCCCGCACAATCTCGACCTGTGGCAATGGATGTTCGGCATGCCCCGCGCGGTGCGCGGCTTCTGTCAACTCGGTCGCTATCACGCCATCGAGGTCGAGGACGACGTCACCGCCTACTTCGACTACGCCGACGGCGCGACGGGCGTGTTCATCACCTCCACCGGCGAAGCGCCCGGCACCAACCGCCTCGAAATCGCCGGCGAAAACGGTCGCCTCGTGTTGGAGACCGGCAAGCTCACCTTCCTCCGCAACGAAGTGCCCATGACCGAATTCAGCCGCGCCAGCGCCAAGATGTTTGGCCGGCCACCGGCCACCGCGCAGGAGATCACCGTTGCGGAAGGCGGCGGTCAGCACGTGGAGATTCATCAGAATTTCGTGGATGCCATTCTCGACGGCGTGCCGCTGATCGCGCCCGCCGCCGAAGGCATCCGGTCCGTGGAACTGGCCACGGCCATTCTTTACTCGGCGCTGAATGGCCGCACCGTCGAACTCCCCCTGGATTCCGCCGCCTACGAACGTTTCCTCCAAAACCTCATCCGCCAATCGAAATCGGGCCAACGCCAGCCATGAAACTCCCGCAAGTCGCCGCCCAGCTCTACACCGTCCGCGACCACTGCCAAACGGTGTCCGACCTCGCCGCCTCGCTGAAAAAAATCCGCGCCATCGGCTATCCCGCGGTCCAGGTCAGCGCCATCGGCCCGATTCCGGAAGATGAACTCGTCAAGTTACTGGCCGGCGAAGGCCTGGTCTGCTGCGCGACGCACGAACCGGGCGAAAAGATTCTCAACGACCCGCCGGCGGTCGTGGCGCGCCTGAAAAAGCTCGGCTGCCGGTACACGGCCTACCCCTACCCGGCCAATGTGAACTTCGACACCCTGGCCGGCATCCACGATCTTGCCGGCAAGCTCAACGCCGCCGGCAAAGTGCTCAACGATGCGGGCCTCGTGCTCGGCTACCACAATCACAGCCTCGAATTCCGCCGCGTCGAAGGCCGGCTCGTGCTCGAAGAAATCTACGCGCGCACCGACCCGCGCTTCGTGCAGGGTGAGATCGACACCTACTGGGTCCAACACGGCGGCGGCGATCCCGTCGATTGGTGTCGGCGTCTCAAGAACCGGCTGCCCTTGATTCATCTCAAGGACTACGTCGCCGACGCCAAGAGCCAACCCACCTATTGCGCGGTGGGCGCTGGCAATCTCAACTGGCCCGAAATCATCCGGGCCGCCGACGCGGCCGGCTGCCAGTGGTACATCGTCGAACAGGATACCGCCCACGGCGATCCGTTCGATGAGCTGCAGCGCAGTTTCGATTACATCGCGGAACGCTTGTGCAGTCCCAGTGGGACGACCGTCCCGGTTGTCGCAGCTTGGGACGGACACGCGGGACGCGCATCCCACGGCGCACCCGGTCGCGGCGGGGACGCCGCTCCTACCAGAGGTTAGGCGAATGTTTGAACTCGGCGTCTGCGGTTCGATCAACCAAGCCCCGACCCTCGCCGCTGCGGGTGTCGACTACCTCGAAGAAAACGTCCAGGCGTTCCTCGCGCCGGAAAAGGATGGCTTGACCTTCACTGCCGCTGCCCTGCCAATCAGCGCAGCCTGCTGTTTCCTGCCGGGCGCGCTCAAGTGCGTCGGCCCGGTCGTGGACGCGCCGCGTCTGCTCCGTTACGGCGAAACCGCGTTCCGCCGCGCCCGCGACGCCGGTATCGAGATCATTGTTTTTGGCAGCGGCGGCGCACGGACGTTTCCGGACGGCTGGACTCGCGAGCGGGCGCGCGAACAATTCATCGACGCCCTCCGTCAACTCGGTCCGCTCGCGCAGAAACATTCCGTCACCATCGTCGTCGAACCGCTCAACCGGGCGGAATGCAATTTCATCAATTCACTCGCCGAAGGCGCCAACGTGGTCCGGGCCGCCGCTCACCCCAACGTCCGGCTCCTCGCCGACGCCTATCACATGCTCCGCGACGGCGAGTCGTACGACGAAATCCTCAAGCACGGCGCGCTGCTGCGCCATGCGCACCTTGCCGAGAATAGCAATCGCGCTGCGCCCGGTGTGAATGGCGAGGACTTCCGTCCATTCTTCCGCGCGCTGGCTAGAGTCGGCTACCAAGGCCGGGTGTCGATTGAGTGTTCCTGGAAGAATTTTGAAGTCGAATTACCGGCGGCGCTGGCCTGTCTGCGCCAGCAGCTTGCCGAGGTGACCGGCTGACACGGTTGGCGGGCGGATCCTCAGAGCCGACGCAGAATCTGATTCGCTTTTTGCTCGTAGCGTTGCCGCCATTCGGGGGCGAGGAGGCATTCGGTGACTTCGTAGCCGCCTTTGCCGTAGTACGCCGCAGGCGGACCGTAATGGAGATAGCCGTTGGAAAACGCGGCCACCAAGGTCGGCCGATACGGCGACGCTTGCTTGAGGCGCAAGCCGACTTCGGCGAGCAACTCGATGGGGGCGCTAATGAGCGCGGCGTTGCCAATCTTGATGCCCACGATTTCGGCGGCGACGGTCGCGCGACGGAGCTGCCGGCGGAGCGCGTGATGTTTCTGGAGTGTGGCGAGATCGTCCTGGATTTTGGTCAACTGCTCCATCGCGGCGATGTTCTGGAGGTACTTGGCGATCACCTGCCGCTTGAACGAATCCATCGCGGTGGGTCGTCGGTGGCCGCGCGCGCGTTGCCGGTACAGCGGGAGGGACGTCTCGAAATTCAGGCTGGTGAATCGCAGGGATTCCAGAAGCGTGGCTTGTTCGCGACGCAAGGCGGCTAGCCCGCAAATTTCACACTGTCATGTATTTTGATCCCGCTTGGGCGCCAGACGGGTAATTCCTGTTTCCGACCGCGTCGAATCCGACCAGCCAAGTCCGCAATCCCACCCGCGCCTCTGCCGCG
>Ga0247727_10003871_pt1 | contig 32619 bp, 22 predicted proteins | sample WisWelCaveWW1625_FD_202498 | JGI IMG/M metagenome (GOLD analysis project Ga0247727, IMG submission 202498) | Biofilm microbial communities from Wishing Well Cave, Virginia, United States - WW16-25 | ecosystem: Environmental > Aquatic > Deep subsurface > Groundwater > Cave microbial mat | place...
ATAATCGAACGGCTCGATGCCGATGTTGATATAATTCCACGGAATGGTTGAGGCGCCGCCATGGCCAAAATCAAGAAAGTCATTCAAAAGAACCACGACTTCTCCCGCCGGCTTGTAGCCCCAAAGCCGCTGATGCAAGCGCAGCGAGTTTTCAAAACAGCGCGCCAGATGCGGGACGATATAGGCGTGGCCTTGGTCGTAATAAATCAGCCGCAGATTTTTGGTTCGGAAGGTGTAAAGATCTCCGCCCGCAGCCGAGGTGAAAATAAATAAAACAGCGAGAAATGAACAACGAATAATGCTTTTCAAGGGCAATCTCCGCGAGCATTTTTCATCAGCAACCATGCCGCACTGAATTTGATGGCGTCAAAATGACGTTATAAAATAACATAAAGACTGCCGTTTTCAAAATGTTCAATGCATAAAAAAAGCAGCGCCATGATCATCTCATGACGCTGCTTTTGGGATACTGCTTGCGGCGAATCGGTTATTTGCTTTCAATCGCGCGGCTGCCGTTCATCGCCAAACCTTGCGGACCTTCGAGTTGGCGGCTGCCATTCATCGCCAAACCCTGCGGGCCTTCGAGTTCGCGGCTGCCATTCATCGCCAAGCCTTTGGGGCCTTCGAGTTGACGGCTGCCATTCATCGCCAAGCCTTTGGGGCCTTCGAGCGAACGATTGCCGTTCATTGCCAAGCCCATCGGGCCTTCGAGCGAACGATTGCCGTTCATTGCCAAGCCTTTCGGGCCTTCGAGTTGGCGGCTGCCGTTCATCGCCAAGCCTTTCGGGCCTTCCAGTTCACGACTCGCTAAAATGTTATCGTGAACAATGGCGCTTTGCGCTTCATTAAGATTAGCGCCGGCTTCAATCGTGGAAAGAACCACGTCTTTGTCGCTGATCTGTGCGGTGCGATAAACTTCCGCCTTTTTAACGCCGTTGGACTGCGCGAACGACAGATTGCTGAAGCCGATGACCGCCACGAACACGCCCGCCACCAGCACTTGGGCCTTGCGACCTGTGAAAGAATTTTGGTTAAACATGACAACCTCCGTGAGAATTTTGGGTTTTGGAGTTTTGTTATTTGTTGTTTGACTCTGTTTCTGCTTTCTGTCTCTTTGATGCAGTTGCGCGGATGATTCCATAAAAATTTTTCACATTTTGGCTGCATGACAGATAAGATCTGATAGTGGATAAAAAGCTACAAAATTTGGCCCGAGCACATGACCATGGCAACACTGAGAGCCACCTCGAGCCAATTCCCGCTGCTTGACTTTTGAGCAAATCTTTGCTATTATTTTTCAGTCTATTATAAAAAGATTTTAGTTTGATCATGCGGTGATGGAATTGGCTTTGAGCCTCGAATTTCAAAACTATGTTGCCGGCGGATGGTGTTCTGCTTCTTCTGCGGCGCGCTTCAAAAATCATAATCCGGCGAATTGGGATGAGATCGTCGGAAACTTTCCCGCCTCGGGGCGGGCGGATCTGGACCGGGCTATTGCTTCGGCGCGTTCTGCTTTTGCAGAATGGCGGCTCGTGCCCGCGCCCAAACGCGGAGAAATCATCAAGCGCGCCGGCGATTTGCTCACGCAACATAAAGAAAAAATCGCGCACTTGATGACGCGCGAAATGGGCAAGACTTTGGTCGAAACGCGCGGCGACGTGCAGGAAGGCATTGACACGGCTTATTATGCCGCGACTGAAGGGCGCCGGCTTTTCGGCTACACCGTGCCTTCGGAATTGCCTGACAAATTTTGCATGTCGATGCAGATGCCCATCGGCGTGGCCGGCATCATCACTCCGTGGAATTTTCCGCTCGCCATTCCCACGTGGAAAATTTTTCCGGCTTTGGTGTGCGGCAATACCGTGGTTTTCAAACCGGCGAGCGATACGCCCGCGACCGCGACGCGTTTCGTCGAAATTCTACTTGAAGCGGGCTTGCCACCTGAAGTGATTCAACTTGTGCATGGCAGTGGCAATGCGGTCGGAATGCCGTTGGTCGAGCATACCGGCGTAAATTTGATTTCTTTCACCGGCTCGACGGAGGTGGGCAAACAAATTTCCGCGGCGGCTTCGAAAAATTTGAAACGGGTGTCGCTGGAACTGGGCGGCAAGAATGCGCAAATCGTCATGGCCGATGCCGACCTCGATTTGGCGCTGGAGGGCGTGCTCTGGGGCGCGTTCGGAACCACCGGCCAGCGCTGCACCGCGACCAGCCGTTTGATTCTGCACGAAGCGATTCACGACCGATTTCTCGGCATGCTCATCAAGCGCGCAGAGAAACTGCGCCTCGGCAACGGCCTCGAAGCGGATACCGAGGTTGGCCCGCTGATCAATTTCGAGCAGCGCGAGCGCGTGGCAGAATACGTCAAAATTGCCAAAGCCGAAGGCGCAAAGCTGGAAACCGGGGGAGAGCCTTTTGCTACAGGTGCATGCAAGAAAGGCGCGTTTTTCTCACCGACGATTTTTAGCGGAGTGTCGGCGCAAATGCGCCTCGCGCAGGAAGAAGTTTTCGGCCCGGTGCTGGCCGTCATCAAAGCGCGCGATTTCGAGGATGCGGTGCACGTGTTGAATGATTCGAAATACGGTCTCAGCTCTTCGCTTTATACGCGCGACGTGAATGCCGCTTTCAAAGCCATGCGCGATATTGAAGCGGGCATTACATATATCAACGGGCCAACGATCGGCGCGGAGGCGCATCTGCCTTTCGGCGGCGTGAAAGAAACCGGTAATGGCCATCGCGAGGGCGGCTGGCCGGTTTACGATTTTTTCAGCGAGGTTAAAACCGTGTTTGTGGATTATTCCGGCAAGCTGCAACGCGCGCAGATCGATAATCGGTAGCCGTTCAACTGAAGAGGGGTGTGCTCATGAAACATGCAACAACACTCAAGAAGGTCGGCATCTTAATCTTGATCATGAATGCGAACAAAAGCGTTGTCGAAAGATACGACAAAAACATTGCCCGCCAATATATGGCAAAAGCCGTGCGTGAAGGCCGCACGGGGGATGACGGCCTTTGGGATTACCTTGAAACCTTGGGCATTCGTCGCCCGGAAGCCACCGATGCGATTGTGAAAAAAGTCCTTGATGAAGATCGCAAAAGCACCGAGCGCATCTTAGGCTATCTTGAAGAAATTCGAAAACTGGCGCGTGAAGCCCAAAGGAAATACGCGCACTTGTGATCTTGCCCGGCAAACTCTATTTGGTCGCCACGCCCATCGGCAATCTGCAAGACCTCACCTTGCGCGCATTGGAGACACTGCGCTCGGTCGATATGATTGCCGCGGAAGACACGCGCCGCGCGGCGATACTTTTGCGCCACTATGAAATTCATAAACCGGTGGTGAGTTATCACGATTTCAACGAGCGCGCGGCCGCACCGCGACTGTTGGCGGAATTGCTGCAGGGAAAAAATATCGCTTTGATTACCGATGCCGGCTCGCCGGGAATTTCCGATCCGGCTTTTTATCTGGTGCGGGAAGCGTTGGCGCATCAAATCCCCATGACGGCGATTCCCGGCCCGGCAGCGTTGATTCCTGCGCTCACGCTTTCCGGCCTGCCCTGCCACCGCTTCGTGTTCGAAGGCTTTCCCCCGGCCAAAAAGGGCCGCCAAAAATTTTTCACGGCGCTGGCGCAAGAAGAGCGCACCTTCGTGCTCTACGAATCGCCGCACCGGGTGCTGCGCACGCTGCAGTCAATTTTGGAATTTTGCGGCGACCGGCGCGCGGCGCTGGCGCGTGAATTGACTAAAATATACGAAGAAGTTTTGCGCGGCCGCGTTTCGGAATTGCTGGCGGCGTTGTCTGCGCGCACGCTCAAAGGAGAATGCGTGCTGGTGATTGCTGGAAAGGATGACGATTCCACGCAATAGGAAAGGTTTGGCACTGACCTCTTGGATTCTGCCGTGGCGCTTAAAGTCAATCTTCTGCCGGACTGGCTCAGAAATTGGTATTTGAATTTGATCACGCCGGTGGTGAATTTTTTCATCACGCATAAATTGAATCCGAACCACTTTACGACCGTGGGATTTATTTTGAGCGTGATCACGGCGTACGTTTTTGCCGGGGGATCGATTCCGCTGGCCGGCGGGCTGGTATTGTTGGCGGGCACGTTCGATATTATTGATGGACGTGTGGCGCGCGCCACCAATCGCGTGACCAAGTTCGGCGCGTTGTATGATTCCACACTCGACCGCTATTCCGAAGTCATCGTATTTTTCGGCATCGCGTATTATTTTGTCGATCACGGCTTTTTATGGCGTTCGGTGGCGGTCTCCATGGCGCTCGGCGGTTCGATGATGGTGAGCTACGTGCGTGCGCGCGCGGAGGGATTGAATTTCGAGTGCAAAGTCGGCGTCATGCAGCGGCCCGAGCGCATCGTGCTGCTCGGCTTCGGCGCGATTGCCACGCTGTTTTATGAATATGCGCTCGACGCCGCCATTTGGATCATCGCCGTCTTCGCGAATTTCACCGCGATTCAAAGGTTGTATCACGTCTGGGCCGTGGAGAACGGGCGCAGGCACGTGCCGCTGCAAGCGCGACAGAAGTGAAAGAGGTTTGCCCAACGTGGACAAGCCGCAACCAAAAAAGATTAACATGGAGAAAACAGAGCAAACAGGGAGGGAAGTGCCTGGAAAACTCCCTTTAGCTTTGTAATCTCTGTTTGCTCTGTGTTGAAAATTTTTGCTTTTTTTGCACCGGGTGAAATTTTAATAATCTCTCATGCAGCTTCAGGAAAAAGGAGAAAGCATTGCCAACTAAATCTGCCGACCTCAAAAGCCCGAATGGCAAACTGGGCATTTTAATCCCCGGTATGGGTGCGGTGACCACGACCTTCATCGCGGGTGTGGAAGCGATCAAACGCGGCCTGGCCCAGCCTTTCGGCTCTTTGACGCAAATGGGCACGGTGCGGCTGGGCAAGCGCACGGACAAGCGCACGCCTTTGATCAAAGATTTTGTCCCGCTCGCCAATCTCGACGATTTGGTTTTTGGCGGCTGGGACGTATTTGAAGACGATTGCTACGTCGCCGCGCAAAAAGCCGGCGTGTTGGAGCAGGCGCATTTGGATTCCGTGAAAGATGCGCTGCAAGCGGTCAAGCCGTGGAAAGCGGTGTTCGATCAAAATTATGTGAAAAAGCTTTCCGGCACGCACGTCAAGCAAGGCAAGACCAAATGGGACCTGGCGCAAATGCTGCGCGATGACATCGCGGCCTTCAAAGCGAAAAACAATCTCGAGCGCATGGTAATGATTTGGTGCGGCAGCACGGAAATTTTTTTGCAAGCCGAAGCCGTGCATCAAACTCTCGAATCTTTTGAAAAAGGCTTGAAGGAAAATCACCCCGGCATTGCGCCGAGCATGATTTATGCCTACGCCGCTTTGCAAGAGGGCATTCCCTACGCCAACGGCGCGCCGAATTTGACCGCGGATATTCCGGCGATGATGGAATTGGCCAGACAAACGCAGGCGCCGATCATGGGCAAAGATTATAAAACCGGCCAGACCTGGATGAAAACCGTGGTGGCGCCCGGCATCAAAGCGCGCATGCTCGGGCTTTCGGGCTGGTTCTCCACCAACATCCTCGGCAATCGCGACGGCGAAGTGCTCGACGATCCCGAATCATTCAAGACGAAAGAAGAAAGCAAGCTCTCGGTGCTCGAATACATTTTGCAGCCCGAGCTTTATCCCTCGTTGTATCAAGACTTCTACCACAAAGTGCGGATCAATTATTATCCGCCGCGCGGCGACAACAAAGAGGGCTGGGACAATATCGACATCTTCGGCTGGATGGGTTATCCCATGCAAATCAAAATCGATTTTCTCTGCCGCGACAGCATTTTGGCCGCGCCCCTCGTGCTGGACGTCGTATTGTTTTTGGATCTGGCCAAGCGTGCAGGCATGAAAGGCGTGCAAGAGTGGCTTTCGTTCTATTTCAAAAGCCCGATGACCGCGCCCGGCTTGTATCCCGAGCACGATCTTTTTATTCAGCTCATGAAATTAAAAAACACGCTGCGCCATCTCCGCGGCGAAGAGCTGATTACGCACCTGGGTTTGGAGTATTACGACTGAGTGCGCCATTTTTCATTTTGTTGTGCAAGATTGGAGATCAGAATTGTCACAAGCGGATGCCGCAGCGCCATTGCCCTCGCCTTTGGATTCTTCGCCGCAGTCCTCCGGCGCAGAATCCTCTGCAACCGACGTCCGGCCGGGCAGCGGGCAAGTTTCACCGCTCAAGAGCATTTTAAAAACCTCGCTGCCGGCGGTGGTGGATTTGTCCTCGCAGACGATTATGTGGACGGTCGAATCCATTTTGATTGGCCGCTTGAGCGCAGCGGCATTTGCAGGCGTGGGCATGGCTCTGCAAGTTGTGGTCGCGATGTTGACGCTGCTTTTGACTTTCATCGTCGGCGCCTCGCTGATCATCAACCGCAGCCTGGGCGCGGATGACAAATATGAGGCAAATCATATTTTCGCCCAAACCATGATGTTGGGCATTTGCATGGCGATCGTTCTCGGCTTCTTTTGGTTTTTCGGCGCCACGAATCTTTTTAAATTGATTAAAGAAGGCGGCATGGCAGCAGAGCGCGCCGGGGTGACGTATTTGCGCACGCTGGCGGTCTTCGCGCCGTTTTTCGTGACCAACTTTATCGCGCTGGGCGTGGTGCGCAGCGTCGGCGACACCAAATATTCGATGATCATCAACGTCGGCATCAACCTGCTCAATTTGGCGCTGGCGCCGCTGTTGATCTTCGGCCATTTCGGCTTGCCGCGGCTCGAGGTGCAAGGCGCAGCGCTCGCGGCCGGCATTGCGCACACCTGCGGCTTTTGCGCCACGTTATACCTGTTGCGCAGCCGCAAATCCGTGCTCCTGCTTTCTTTCCGCGAGTTGTCGCAGCCGAATTGGCAAACATTCCGGCGCCTGTTCAAAACCGGATTGCCGACGACGATTGAACAATTGGTGTGGGCTTTCGGTCAATTGGTAGTGACCAGTTATGTCGCTTTGCTGGGCGTGGTAGTGCTCGCGGCGCATCAAGTGTTCATGCGCATTCAAGCCGTGCTGTCGATGGTCTACATGGGCTTCGGCATGAGCGCGATGACGTTGATGGGCAAAAATCTCGGCGCGGCCAAGCGCCGGCTGGCGGAAAGAACTGCGGAAATCTCCGGTTGGGTGATCTACGCGTTTGTGATGATCGTCGTCGCCTTGCTCGCAATTTTTTCCAGGCCGATTTTGCAAGTTTTCTCCACGGACGCGGACGTGATCCGTGTCGGCGCATTTGGATTGTACTTCTTCGCATTGGCGCAAGTGCCCAAAGCCGTCAACCACGTGTTGATGGGCAACCTGCGCGGCGCGGGCGATTTGCAATGGCTCATGTGGCTTAGCGTCGCCGGCGTTTTCGTTTTTCATATCGGCTTGAATTGGGCCGTGGTCTTTTTGTTCAAATGGCCGATTGTGTGGACGCTCGTCGGCGTTTGGCTGGTGCACATGCTGGATGAAACCGCGCGTCTGGCGGCGAATTATTGGCGTTTTCGCCGCGGCAAATGGAAATATCAAACCGTCTAAAACTGCGCTCTTGCATGAAAAATATTGTCGGCGGCATTTTCATTTCTTTTGAAGGCCTCGATTTTTCCGGCAAAAGCGAGCAATGCCGCCGCTTGGTTGCGGCCTTGCGCGCCGCCGGTTACGACAACGTCGAGCCGCTGCGCGAGCCGGGCGGCGTGGCCATTGCTGAAGCGATTCGCCGCGTTGTGTTGGATCATCGCAACGTGGAAATGAATGCGCGCACGGAATTGCTGCTGTATTCCGCCGCGCGCGCGCAAATCACTTCTGAAAAGATCCTGCCCGCGTTGCAAGCGGGAAAAATCATCGTCGCCGACCGCTACGTTGATTCCACCACGGTGTATCAAGGCTTTGGCCGCAAGCTCGATTTGGAATTGGTGGCCGCCGTCAATCGCTTTGCCACTTGCGCGCTGTTGCCGCAGTTGACGTTATTGATCGACGTGCCCTGGCACGTCGCATTGGAACGCCAGCAGCACGCCAATCTTCACAAAGACCGCCTGGAAAGCGAAGAGACCGAATTTTACGAGCGCGTGCGCGCGGCCTATTTGCAGCTCGCGCAACAGGAGCCGCAACGCTTTGTGGTAATTGACGGTGCGGCGGAAATTGAGACTGTTGCCGGGCGCGTGAATGAAAGCGTGCGGCAAAAATTGGGTTTGAAGATTTAAGTGTGTCATCTATTTTGCTATGAATGATGACGCGACCATGTCATTCTGGAAGAATCTTTTTCAGCATGAGCACTGTACAAAATTCTAAAAAAGATTCTTCCAGAATGACATCGATACATTATCAGAGATTGGTACGGGGAAGGATGATGTGAAATTCACAATTGCTTTTACACCTGAAGCCCTCGACGATCTAAATTCGTTCAAAAAGTTTGAACAAAAGATCCTATTCGAACTGATTGAAACGCGGCTTCAATATGAACCAACTATGAGGACACGCCATCGCAAAAGACTGCGTCCCAATCGCCTGGCAGAATGGGAATTGCGGATTGGGAAATTCCGCGTCTTTTATGATGTCGATGTTCAAATGAATTTTATCAAAGTAGAAGCAATTGGTTATAAGGCAGGAAGCAAGTTGTTCATTCATGGCGAGGAGTACGAATTATGAAAACAGTTGCGGTTTCTTCCCGAACAAAAACGGTTCATACGCTTCTCAAAAAAGCCGAACGCGGCGGTTTGATCTTGCGCTCTCCCGAAGGTCGTGAGTTCATTCTTGTCGAAATCGATGACTTTGATCGCGAGATTGAATTGACCCGCAGAAATAAGAAACTAATGAAGCTGTTGGATGAACGCGCCAGGCAAACCAAAACCATTTCGCTGGAAGAAGCCAAGGCGCGACTTGCCTTGTGAGTAAGTCTCAGGCACGTGTGGTATTCACATAACACCTTCAGGCCGAAGGATCAATCAATATGGAGATGAACCATGGCATGGAATAAAAAAACCGGAGCCGTCGCCGTTTTTGCCGCTGCTTTGCTCACCGTCGCGGGCTGGGCGCTCAATTGGGGCGTGGGCGTCAGCGCCGATTATGTGCAGGAAATTCGCAAGAACATCGAAATTTTCGGATTGGTCTATCAGGAAATTTCGAAGAAATACGTGCAGCCTGTCGATCCCGACCGCTTCATGAAAGCGGGCATCAACGGCATGCTCGAAACGCTCGATCCCTACACCGCGTTGATCGAGCAGGAAGCCAACTCGCATTTGCAGATCATCACGACCGGCAAATATGGCGGCCTGGGCATGAAGATCGGCTTGCGCGACGGCGCGCCAACGGTGATCGAGCAGCCCTTCGAAGATGATCCGGCGGGCAAAGCCGGCATTCGTGAGGGCGATCGCATTGTTGAAATCAACGGTGAAAGCACGAAGAAGATTTCCATCAACGAGGTGGCGGCCAAATTGCGAGGCGAGATCGGCACTGCGGTCGCCATCAAAATCGCGCGCGAAGGCGAGCCCGAGCCGATGGAGTTTCGTTTGATTCGCGCCGAGATCACCGTGCTCGACGTGTCGTATTCCGGCATCGTACAGGACGGCGTGGGCTACGTCAAGCTTTCCGGATTTTCCAAAAACGCCGGCTATGAAATTCAACAAGCGGTGCGCGATTTGAAAGGCAAAGGCGCCACCGGCTTGATTTTGGATCTGCGCAGCAATCCCGGCGGCTTGCTGGATGCGGCGGTATCGGTGTCGGAAAATTTCGTGAAAAAAGGCGACCTCGTCGTTTCCACCAAAGGCCGCATGGAAGGCAGCGCCAAAGAATATCTTTCCGAAAAAGAGCCGGTGGCCGGAAGCTTGCCGGTGGTGGTGTTGGTGAATGAATTTAGCGCCTCGGCTTCGGAGATTGTGGCCGGCGCGATTCAAGATTTGGATCGCGGCGTGGTCATCGGCGCGCCGACGTTCGGCAAAGGCCTGGTGCAAACCGTGGTGCCGATCACGCGCGATGCGGCGTTGAAAATCACTACGGCAAAATATTACACGCCCAGCGGCCGCTTGATTCAACGTCCCGATCGTTTGCCGCAGGCGAACGGCAACGCCATCGTTACCGCAGATGATGGCGAAGAAGCCGGTGACGGTGAAATCGAAAAACCGCCAGCATCGGGCATCAATAGTTTGAGCGAAGACAGCACTACGGTTTATCGCACGCGCGGCGGCCGCGAGGTGCACGGCGGCGGCGGCATCCGGCCGGATATTCGCCTCGATAGCCCGCGCTTGTCGCGTTACGAGGGCCGCCTGCTGCGCAAATCCATGATGTTCCAATTTGCGCTGATTTACGCGCACCAGCATCCCGATCTTCCGCGCGATTTCACCGTCGACGAGGCCTTGCTGAATGAATTCCAAAAATTCTTGCAAGAGAAAAGTTTCAGCTACGTTTCGGAAAGCGAAGACGCGCTCACCGGGCTGAAGACGATCGCCAAAGAAGAAGGCTATCTCGACCGGCTGGCGGATGAAATGGACGCGCTTGAAAAGGCGCTGCTGGCGGAAAAAACGGATGATTTCACGCGCAGCCGCGGTTTCATCGCGCGCGAATTGAAAAAGGAAATTGCGGCCAAAGCGTTCGGCACGCGCTCGCGGGTGGAAGTGACGTTGCATGATGATCCGGTTTTTCAAGAAGCGTTGCAGGTGCTGCGCAATAAAGCGCGGTACAGTCAAATTTTGGCGGTAGCGGCAAAGAAGCCGTAATAATCTCTTGGCGGAAATTTCTAAGAGCATGTCATTCTGGAAGAATCAGACTGTGTGAAAACGTCATTGCGAGCGCAGCGAAGCAATCCCGGCGCGTGCACGTATTGGATTTAGAGATTGCTTCGCTGCGCTCGCAATGACAAATTCGAGCGTTTTCACACAGTCTGAATCTTTTTCAGCATTGGCACTGTGCTCAAATCTGAAAAAGATTCTTCCAGAATGACATTTACTTGGGGTTGTCTTTGCAACGAATTGTTCTACATATAACAGGAGAATGCGAAACAATGGCAGTAGCCAAAGCAAAAAAGAAGGTTGGAGCGCAGGCGAAAACCAATGGCAAAGCAAAAATTGCGAAGAAGTCCAGCCTGAAGAAAGCCGGTGCGGCGCGCAATGGCCGGGCGCAGGCGAAATACGTTTATGTGTTCGGCGGCGGCAAAGGCGAAGGCGAAGCCGGCATGAAAAATTTGCTGGGCGGCAAAGGCGCCAATCTCGCGGAAATGGCCTCGCTGGGATTGCCCGTGCCCGCAGGCTTTACCGTCACCACGGAAGTGTGCACGGAGTTTTATGAAAATAAACGCAAGTATCCCAAGGGCCTCACGCCGCAAATCGAAAATGCCTTGCGCCACATTGAAAAAATCATGGGCGCGCAATTTGGCAGCCCAAAAAATCCGCTGCTGGTTTCCGTGCGCTCCGGCGCGCGCGTTTCCATGCCCGGCATGATGGATACGGTATTGAATCTGGGCTTGAACGAAGAAACCGTGCAAGGCTTGATCGCGAAGACCGGCAACGAGCGCTTCGCTTATGATTGCTACCGCCGCTTCGTGCAAATGTACGGCGACGTGGTGCTCGGCCTCAAGCCGGAACACAAAGACGAGATCGATCCGTTTGAAGAAATTCTCGAGAATAAAAAGCATCACGCCGGCGTGCAGCTCGATAACGAGTTGAGCGCCGGGCAGCTCCAAGAATTGGTGGCGGAATTTAAAGCCGCAATCAAACAGCGCACCGGCCACGATTTTCCCGAAGACCCGATGGAGCAATTGTGGGGCGCAGTGGGCGCGGTGTTTGGTTCGTGGATGAACGAGCGCGCGATTGCCTATCGCAAGCTCTATCACATTCCCGAAGATTGGGGCACGGCGGTAAACGTGCAAGCCATGGTCTTCGGCAACATGGGCAATGATTGCGGAACGGGCGTGGCATTCACGCGCGACCCGGCCATCGGCGCGAACGTTTTTTACGGCGAATATTTGATCAATGCGCAAGGCGAAGACGTGGTGGCGGGCACGCGCACGCCCGAGCCGATCTCGCGCCTCGAACAGGACATGCCGAGTGTCTATAAACAATTGCTCGCGATCCGGCAAAAACTCGAGCGGCACTACAAAGAGATGCAGGACGTCGAGTTCACCGTGCAAAACGGCAAGCTGTGGATGCTGCAAACGCGCAACGGCAAGCGCACCGGTTTCGCCGCGTTCAAGATCGCGCATGACATGGTGAAAGAAAAGCTCATCAAAAAAGAAGAAGCGCTGCGCCGCCTCGATCCCAAAGCGCTGAATCAGTTGTTGCGCCCGGTTTTTGATGCGCAAGAAAAAGAAGAAGCGGTGAAACATGGCCGCGTGCTGGCCAAAGGCTTGAACGCCGGGCCCGGCGCCGCGAGCGGGCGCATCGTGTTCAATGCGCCGGATGCGGTGGAGGGGAAGAAACGCGGCGAGCGCGTGATTCTCGTGCGCAGTGAAACTTCGCCGGAAGACATCAAAGGCATGGATGCTTCCGAAGGTATTTTGACCAAGCTGGGCGGCATGACTTCGCATGCGGCCTTGGTGGCGCGCCAAATGGGCAAAGTTTGTGTTGCCGGTTGCGGCACGTTGGAGATTGATTATAAAGCGCGCACCATGACCGCCAAAGGCCAGACGTTGCGCGAGGGCGATTGGCTTTCCCTCGACGGCTCTTCGGGCGAAGTGATCAACGGCCAGTTGAACACCAAGCCCTCGGAAATTTTGCAGGTGTTGATCGATAAAACCATGCAACCGCAAGAATCCGAAATTTTTCAGATTTATGATACCATCATGCAATGGGCGGACAGCTTGCGCCGGCTCAACGTTCGCACCAATGCCGATCAGCCCGACCAAGCCGCGAATGCGATTGCCTTCGGCGCCGAAGGCATCGGCCTTTGCCGCACCGAGCATATGTTCTTCGGCGGCGACCGCATCGATGCGGTGCGCGAAATGATTCTGGCGGATGACGAAGCCGGCCGCCGCGCCGCGCTTGGCAAATTGCTGCCCATGCAGCGCCAGGATTTCATCGGCATTTTCGAAGCGATGAACGGCTTTCCGGTGACGATTCGCACGCTGGATCCGCCGCTGCACGAATTTTTGCCGCACACCGCGCATGAGCAGGCCGATCTCGCCGGGAAAATCGGTGTGCCCGCGGAAAAGATCAAAGCCAAAGTCGAAGCGCTGCATGAATTCAATCCGATGCTAGGCCATCGGGGCTGCCGCCTGGGCGTGGTCTATCCGGAAATCACCGAGATGCAAGCGCGGGCGATTTTTGAAGCCGCGTGCGAAGTTGCCAAAGCCGGCAAGAAAGTCATTCCCGAAGTGATGATTCCGCTGGTGGCGCACGTGAACGAACTGAAGCAGCAGGCCCAAGTCGTGCGCGCGACTGCGGACAAAGTGTTCGCGGAAAAGGGCGTGAAGGTCGATTATCTCGTCGGCACCATGATCGAATTGCCGCGCGCCGCCGTGGTTGCAGATCAAATCGCACAGGAAGCGGAGTTCTTCAGCTTCGGCACGAACGATTTGACGCAAACTGCGTTCGGCCTTTCGCGCGATGATGCCGGCCGTTTTCTGCCCTATTACGTCGAGCACGAGATTCTGGACAACGATCCGTTCGACACCATCGATCAAGAAGGCGTGGGCCGTTTGATGCAATGGGGCGTCGAGCGCGGCCGCAGCACGCGCCCGAAATTAAAAGTCGGCATTTGCGGCGAGCACGGCGGCGATCCCGCGACGGTGAAATTCTGCCACCGGATCGGCCAGGATTACGTAAGCTGCTCGCCGTTCCGCGTCCCCATCGCGCGGCTGGCAGCAGCGCAGGCGGTGTTGGAAGAAGCGGATAAGGATTGAAGAGCGATGATCGAAAATTGAAGATCGTGGATCGTTCGAGTGTGCATTATCGCATTTCATTTTTCGCCCGGCGCTGCAAAAAGCGCCGGGCGATTTTTTTGAATCTGCGCAAATTTATTTGAGCGTTTGCCGCGCCGAGATTGAGTTACGCGATTAGCTCCTCAAACTCAGAATAACCAGGCGCGGCGGGACTGAAGTTTTTTGTGCTACACACGGATCAAAAACACACGCGAAAAAAGCTTTTCAGCGTGCGTTTTTGATCCGTGTGCTATCCGCTCGGGCTTCGGTTTTCAGCGTGTCTGAAAATCCGTTGTAGAACCTCACCGCATGAGAATCATCTTTTTCGTCTCCACAAATTCGCCGGCCTGCAAAAGATACAGATAAACGCCGCTCGCCAAACCCGGCGCGTTCCAATGCGCTCGGTGCCGTCCCGCCGATTTTTTCTCATTCACCAAGATTGCGACTTCCTTGCCGATGAGATTGAGAATGGTCAATTGCACGTGATCGGCTCGCGGCAGCGCATAGTCAATCGTGGTGGAAGGATTGAAAGGGTTGGGGAAGTTTTGCGACAGTTCGTATTCCAACGGCATTTGCGCGTCACGGTCATTGACCGCAGTGATTACATTCGCCGTTTCGTTGGAGTAGTTCGAGAAAGTGCAGGCATTGCTGCTCATATCGAAAGCACGCACACGATAGCGATACGAGGAGGTAGGCGATAAGCCGGTGTCGGCGTAAGCCGTGACATTCGCTGCGGTCTCGGTAATTTTCGCGAAGGCTTGATTGTCCTGCCTGCGCTCGATTTCAAAACCGGTTTCGTTCGCGCTGTTATCCCGCCACTCCAAATTGATTTGTGTTCTGGAAACGGGCGTTGTGCGCAGCTCGCTCGGCGCCGCCAGAGCGCCGGCGCAATCCGGGCATGGATCTGAATCGGGACCGTCTGTTTCCTGCCCATCGAGCCGGCTATCACGATCGGAAAAATTATCATTGTCGGCAAAGTCGTGGCAAACGTCCGGCCCGGAGAGAGAGGTCGTCGGTACGTCACGATGCTCGGGTGTGCTGCTGATGCCGAAACCGAAAGCAGTTTGGCGGCGGTATTCCGAGCCGAGCCGGCGCTCCGCGGAATCACTCCAACCATCGCCGTCATCATCCGGCGCGATCGCAGTTGCCCACCAACGAAATGGGCAACGGCTTGCGCCGGACACGAATGACATACCGCCAAGCGCCTGCTCTTTCGTGCCGTCGCCATCACCATCGAACAAAACGCCGTCAATGTCCAACGTATGAGCATGGCCTGGGTCCGGCGTGATCGTTACAGGAATCGCCCGTGCCGAGAATCTATCATTGCTAACGGCTATGCCGGGATTTAATTCCACGACAAAGGTGTGTCGTCCGAATGGAACATCCGAGCCGCACGCAAGAGCGGAGGCAACAATTTTTATTACCGTGCCGCCATCCGATGAAAGCTCTAAAGCAAAAGAACCGGGGTTGCCTTCGGCATAACGGCCGGTAAAAGCCGGCAGCACGGGTTGTGGCTCCGGTAACGGCGGCGCGCAATCCGGTTCCGAGCCCAGGTCAAGTCCATCCGCTTCGTTGCCATCCAAACGTCCATCGCGATCGGAAAAATTATCGTTGTCGCTGAAATCTTTGCATGGGCATGGGCCGAAAAGAGAAGTCGTGGGCACTTCGCGATGCTCGGGCGTGCTGTTGACGCCGAAACCAAATGCGGTTTGGCGCCGATACTCCGATCCTAATCTACGCTCGGCCGTATCACTCCAGCCGTCGCCGTCGTCATCAAAAGCGACCGCGGTTGCCCACCATTGGAAATGGCAGCGATTGGGTCCGGAAACGAATGCCAGGCCGCCGAGCGCTTGTTCGCGAACGCCGTCACCGTCCGCATCGAAGAGAACGCCGTCAATATCTAAAGTATGTGAATGTCCGGGATCTGGATTGATGACGACCGCGAGTGCGCGTGATGAAAATCTATGGTCACCCGTAATGGATATGCCCGGATTCAAATCGAGAGTAAACGAGTGCCGGCCAAAGGGAGAATCAGAACCACAAGGCAGAGCCGTCACAACAATCTTGATCAGCTTGGATTCATCCGCTGAAAGCTCGATTTGAAATGAGCTCGCTTCCCCCTGCGAATGCCGGCCCGTATAAGAGATTTGCGCCAAAGCGGTTTGCGCAATCATTCCGAGGATGAGAGCGCCACAGTAAAAGAATCGTTTCATATTCGTTTCTATTTTCCATTTCATGGCGAACCTCCGTTTTTCTTCATGCAAAAAGAGATGAGGAATTATAAAACCTCGAATTGACAACAGTCGCAGAGGACAAAGCGCAGAGCTTCAAGTTTTGCCCTCTGCGCCATGCCCTCTGCGCTTTTGCTTCAAAGCGTCACCCGCACCCCCAGCGCGAAACTCATCCCGCCGCCGGAAAAATCCTTGTTGCTGATGCCGGTCCACTCATCCATCACGCCTTTGACGGAATGCTCGCCGCCATAGCCGATGAGACGATAGGCCGCTTCGCCGCTTAACGAAACGCGCGGATGAAGATAAATCGCCAAGCCGCCGCCGATAGAAAAGCCTCCGCCTTGAAACGTCGCATCGCCGACCTCGGTCTCGCTCGCCGAGCCTTCTTTGACGATCAACCAATCCAGTGTTGCGCCAATGAGCACAAAAGGCTGGGCCGCGGATTTCGCCGACAAGTAATAGCGCGCATCCAGATTGAGGATGTGATAATCGGCTTTGCCCGGCGCTTCCAGAAAAGTCACGTTGTGGCGCGAGCGCAGATAACCCACCTCCAGCGCGCTCTGCCCGGTTCTTCCGCCAAAAAGAAAGCCGTAGCCAAAGCTGCTCGCCACTTTCGGCACGGCAATCAGCTCGCCGCCGCCAGTGAGCACCGTTTCGCCGTCGAAGCTGCCCTCGATGGCATTGCGCGGCACGCTAACGCCGAGATAAAAACCGTTCTTGGCATAAGGCTTCTGCTCTTGCGCGAAAGCAAAAGAAGCCGCGAGCATGAGCGCGCCGAACACGAGGCCGGCGCACGAGCTTATGGTAAACTGATTGAGCTTCATGAACTGTTTCTCCTTTCACGAGAAGTAAAGAGCCATTCGAAAACTCGTCGGGATTTTTTTAACCAAAAAACGGCTGCCATTCTGGAATTTCCCCCCCCATCTTCTGCCACTTTAAAAGTCGATCATCATAGCGGAACTGTGACAGTTTTTTTGTTCGCTGAGTCAATTCACAGAGGGAGAATGCTTTCGCGTGCCTATTGCCGTTTCACTTGCGCCTTCGCAACGGCGATGGAATCAAGTTCGGCGGGCAGCGTGTAGTCTCCACCTGCAAGCGGCGGATCGTAACTCGCCGGAATCAAATAAGCTGCAAACTCCGTTGCGCTCCGATCGAGCCCACCCGTGGTCACGTCGCATTCCCAACTGCCGTCGTCGCTGATTTCAGTTTTTGGAGAAGCCCAATACGGTTTTGACCACCACGAATCTCCGACCTTGATGAAAACGGCCAACGCATGATCATTCGCGTTGCAAACGCAGCCGGCGAGATTTTCATGGCTGCCCATCACCGGCACGTGCGTGAACGTGATCTCCGGCGGTCCGGAAACGCACTGGCATTGGGGCGGAGGCGGCTCAGAGGGATTGTCTTCTTTGCAACCCAGCATGAACACGAGAGGCATGAGCACTGCCAAACGTTTCAAGAAAAGTTTGTGAGAAAGCATGGAACGCTCCTTTTCAGCAAAAAGATGAGTAGCACTGCTTTTAGGTTACCTTGAAACAATTATCACGAGCGCGAAGATAATTGTGGCGCAGGCATCCTGCCGGCCTTAGTTTGCATACTTGAAGTCTGCGCTACGTGTTAACGACAAAACGACGAGGTCGCATGAAACTCGCCGGATACCGTCACGGTCTTCGCACCCGTGGTGGCCGTAAACTCGAAGCGGCCTTTGAAGCTGTCGCTCGCCGAAGCAGTGACTGTGAGCGTGCCCGATTGCGAAAGGTAAGTGTCGCTGCTCTGTCCGTCGGAGTAAGCAAACAAGCCGACGAAATCTCGCGAAGAAGTACTAGCGGCATCTTCACTGATTTGATACGTGCCCACTCCCGGAACGCTTGAACTGCCGCGCGCCAGCGAGAGCAGCGCGCCGTTATTCGCCGGCTCCGTGGGATTCATTCCCAACAGAAAGAAATCGGTTTGGCCGATAAACGAGGCGCAGCCTTTCACATTGAGATTGACTGCGCCGCTGACCCGCGCCTCGAACGAGTTGGGCGCAAGCTCGTCTTCCGGATTCATGCTTTTGTCTTTGCAACCGAAAGTCAGAGCGAGGGTGGATAAAGCAATCAAAGCGGGAGTGAGTAAACGTTTCATGGCAATTGCTCCTTTCCAGATAGGTCGTTTCGAGGTTCAAATGCTGATTACCAGAATCATTCCCTTGCTTGCAATCCCCCCATGAGCCTCGTTCCGAGAGGAACGAGGCCTGTCACTTGAAATACTCGCAGCTTTGTCCTTCCGGCCTTTTATTGCTGCTTGGCCGCGCTCCGAGCTTTGTCGAGCTTGGCCAACTGCTCCGGCGTCATGGCAAGAATGCACTTGAGCCAGTTCGGATCGAAGAGAATCAGAATGTCGCCGTATTCTTCGGTTTGAAGAAAGCCCTTGCCAAAGTCCTTCGATTTGAGCGCCAGCTTTTTACCGGCGATCAAGACTTCTTCTGCAGCGCCCTCGGTGGGTTTGGCGAGACCGTTGGGCAAGAGGTTGCCACGATAGTAAGCCTTGACCAGTTTGACCTCGATTTTGGTTTCTTCAATTTTGGGCGAATCGCCGGGCTTGATCAGCTTTGCCACCACGCCGTTGAAGTAAGGCATTGGCGCGCCTTTCGTGCCCCAATAAACTCCCTGAGCGAAACCCGATAACGGGAAGAGAACGGCGAACACTGCGACAGCGAGCGATTTTTTCATAACGACCTCCTTATGATGGTGTTTGATAAGGACATTTAGATTCATCAAAGGCGCAAATCGGCCTTCAAATAGAGATGAGCGGAGTTTGAAAACATGTCGCAATCTGTTTTTTAAAACCGTCGTAGGCGCACGTAGCGGCCTTCTATTGTGATATGATGGTTTTAAAAAATGTGTCGCTGTTTGGGAATAATTTTCGGCGGGAATTTTTCTGTCGAAGGGGAGAGTGAAATGAGGCGAGGTGATACGACAAAGCTAAAACGACTTGCCCACTCCTCAGTCAGGGCAAGTCGAAATCCAAAAAGTAAACTTGGTTGAGGGTTCGCGGGCTAAACCGTCCAACTGTCAAACCGGCGAATCATCAAACTTATCGTTTGCTAACTCTGAACATATAAGTATTGATCACGTCAAATTCCTTTCCCTCCGATGAAGCAAGAAGCTTGAGGATGTAATCACCCTCGTTGAGAAAAACCTCGGCGGGGATGAGCAAAGTTAGCGTATTGTGCCCCGAGATCGTTTTGGTTTCCAAGCGATATTGGCTCCAAAGCGTTTTGTCGTCATCGTTGGTCAAAACGACGCCATAAGATTGGTTTGGCGCAATGTCTTGTGGGACAAGCCGGATTTGCACGAGCTCGGCGCTTTTGGAAACAATCTTGGGCGACAAATCGCTCCGCGTTCGCGTTGGCCGCCGTGTCAGGTCGCGCGCGCTGAGTTGCAGCTCGACCTGAAGCTCGCTCGTCGACGCAGATTTTAGAGCATTCAACTCTTCTTCCAGTTGCATGGTCTGCTGTTGCGCGTTGCGTAGTTGCTCTTGCGCCTGTTCCAAGCGCTGCTGCTGTTGGGCAACAGACTGCTCCAGTGTGCGCTTCTCTTCCAAGACAGTATTGCGTTGCGTGTTCAGCGCCTCCATTTTCTCGGACAATCGGCTCTTCTCGCGGTTGATCCACAGGCTGTATGATATCACCGCCACCAGCAGTGTTGCAAAAGCTGTTTGCACTTGCCAGCGGGGCTTGAAAAGAAATTGCCAAGCTACAGCTAAACGGGACAACAACGCTTGCCCCACAAATGAGAGCGACGACGGCTCCGCAGGAAGATTCGCTAATAAGCTCTCGGCATGCTCGACCTTCTTACGGCGCGTTGGAACCGTCAAATAGGCCTCTTCAAAGCGCTCGCGTTCCTGCTTGGTCATTTCATTGCGCACGTAGCTTTCGATCAACTCGTCTTCCACGACTTCAAGCTGCTCGAACAAGTCACGATCGGCGAACACGATGTCTTCCAATTGATCCCGCTCCGTTTGCGGCAACTCTCCCAGCAGGTATTGCCTCAGCGCTTGGTCTTTTATTTTGACGGACATCACGCCATCTTTCTCCATGTTGTTTCCGGATTCTTTCTTTGACAATGCGGCGAGAATGAATTGCTGTCGCGCTCAGGCAATTTTCAAACACTGGTGATAACATTTTCTGAGCTTGTTTGTAATTCTTTTCACGCGCTGGCGCAGGGCATTGGGCGATATTCCCAAAGCAAGCGCCATGAACGTTCGCGCCGCCTTTTTGAATTGGCCTTTTTGCTTTTTGTAAGTCATAAACAAATTGTGCTCGTCGGGTTTCATTTTTTGCAGGCATCCTTCCATGCACGCTTGTCTCTTTTGTTCGGATTTTTCTTGGTCATTCAACTCTTCTTTTTGCTCCTCCGGCGTTTTTCCAGAAGCTGGCCCCGGCTCCGGCAAAAGGAGCGGATTGAGCTTGCACCGATGATACTCGCTACGGACATATCGCGCGATACCAAAGCAATACGGCCTTGGCGGGACGGCTACACTAACTTTATGCTCTTCGAGATTTCTTGCCACCCGGTCGAGAGTTTCAGTAGTACACTCTTCCGGATGATAACACTTATTTGCCTCGAAGAACATCACCAAACTATCGCACACGTCCTGATAGTTTTCTTTGTGCAAGCTGAACCAGGAAATCAGCTTGTCATACGCCTCTTGAGATTGAGGCTCTTTTTTTTGATGCCGAAAGCACACGGATTCTTCCTCCTCGATCAGTGAAGTCGGACTTGCGCCTCACACTTTTTATGAGCGACTAGAAATCTGCGCGCGTAAGTCCGACTTCCCCGCGATACGCGATTACCGATCAAACAAGACCCGGCTCGCAACAACGACTAATGCTTGTGTCTTCATGGGCTTTGCTTCGATGCGTTGCGCCATTTGCAAGGCAACGGCATCATCGAGCCTGGCGACCTCGGCTATCAGCAGCGGCAACGAATCTTCCCAGGGTTCGTGCTTGGTCAAAGCCGCGGCTACTTGCACCGCTCTTTTATTCTCGCCGAGGGGCAAGCTCTGTCCAGCCGCTCTCCATGTTGCCGCATTCCAGCAATCCACCCATTCTCGCGCAGGCGAGGGCAGCTCGGCCGCGATATTCAAGCTGGTTTGAAACGCTTGTTGCGCTGCAGCGGAATCGCTTTCAGAGAGCGCGGCCCCGGCGTACGCCAATGCGAAGGGCATATAATCGAGCCAAAACGGCCGCCAATCTTTTTTGTCATTGTAGATCGCCACAGCTATGAAATCCATCATCGCGGCGACTTCAAGAAAGCGATTGCTCTTTTTGTTTGCGGGCGCTGAGCGCGCATCTTGATTGGCCAGCGCCAAAGCCGGCCAATGGCTTTTCACTTGCGTCAGCAATCTGTTCAGCCGCGATTGCAGACCTTCCGGATCCGGCTCTTTTATGGGATCGAAGTTCGGGATAACCTGGCGGCGCGCGGTATAAGTCAAGGCCATCCAAAAAGGATTGTCCAAAGAATCTAAAATCGCCAGGGTAAATGTCGGATCCGTTAGCTGTCTGGAAAAAGCGAGCTCCAATTTCACCACGTCGCGAAAAAACGTGCGCTCCAAATTTTCCTTCAAGGGTTTATCCTCGGGATTAATCTTGCTGAAAGCCGGGCTGACTTTCTTGAGAAAGCCGCTGCGTTCGAGAATGTAGGTCTGCGCGAGATATTCGCTGAAGACAACTTGCTCGGCTTGTTGTCGCGCAAAGTCGGGCTCGTTCTTCCCGAGCATGATGAGCACATCCGATACTGCCGACAATTTGCGGAACTCTTCGCGCAGATCGCCGGTGAAGCTGCTGAACTTCACACTTGTGGGCTGATACGAGGGCGTGGCCAACAACTCCAGCGCATAATCACGCGCGGAAGTTGTCAGTTCCGCAGGCAGAGCAGGCATCAACAGTCGCAGCAACTCGCCGCGCTCCGCCAGAAATTTTTTATTCCCCTTGTCGATGCGGAGCAATGCTTCCCAAGCCATCACCGGCCGAATGGAAGCCGTGTTCCGCGCAAACCGCACGAGCGCCTCGGGATATTTTTCTTCTTTTTGATCCACGCTTTGCAACGCTTCCCACGCGAGGCCGGGTTGAGGCCTCGCCGCCCCGTTTGCGAAACTATAAAGGGGATCCTTCACCACGGCGGGATTGACCAGCAATTTTTTGAGGTGGCGATGCGCTGCCGCACTATCTATGTGCGCAAGAGCCCGATAAACCACCGGCATCGGTTTCGTCCCCATTTCACGCAGCGCGCGTTGCGTCAATTCCAACGCGAGCGCAGGCTCGTGCGGAGCAATGCCGATCGCAAAAACCGCGAGCAGCGCGGGCGAGGGTTTTTCTTTTTGCGAAGGAGAAGCAAGCTCTCGCACCTTGGCAACCATCGCCTCGCTTTGCGCTACCGGCCATGATAGCAACACGCGTTCGAGCGCGATTACACGCGCATAATCTTCTTTGAGCGTAAGGGCCAAATCAAAAGCCTGCACCGGATTTTTTTCTGCCAGCTCGCGTATCGTCAACAGCGTAAGCCGCTGTTTGACCGTGCGTGCATAAATCGTCGCGGCCTGATACTCCCGGGAATGATCCGAATACCGCGCATTGCTTTCCACAATGCGCCCGAACGAGCCGGCCGGAAAAATATAAGAAGAGCCCCCGGTCGCAATGTCGAGCAGCCCTAGTGCCAGCCCTTGCAATGCCGCCATGCCCATGATCTCCAATAAAGTCGGCCCTTCGGAAAGCTTCGGCGCGAGCACGCGCGCCTCGTCGAGCACAACGCGTGCTTCGCTGGAGTCGACGAGGTTGAGAAGAGGCATGACCGTCAAAAGGCCGCGCAAACGTTCTGCGTTATCTTTGCTCTCTCTCGCTACGCGCAACGCCTGGGCGAGAATCGGGCGCGCCTGCGCGATTTCCTGTGAATCCGGCGCCGCAGTTGTGCTCATGGCCTCCGCCAAACGTGGCTCAACCTGCGTCGTATCTGCGCGAGACTCCGTCGTTGCGACTGCGTTCGAATCAACCGGCACGCTCGCGGCCGGGGCAACGTAAGCAACCAATTCGTTTGTTTGCCAACTATCGACGATGATTTTTTCGAACTCTTCATTCGTGCTCGCATGCAACGAAGAGCTTGCGCTGGTGTCGGGCGATAGCGCCAAAGTCAACGCCGAATCCGGCGTAAAACTTTCAAGCACGAAAATCGAATCGCCGCGGAAATACGTGTACTGCTCCGGCGCGCTGCCGCTGCGCATCCACACGACATATTCGCCCGGCGAAACCTGCAGCGCGCGCATGTGCTGCGGCGGAATCTCCGTGCCGCGCGTGATCAACCCGACGAGCTTGACCACGATCGGCTGCTCGAAGCCGTTTGCAAAGTTGATCGCTCGCGTTTGCGCGTATGCTTGGTGTGAGCTTGTTGCAAAGATCTCCAGCAGCCATAACGCGACGAGCGCTGACTGTAAAAACCGTCTCGTGTTTTTCATCTTGCTCCTCCTTCAATGTGGACAAGCCGCAACCCAAAAAGAATTTTGTAAGCGGATTAAACGGATCACGCAGATAAACGTGGTCAGTCCGCTTGATCCGTTAAATCCGTTTACAAAAAATCTGTTGCCTTACTTCTTCCCAACTAGAATGAACGGCGCCCAAAAATGTGTCGCATCCCAACCGGCTTTGCGCCGCACGTTCAGCTTCGCGTCGCGCAGGCAGCGGCCATAATCAACGGCTTGACCGGCTTTCTCAGTTGCCGCAACCTGTTTGAAAAAATCGCCCATCAAGTCGGCGGTGGAGGAATCGTCCGCCAACCAATGGCTGGCAATCACGCGGCCTGCGCCTGCCACCAAGAATCCGCGCGACAAAGCGAATATGCCCTCGCCTTCGAATTGGCGACCGGCATTGGTTTCACAGGCGGAGAGCACGGCCAGTTCGCAGCGCGGCATTTTCAAATCATAAATTTCGTGAAGCTGTAAATAGCCGTCGTCCTCCGTCGTGCGCGTTGTTTGCGGCGGCGTCAGCGCCAGGGCTGCGAATAAGGTCCCGGCATGTTCATCCACAATTCCGTGCGTTGCCAAATGAACGTAACGTTTGCCCGGCAAATCCGCGCGCAGTTGCGGCTCGTTGGCTTCAAGCTGCATCAACGTGCGCACCGCCTCTGATCCAAACGCAAGGCGAACGGCCTCTGCTTCTCGTTTCGTGCCCGGCAAAGGGTTCAAGCCGTTTCTTCCGCGCGTGGCGGAAGACACTAACAAGCTATCCAGCGTGCTCATCGGCGCGGCAACGCTGTCTTGGTTTGCGGTTGACTTGCCGAGGCTCTGCGCTTGCATCGCTTCCGCAACCAGCTTGAGATCGAAAATCGGATCCGCCACGCTTAGGATCACAGGTTGATTCATGGCAGGAATGTTGGGCGTGCTCGCACGCCGCTCGAGATTGTGAAGCGTGGTCAGCGAAGGCGCGTAACGAATGACCGGCCCTTCGTCGAGCCAATAACGAATCGCGCTCGGCGCGACACCGCTTTTCACCACGAGCGCTTCAAAGGGCAAGAGATGCAACACACCGTCCGGCACGATCACGACTTCATCGTATGCTACCAGTTTTGACCACAGCGACTGCGGCACGAGCATTTGCCACAACGCACTCAGCTTGGCGGAAACGGACTTCTGTTGGTCGATCTCAGGAAACTTAAGTTGCTCCAGCAAACCGCCGTTTGTCTCTTGCCCAACGAGAATTTTGTTGAGCTCATCCGCTTTCAATGGCCCAGCCTTGACCCCGAGCAGAGCCGCAGCTTTGCTGGAAATTTTCAGAGGCAGCGCTTCCGCCTTTTCCGCTGCAGGTGGAATGACAAAGACAAAGCTTTCTTCCGCTCCGATTTGATAGAGCAGCAACAAGCCTTTGGCAGGAACAAGTTGATTCTGCGCCGTGACAAGGTCAATGGGTTGCCCGCTTGCAGTAATGACCTCACGCCACAGCGAGCTGGCAGATTTGATCTCTTCATAAACTTGCTGATACTCGCGCTCGGCTAGGCGCAGGCTGTCTTTCAATGCCGCGTTCTCTTGGTCTTTTTGCTCATCGGAAAAGTCTTTGCGCGAAGGCAGCAAATTGAGGCGTTGCCGATACTCTGCCATGCGCGTGCGAGCATTGGTTTCGCGCTGCTCCAATGGCGTGAGAGTTTCTGCCGGAATGCTGCTGCGCAAATCGATGTTGCTGGCCGCGAATTGATCGAGCAAGACCCGCGCGCGGCCACGTTCGGCGTATTCGAAGGCTTTGTCGACTTGACCGGCTTCGAGTTGCCAGGCGACCATGAGATTGAAAAAATTCGCATATTGCTCAAAATAGCCGGCTCGTATTTCTTCACCACTTCCAATTTGTGGGCGTAATTTTTCAAGTGAACTCAAGGCCTCGATAAGGTCAGAAGTTGCACCGTCTGGATCTTTCATTTGCTTGCGCAATCGGGCACGTAGTGCGTACGCATTCACTCTCAGATCAGGAGAAGCTGTAGAGACGTCCAGAATACGAATCGCTCGCTCGAGCAAGGGCGTTGCACGCGCTAATTTTTTTTCAGTTTCAAAAAACATGTTATGAGCCAAGTTATAGAGGCCCCTTGCGACGTTGGGATGTTCCGGACCAAGGGCTTTCTCCCAAATAATAAGGGAACGCACAAAGATCGACTCAGCCTCGGCGTATTTGCCCTGGGCTTTGTACAAGAACGCCAGGTTGTTGAGGCTCTTGGCTAAATTCGGGTGCTCTGATCCAAAGGCTTTTTCTTCAATCGCCAAAGCACGGCGAATGAGCGGTTCGGCTTTGGGGTATTTGCCCTCTTGATAGTATGTTGACGCCAAGTTACTAAGAACAGCAGCCACGTTTGGATGGTCAGTTCCCAAAGTTTTTTCCCAAACGGCCAAGCAACGTTCATAAAGCGGTTCAGCTTCGGCATACTTGCCCTGGTTATCATAAATCAATGCGAGATTATTCAAACACGTCGCTACATGGGGATGATCCGGGCCAAGAGTTTTTTCAACAATAGATAACGACTGGCGATATAACGGCTCGGCTTCGGCATTCTTGTCTTGGGCTTCATAAATCGTTGCCAAGTTATTCAGGGTCATGGCCACGTGAGGATGATCAGCACCTAAAGTCGTTTGGAAGATTTTCAGGCAACGCTTTAACAACGGCTCTGCCTGGGCATGTTTGCCTTGAGACCAATAAAGCACTGTCAGGTTGTTGAGGCCTTGGAATAAATCAGGATGATTCGGCCCCAGTGACTTCTCCCAAATGGTCAAAGCACTTTTCAAAAGCGAATCGGCCTTTTCAAAGTCACTTTGCACACAATAGAGCGCCCCCAAGTTGTTGCGACTTTGCGCGACGGCAGGATGATCCAACCCGAAATTTCTTTCTCGAATAGCCAACGAACGCTTGAACAAAGGCTCCGCTTGAGCATGTTTGCCTTGAGCTTGGTAGAGTTCTGCCAAGTTATTCAAGCTTGATGCCACCTCGGAGTAATTTTGTCCTAGAGTCTTTTCCAGAATTTCTAATGAGCGCTTAAAGAGCAACTCGGCCTCGTCGTAGTTGCCTTGCACGTATAAAGTCTGTGCTAGATTGTTGAGGCTGTCGGCCTCCACAGTTTGCCAATCAGTTTTATTAGCGTCGCGCAGAATTATCACCGTGATTTCATAGTCGCCAGGTTGAATGGATGAGGCCGATGTGATTTCTACCTTCGATATGCCTTCGGCCATCGCAACCCATGTTGCTTTCTCCGTTCCCCAAATCTGTCCTGGGTTGTCGAATTCGCTGAGGTGAGCACCGTTAGAATCCGTAACGCGAACCAAAGTATTGATGCTTTTCTCCACAACCTCGACAGCAACAAACTGCCCCTTCTTCATCAGCAAGCCCCAAACATGAACCGTCCCCGGCGCAAGCGTTCTCTGTTGCGCTTCTCCCAATTTCAAGAAGCCCTGCTCCTCCACCTTCTCCTCGCTCGGCTGCGTTTGCGCCAACAGCGCGTGAGCCAACAGAAGCATCGCGACGAAACTCAGCAACGATTTCATGACGCCACCTCCGATGCAATTGCGGATTTGGGAGTACGGATTGTGGAAAGCAACTCGGAAAGTCGCAAGCACAGCCAAGACGGGACCTTTTGAAGGTTTTTCTCTGCGGAAAATTTGCGCCTTCGTCTCGCCGTTGCGAGATGACAGCTTCTGCTTTTTCTGCAACGATTCGATTTGCAACGGCAAGATTTTCGCGCAGCGCTGGGCGTGCAAAAACGCGAGGGCGGAGAACATGACGTGCCTCCTCTTGGAAGAGGATGAATACTGTAAGGAAAGAATCAGGCAGGAATTGCTGCGTTTGCGGAGCGGAGGTTTGTGCGTTCGCGCCGCTTCCCAAGGTGAGGCACCGGACCTGCAACGCAAGAAAACTGTAACCAATCGCGGCTGCAATGTCAAGCCGAAATTTGAGAGCGCCGTGAAATGCTTGCCGCAAATTAGGGCTTCGCGAAATCGACCTTATCATAAACCTCCGCGAGCGCGAGCGCGCAGCCAATCGAAGTCAATTCGAGCGCGTCTTCCAGGCGACTTGCTTCGGAGCGCAACCAACTCTGATCCGGTTGTTTGACGAAGCGCTCGGCGTGACAGCGGTCTTGCGCGAGGAGGAGATATTCTTGAAAGGAGGGAAGGGTGCGATATTGCCCGAACTTGCTTCCGCGATCATAATCTTGCGTAGAAGGAGTTGCCTCACTTCATCACCGTAAGCTTCCTCGCCCGCACAAACTCTCCGGCCTCCATCCGATACACATACACGCCGCTGGGCACGCGTTCGCCTTTGTCGTTCTTCGCATCCCAAGTGATTTGCTTGAACCCGGCAGCCTCGCGGCCGTCAACCAGCGTGCGAATTTTTGCGCCGAGCAAATCGTAGATCACAAGCTTGACGTGACCGGGCTGCGGCAGAGCATAACGAATCGTCGTGCTCGGGTTGAAGGGATTGGGATAGTTTTGCGCCAGCGCAAACTCGCTCGGCAATTCGCTCGTTTGCTCGGCAACCAGCGTGATATTGTCAATCGCCGAAGGCTGAATGCGCAGCGTATTGTTGAACGAAGTCGCCACACCGGTGATGTCCATTTTGGTGCGGCCGGGTGAAGCGCCATCAATGTCGGTGTCGAGATCGATGAACATGTCCAAATTGCCGGTGCCGTCGTTGATCGTCACAATGCCGTCGCTGCCGGCAGCCGGGAAGTTGCCGGTGATATTCGCGTCATTGATGAAGACCAATTCGCCTTCGAAGGCCGCGCGATTTTGACGATACGAGTTGATCGTGAGATACTGCGCTTCCGGCACGCCCGGCGTATCAAGCGCGAGGATGGAGTCTTTGTGCGCCGACATCGTCTTGCGCCCGGCGTTGCTAGCAATCGTGCCGAGCTTCACGCGCACGCGCTGCCCGCGCTGCAAAACCGCTTTGCCGGAAGTGGCGGCGAGCCGAATGCCGCCGGTGGCGTCTTGCAAATAGTATTCGGAGCTACTCGAGCGCGAAAGCTCGAAATCAATGGTCGTGATCGCGCCTTCGATATTGACGTTGGCCGTGTTGTCGCTGAACAAACGCGCCGCTCCGATGGGCGCAATCACCTCCGCAGCAGGCACGATCTGTCCACGAATCTCGCCGCCAGGATTCGCCGCAGTGTAGAGATTGACGTAAATCTTCTCGGCCAACAGATCCGCCACCAATGTCGTTGTGAGCGAATCGACATCAGCATTTTTCCACACGCCGTTGGCGAGATTGCCGTTGAAGCTGTTCGTGATCGGCTTGACCACATTGCCGTTTTTGCCTTTGGGCCCGCGATGAAAATGCGCGGCAGTGATCGGCCCGCTCAAGCCTGTGGCTGCAACGCTGAACGTCAACTCCGTGCCTTCGGCATTAAGCATGAACGTGCCGAAGCCCGCAGCGTTGTTGTTCAAAGGCGGAACTTCTTGCTGCCCCTCCACTCGTGCTGCGAGCGCAATCGGAGTTTCCAGAAGCAATTGCCCGCGAATCTCTCCTTGCGGATTTGCCGCGGTGCGGAGATTGACGTAGATTCGTCCGGCGAGCAGCTCCGCCACCAATTGCGGCGTCAACGGCTCGAGGTCGGTGCTCTTCCAACTGCCAACGATCATGGTATCAGAAGATACCGTGAGCGTTTTAACGATTCCGCCGATCGTGCCCGGACCACCATTGTGAAGATGCGCGGTAGTGATTGGACCGCTCAAATTACCGAAGCTGAAACGAAAATCAAGCTGCGCTTGTCCCGTTTGCAAAACCGACATGCCGCCGGCGATGGCGTTCGTGACAAGCGCAGGAACTTCCTGCCTGCCTTCCAAGCGCGAGAAGAAGACGCGCGGCGCACCGCATTTGAGCGGCGGCGCGAGACAGCCGAGGAAGACGTTGTAATTGCCGGTGAGTCCGCCGAAGCTATCGTAGCAAAGAATCGTGTAAACTCCGGCCTCGGCCAACGTCAAGCTCGCGATCTCGGCCGTGGTCGAGCTTTCAGCTTGACCGAGCTTAACGCCGCTGGGACTATAAACCCGCACGCCCGGCCAAACACTGCCGGAGCCGCGACTCATGCGCACGAGAATTCTATCCGCGGCATTCGCGACGAATGTATAAGCCTCCAGCTTGCCCGGCCGATCCACAGCTCCGGCGCGCGTTTCACCGAAATCAATCATGAATGCATTGACGGGATTGTTGAAGCGCTGCAAGTGCAGGCCAAATTCGCCGGTCAAAGTTCCGTTGAAGCTATCGAAGACCAGAATCGTGTAAAGCCCGGCCGCGGGCAAAGTGAGGCCGTCGATCTCCGCGGTTCTCGAATCCGTAGCTTCGCGCAAGAGCACGCCGCTGGGATTGTACACGCGCACGCCCGGCCATATGCTGCCGGTGTTGCCGCGACTCAAGCTCACCAACACTTTGTCGCCGGCCTTGGCTTCGAAGGTATAAGCCTCCATCTCTGCCGGGTTGTCAATGGAATTGTATTGTGTCTCGCTGAAGCTGATGGTCAACGCATTGCCGGGTCCGTCGAGGCGTTGGAGATAAACACAGTATTGCCCGGTCAACGTGCCATTGAAGCTATCGAAGATGTGAATGGAGTATGTGCCAGGAGCGGGCAAACGCAAACTGCCAATCTCAGCCGCGGTCGAACTGGTCGCTTGGCGCAGTTGATTGCCGCTGGGATCAAAGACACGAATGCCCGGCCATACGTTTCCCGAAGCCCGGCTGGCGCGCACGAGAATGGTGTCCTCCGCGTTTGCGTTGAAAGTGAAGACATCGACCTCCGCTGCGGCATCAATCGAGCCTTTGGCTGTCTCGCCGAAATTGATGGGAACGAGAAAGCCCGGGGTTGCGTTATGCGCCTGCGCGAAATGAAGAGAAGAGCACAACGTCATTGCGAGCAACAATGCAAGCGCTCGCAGCACATGGGCTTGCTCATTTCTCTTCGTGTGAGTAAAGACGCTTGTAGCGGTTTGATTGCTAATCATTTGCCAGGTCTCCTCGGTTTATTCTTTGAACAGGATTCCAAAATTCACCAATCCAGCAATCCATCACTCCAACAATCCATTCTCATCGCACCAGCACCAGCTTCTTCGTTTCCACAAAATCTCCCACTTGCAGGCGATACACATAAACGCCGCTGGGCGCGCCGGCGGAATGCCACTGCACTTCATATTCCCCGGCTGGCTTAGGCTCGCGCACCAAGCTCGCGATCTCATTGCCGAGCAAATCGTAAACTTTCAGCGTCACAAACCCGGACTTGGGCAGGGCGTAACGAATCACGGTCGAGGGGTTGAAGGGGTTGGGATAGTTTTGCTCGAGTTGATATTCCCGCGGAAGCGAAGCCTCTTCAATATATACTTTATATACTTTTTGCAGTTCGGGAGGCGCTTTCTTGGAGTATTTGGCAACGAGCGTGTATTGCCAGGCGTTGATCACGGAGTCCGAAGCCGCCCACAACTCCACATCGACGCTTTGCGAATTTTGAACCGGCGCAACCCAGCCGGTTATGGGTCGAGGCCCCGTCATTCGTGCTTCGAGGGTATAGGCAAGCGCCGAGCTCGTCAAAGTCCCTTCTAGCAAACCGAAGATGCTGCCGATTTCCGGGGTTTGAATGATCCATCCGCTTGCCGGCAACGGAAACCTTCTTGAGCCAACATGAGCGGCGGAAGCCCTCCGGCGCTCACTTGAAATCTGCGCAGCAGAGAGAACGAGCGGCTTGAACGCTTCGTTCGGGCGTCGATCCAACTGCAAGTTGCCGGTAACGTGCATCGTCACGGTGGCAAGCAGAGAATCGGATTGCGGAGAGGCCAGGCGAATTTGGCCTCGGGCTTGCAGGCGGGAGATGTTTCCGCCGATCGTGATCAGCAAGTCGGCGCCTTCATGTTTGGCAATCGCCGTTATCGGCGCGCCACGGCGCAATGAGTCATCCTCCCAAAATGAAGGAAGCAAAAGAGCGGAAGCTGCCCGACCGGAATCAAATTCAGGCTTCATCCGAAAATGGCTCTCACGCAAATCGAGTGTTGCGTGACGCCGGTATTTCGTTCCAGCCTCGTGAGCGATGTCAAGCGCGCCTGCTTTTTTGAATAGCTTCCAGTTGCTCGTGTTGGGTACGCGCGTAACGGCGGCCCAGGCCACTGCAACGGAGTCGAGCTCGACGGGCAATTCCTGCGCTCGATTTACGGTCGGCGGGACATAGCCATTAGGCACCAGGAAAGCAACGAGCATCGTGGCTCTCTCATCGACTCCTCCCGTGGTGACGTCTGCGGTCCAGCTTCCATCACAATTGACCCCGGTCAATTTTTGCATAAAGGTTGGCTTGTTCCACCAGCCGTTCAATTCTGCGATGTAGATGAAAACGGCTACTTTGAAAGAATCCGTATTTACATGCCACACCTGGCCCTGCAAATCCTCGAAGCTGCGATAAGGCGGCGTACAAGTAAATTCAATGGCAGGCGTTCCGGGGCCGCCCGGCATTTCGCCCGTATTCCAGTTCGCCGGAATCGTATCGCCATCAAATACGCGCTGCATACCCGGCTTGAGATTTCCGTGCTTATCCCACACGCCCCAACACGCGCCCTGTGGGCCCTCGCGCGCCGCCTTCCAGCCTTCATCGAAGGCGCTGAAATAAAAGTACTCGATCTCGTTTGCGCGCGCCCAGGAAATGAAATTCAGAAAATAAAAACTCGCGTTTTCGGGCGAAGGCGCGGCGCAGCCGAAGGTGTTGCCACAGCTCGGCCAGCCAGTTTCAGAAACGATGACCGGTTTGCCGTTTGCGGCAGCCAGTAGGCGTTGATGCCAGCAGTGCAGGCGCGCAATGGCTTTGTCGAGGCGAACACCTTCCCAGTAGGGATAGTAGTTGGGCAAAACAATAGCGACGGCGTTTATCAGCGCAGGATGCGCCAGCCATTCGCCATAAACATCTGCCGTGGTTACGGGAATATGTGAAGGGATTGCCTGGCGAACCCGATTAATATATGCCAAAAGTTGAGCTTCCGTGAGATTCCTGCGCAGCAACA
>Ga0247727_10003872_pt1 | contig 32613 bp, 29 predicted proteins | sample WisWelCaveWW1625_FD_202498 | JGI IMG/M metagenome (GOLD analysis project Ga0247727, IMG submission 202498) | Biofilm microbial communities from Wishing Well Cave, Virginia, United States - WW16-25 | ecosystem: Environmental > Aquatic > Deep subsurface > Groundwater > Cave microbial mat | place...
AACCGCCGTAGGGATTCGAGCCTCTTCAGCCACCTCCAGTAACACATCTTACTGGAGGAGCCCCCGTGGAGAGCAAACGTCTTCACTTCCTCACCCACGGGATGTCTAAAACGTGTCGTAGCTTATTTACCAACGAGGCGATCGTTGAACTCCGTCCAAACAGCAAGACGTACCAACTCACTTTCACCTTCCATTTACCGGCAGTGGACCAACAGACGGTTGGCGCCGTCCTGAAACAGTTCGAGAGGTAGAAGCAGACTGAGGACGAGAAAGCCGTTGGTGGGAAAGTCGAAGAAGTAACCGGGGTGGAGGAGGATGTGATCACGGTCGAGGAGGTCGAGGCAGAAGCGTTCTTCATCGGACACGTCGGGCGCGTGGAGGACAGCGTACCAACCGCCATCGGCATGGAGTACGCGACAGACGCCGGACGCTTCGGTGCGCTCGATTAGGTAGCGGCGATTGTCGAGCGCGCGTTGGAGAATCTGCTGCTGGATCGTCTGACGCTGCTCCATCCAACGGAACAGCGCCCGCTGCACCGGCGTGCTGACCGAGAGGTAGGTGTCGGCAATCACCTCCAACCGAGCGAGTGCGTCATCACGCAACGACTTCGGTCCAGTCACCACGATCCACCCCAGCTTCATCTGCGGCAAACCGAGCGACTTGGAGATGCCGCCGAGCGTAAACGTTAGCATGTCGCTTTGACTGGCTGCGCTTCGGAACCGTCTGCTGCTTTCCGGATAGAGGTAATCGGCGAACACCTCATCGCAGATCAACGCCAACGCATTGGAACGGCCGAGCTTCTGCATCACCTCAAGATCATCGACGCTAAGCAAGGAGCCGGTCGGATTATTTGGGCTGACGGCGATGATAGCGCGCGTGTCGGGCTGTACGGCGGCGCGTAGACGGTCCGGATCGACTCGCCAGCCGTCGCCGTATACCAACGGATACGGATCGAGCTGGACATCGTTCAAACCAGCAAGATAGCTAAAGAGCGGGTAACTCGGCTGCGGCGCGAGCACTCGATCACCGGGATTCGCCAACATCCGGAAGATCCACGAGTACGCCTCGCTGCTGCTGGCGGTCAGCACTACTTGCTCCGGCTCAACGGTGACGCCGCGCTGCTCAGCGTAGTAGCGGCAGATGCTCTCGCGCGCCGTGAGCAACCCCTTCGGCGATGGCTCGTAGCAGAGACTGGCAGGATCGGCGAGCGGCGCCAACATCTCCGGCGGATAGCTGAAGCTGCAGTGGGTCGGATTCGACTCGGTGAGATCGATAATGTCGGCACCGGCGGCGCGCAGCGCAGCGAGCCGTTGCGTCAGCGCGTTCGGCGTCAGATCCCATCCGGCGCGATCAGCAAACATGAAGCAGCCGATCAGGATTTCGCAACCGGCGTCGCATGCGTTGACGGTACGTCTGGAAAGAGGCGGCGGAACGCGTCGGGAATCGCTACCGCGCGGCGCGCTTTGATATCAAGCAGCAGCGTCACATACTCAGCCGTCGAAGCCACCACCCCCTCCGCCGTCCGGATCTCTTGCTTGAAGATGATCGCCTTGCCATGTGTACGATCGAGATGTGTGTGGACAGCGATCTTGGCGCCCATGGAGAGCTCTCGTTTGTAGAGAATGTGCGCCTCCACGACGACTGGAATGAACTCGCCAAGCTCCGGAGCCGCGTCCTTCACCTTCCGCACCCATTGCCACCGAATATCGTCGTAGAGCCCCGCGTAGCGCGAGGACGTCATATGCCCCAATGCGTCGACGTCGTTCCACCCTACCGTGTACCACATCATCTCATCGCGATCCATCACCACCTCCGCTGACTACAACAGACGTGAAGCGTCGTTCGTGAAGCGTATCTCGTGAGCCACCAAAGCTTGCGCTTCACGAATAACGATCGACGCACCTACTTTGCAATCTTCGGCTAAGCCGCAGATCCCAATCCTGATGGGGCGCGCTCCTCCGCCCACAACGTCTGCAGCAACCGATCAGCGGCCTGCTCGCCGCCATGGATGCAATCGGGAATCCCAAGCCCGCGGTAACCGTTACCGGCAAGCGTCAACCCAGGCCACGAAGATAGTTGCCGCTCGATCGCTGCTACTCGATCCAGATGCCCGACGCGAAACTGCGGGATCGCAGCCGGATGCCGATCCAACGTCATCCAAAGCGGTGGCGCGCTGATGCCCAGCAGCATCGCCAGCTCCCGCCGCACCCGATCCAGCAACGCCGCATCCTCCATCGCGTAGATATCCTCCTGCATCTCGCCGCCGAGAAACGCCCGCAGCAACACGCTCCCCTCCGGCGCCCGCCCGGGAAACTTCACGCTGCTAAAGGTGCAACCGAGAATCGGCCTCCGCTCCGCTGATGGGACCACGAAGCCGAAGCCGTTGAGCGGATGCCGGATATCCACACGGCGATACGCGAGATTGACGACGGCGACCGATGTATAGCGCACCGCTGAGAGCTGCCGCACCAGCTCGGGATCGAGCCCGCGCAGCAACGTGGCCGCCCGGTACGATGGCAACGCCACACAGACGCCATCGGCATCGATCGTCTCGTCGCTCGCCAACACCACGCGCCATCGCGCCGATGATCTATCATTCGCGCGTTGCACCGATTCAACCGGAGTGCCGTACCGCATCGAGCCAGCCAGCAGCCGGTCAACCAACACATCCACCAACACCTGCAGCCCATCATCCAGCGTCATAAAGAGGCTGTAGCGCGGTCCACTAGCCTGACGATCAGACATCGCCGCCCGCCGCTGCCGCGTTTCAATCCACAACCCTCTGGTGACACTGCGGTATCTCCGTTCCAGATCGAGAAACCGCGGCATGGTCGCCCGCAGACTGAGCACCTCCGGATCAGCTCCATAGATGCCACTAACCATCGGCTGCGCCATACGATCCAGCGCTTCACGCCCAAAACGACGCAGCACAAACGCCGCCAGACTTTCATCGGCGACCTCCGGCCCGCACGACAACGCCAGCTCGTACATCATCCGAAGCTTTCCGGCCCAAGAAAAAACCGGAGTCGTGAGGAACGGCCACAACCGGGCAGGCGCCAGCAGGTAAAACCCATCGGGAACGGGCAGCAAGCGACCCTGGCGAACGATAAAGCTGCGACGATGCGCGGTGTTGGTCGATGTGAGACGTTTCTCAAGCCCCAGCCGACGACAGAGATCAAGCGCCCACGGCTTCTCGGAGATAAATGCGTCTGGACCACCCTCGATGAGAAATCCCTGCCAGCGACGCGAAGTAATGGATCCGCTGGCGCGCTGACCGGCCTCCACCACCAGCACGTTGATCGTGCGGCGCTGGATATGACTCTGCTCGATGAGGCGGTGCGCTGCGGCCAACCCAGCGATACCGGCCCCGATTACCACCACTTTTGGCGCTGTTCCTACCGGCATCGTGTCGGCTCAGTCACACAGGCATGCACAACCGCGCGCCCCATCCGCTGTGGATGATTCTCCCGATGGAGAACCATCCACAGCCACGACGATGGAACACGCCGTATCGCGGATTACAGATCCTGCGCCTTGACGGTCGAACGCTTGTTCGCCTTCGCCCGCTCGATCGCCTCATCCAGCAAGCAGTAGACAGTGCAGTTGAGCGCCTCCAACGATTCGCCCGAGGTCAGACACTTCTTGGACTTGATGTATGCCCGCACTTTGCTTGCCACGATGACTGCTTCCTTGCTGCCCTTCTTGGACGCCATGCTGCCTCCCAATGGTTCATGATACAACGATCATACGCTGTTGCGCGCTCTTCCCCAAAGCGTGCCCACAGTATAACGGCTTCCAGCAGGAGCGCCAAGCCCCTCGCGTGAAACCTCTCGCGGACGCCGTGACGTAACGTGGTGAGCCCGTCCAATCAGCAAGCGTAAGACCAGAAGACATCGGGCAGCAAACGTCAACCAGTAGGCGGGGTTCGTTGGCAGACGTCAGGCGACCGTCACCCGTCTGCGCACTGTTCCATCCGACTGTTCACATCTGGCGTCCGGTGTTCTCGCGTCCTCCGTCTGGTTCTCACAACGCATAGGCGCTGCGTGGATCGGATGCTATAATGCGGCTGAAAATGCCAGCTCGTTTGGCCGGTATCTCGCTCATCTGAATCAAAAGGAGAAACGCTATGTGGAACCTCTCGTGTTACGGATTCGTGGTAGCACTCGCCATTGCGATCGGTTGTTCGTCGGTACCGGTTGAAGCCGCCACCGCGGTCGCCACCATCAAAGGCACAGCTGATAGTTCGCTAATCTCCGGCACGGCGACGCTCACCGATACGCCCGATGGACTGAAAGTCTCCGTGCAGGTGGCAAACGTCACCCCGGGAACGCACGGCATCCATATCCATCAGTTCGGCGCGTGTCATGATGCTGGCAACGGCGCCGGTGGCCACTACAACCCGGATGGTGTGAAGCACGGCTATCTGCCGAAGGACGGCTTCACCAGCGCCCATGCAGGAGACCTCGGCAACATCGAGATCGCTGCGGATGGAACTGGCACCCTCGAAGCCATGGTCCACGGCTTGACGGTCACTGGCGGCAAGTACAACGTGGCGGGCCGGTCCATCATCCTGCATGAGAAGCCGGATGACTTTGGGCAGCCGACGGGAAATGCCGGTGGCCGCATCGGCTGCGGCATCATCGTGATCACCTCGGAGTAACCAACTGACGCCATGACGGAACACTCCGCAACGCCATCCACTCACGCCACACCATCGTCCGGCACACCTGCCGGTGCTCATGCTACCACCCAACATCCTGCAGCCACCGCACAGGAGCCGATCGATGTGCAGGAACGCGGCGCCTCCAAGAACGGCGCCCTGCAAACGCTCAATCGTCGGCTGTTCATGCAACTGCAAGTGTTTGGCGGATGCCAAAATACCGCGCCAGCTGTGGAGGCCGTGGCTGCGCGACGCATCGAAGGTGCGCTCTACCAAGATGTGAACGATCCGCAGGGGATTGCCATTCTCACAATGCACGAGGATCCAACCGGTTTCGTCACTACTTCGCGCGAACTACTCAGCAATGAGCCATTCCGATCGCTCATCCACAAGCCGGAACTCACCATGCTGGGCCGCACCTACTCCAGCGGCTTCGAGCCGGATCTCGCAGACTGGCTGCTGCACCGGCCGCGGCGCACCGCGCTGAATCCGGCGTGGCCGTGGGCGATCTGGTATCCGCTGCGACGCACCGGCGCCTTCGCCAAGCTACCACCACAAGAACAGGGCGCAATCCTGCGCGAGCACGGTACCATCGGGCGCGCCTACGGCGATGCCGACCTGGCGCACGATATACGCCTCGCTTGCCATGGCCTTGATCGAAACGACAACGAATTCGTCATCGGACTCATCGGCAAAGAGCTCCACCCGCTCTCCCACATCGTGCAGACGATGCGCAAGACGCGACAGACCTCCGAGTTCATCCAAAGCATGGGGCCATTCTTCATCGGTCGCGCCCTCTGGAAGAGCCCATCACCTAAACCCCGTTGAGCGTGAAGCGTCGTTCGTGAAGCGAACGATCGGCCACAAGCTTCGAGCAGCTTCCACATTATCAGCACAACAACCGATGATCACTTGCGGCTCTGACGCGTGGATAGCTGCAGCAGCCGCAATTTCCGACCGCTGAACAAAGGCTAAGCGCCAAAGAGCGTAGTGGCAGGATGATCGCCCCTGCAAACGTTCAGATTGAGTTAGTGAAGAATGACTCGCGGTCGAGTCTCTAGAAGCTGTGCGGAACGCGGACTTCAACGCTGAAGTCCGGCGCATCATCGGTCAGACCGGTTGAGACACCGACGTCGACCGAGGTCTTATCGGAGAGTGAGTACGTCATCCCCATGCGGAGCGCCGCGACATTGAGCTGGGAGTTGCCCAGACCGCGGTCGTTCTGCAGTGACTTGAAGCTGTAAGATTCGGAGGCCGAGAACGAGACGGCCGTCCGGTAGCTCATTGCCATCGACAACCCGATCGCACCCTCAATGGTATCTCCCGGCTTGAGCGTCCCGATCGCTCCGCCATGATTTGCCTCAGCGTTGTACGTATAGCCGAGCTTCCCGAAGAGCACGATCGGATCATCCGTCTTCACAAACAAGATACTGCCGCGATACGCATAGCTGCCGGAGCCAAGAGCGATCTCATCGTTGCCAGACCTGAAGTCACCGGTATCGGTCTTCACCCCGACACTCACAATCGCACCAGGCATTCCTGCGCCCTCAGACAAGACCTGATGCGACAGACCAACTTCGATATCGCTCAGCCCACTCGCAGTCAGACTCCGGTCGGTCGCCTGCCCCGTAAAGGTCCGACGCTCATGCTGGTACCGGTGCGGAATCCGCACCTCAGCCTGAAGATTATTCAACACGCCGTGTCGTATCGTCAGCGTTGACATCAAGATGTCACGACGAATCTTCTCCGTCTGCGTGATCGCCAACAAAATCAGCTCGGGCGCGCCTGCCACGCTCAGACCGACGACATCGAGCGTCGAGCTGGCGATGAACGTGTAGGAGAAACTCGGCTCCACCTGCCACTTCCCCTTGCGCATCAACAGCCCGCCGCGCTCCTGCAGCGCCACTTCCAGCGCGCTCTGCGCCGTCTGCCGCTCCTGACTCGCCTGCTGGATACGCTCGGTCTCTGACGTTGGTGCCGTCTCAGACGATGCCGTTGCCCCGTCAGCACCTGGGCCACCGGCGTAGATCGCACCCAACACCGCATCACTGAGTGCCAACATGCCACGTGGCAACCGCATCCGCGGCGACGTCACCTGCTGTGCCAACAACGCCTCGGTCTGCGAAGCCTCAATCTCTGATGCCGCAACAACATGCGACACCCCCTCCCGACTGTCCGATACCGAAGGAGCCGAGGCTGAAGCTGACAGCTCAACATGCGCCACCTGTGTGCTTGATGGTAGCGATCGTGAGTCCTGAGCCATAATCACCTGCTGCTGAGGCTGCGATTGACGGAGGGTTGTCTGGAAAAACAGGAAGCACCCCAGCGCCGTCACGGCTGCTGAGGTCAACGCCGATACCACGATAGGTCCGATGAGTCGCTTCATTCTGAGATTCGCCTACACCCTATGTTGAGAAGTGCTGCTATTCATAACGCGAATCAACCATCCTGTCAAGATAGCTCCCGGCCCTTAGAATTCCCCGGGAGAAGTGGCATAGATACCCGATTGCTGATAGAGCATGGCGTTGAGGTTATCCTGAGGGAAGACGACCTCTTCCTCCTCTACCTCCAAGAAATTCGTCTGGTCGCCATCAGCATCTGCGTCCTCGGGACGCTGGATCACCAAGCCGATGCCTCCCTTCCACATCTTCTTGAATTGGACGACCAGCATCCGCTGATGCCCCAGCGCCGGATCGGCTAGGAAGACCCGATTCCCCCCCACACCCCTGAACACTACGAAGTGATCGTAGCCACGGATCCGGATCGGGATGATCACCGGCTTGCGCAAACTCAGTAACCCCTCCACATCAAGCCGGTAGCCATTCACCACATACCCGTGATGTTTGGCAAAACGCTTCAGATCCAGAAGCGAAAACCCCTGACGCTCCTCGATCCGCTTCCACTCCTCTTCCGTCAAACTATCGATCAGAAACTGGATGATCTGCTCCTCGTTGACCGGATGGTTCAAATACCAGGTCATGAGGGTCGCCATGCACGCCGGGCCGCAGCTGTAGTCGATCGATTGCTTGACGACATGCTCGTCCCGCATCTCTCGAAAACTCCTCACTGGAGCATTGATCCGCGTCAGATCCACCGCGATCGAGGTTGCGTGGAGGACACTAGGGGACCACATAGAGAAGAGGGCTATCACCCCGAGAAAACACGGGACGAGCACACCATAACGCGCTCGAGCAGAGAGTGCGCGGGAACGACGATTCATCATATGAAGTCCGCGAGACGAACGCGCATGCATGATTTCATCCGCCAAGACCAAGACTCAGAGAAACAGAACGGCGTGCACCCCCTCACGCACAGCAGAGCACACGCCGTTCCCTGTGTACCACACACTTTCCCTAGTACAAACCACTACAAACGTGGAGCGCGACCGATGCCTCACTGCTCCCAGTCGACGGTCTCTTACTGAACCAAGAAACGGTTCGAAGTATACCGCAACTGGTTCAGATTGTTCAGAGTCTCGACATGGGAATTGACGTTGATTACCACGTTCAAGAACAGCATGAAGTTGCTGTTGACGAGATTAGCGTTCACTAGCGCGCTCAGATTGTTCTGCGCGTTGCTCATCACCAAGCTGGAAAACGCCCCGCCACCGGTATTCACCACCGAAGGCACAGTATTATTTATCGTGATTGGCGTACCGCCCTGAGGGACAGCCGGACCAAGCTGTGTAGCAGCACCAGAAGAAGCCGCCGCAGCAAGCGGAACTTCTAAGAGGCTCAAGAGCACCTCCAATCCACCGGCCGACACCCCATCCAACTCCTCGTCAGACAACGCCTCCATCATCTGCGCAAAGCACGATGGCGCCAGCAGCACCTGACCAAGCAGGAGCACCCCTGACGCCATACCAATCAACCAATGGTGAAGCTTTCGCTTGCTCATCGTTTATCCTGTCACACTCGTACTCAACTCAACTACACGAACCATAAAGAGAAAGGGGGTAGGCAGGGCCGGGAATACCCCGGCCCTGCCCCATGCAACCCCTATTAGATACCGTTCTGGACCGTTGCTACATTCGAAGCCGTCGCGGTGACATTCTGCATGCCAATATTGGCCACGACGTTGGTCTGAACAGCATTGGCGCTGTGCACCGAGTTGACGTTCGAGATGACCTTCATGTTGCTCTGCGCTTCACCGCCGATAAGCAACGAGTTGTTCTCATCCTTGGACTTCTTGCTGAGCTTCAGCTTCTCAACCAGCTTGTCCTTGAACGTGTCCAGGGTGCTCTTGTCCGTCAAGTGAGACTCGGACCTTGCTTCCTCCGTCTTCTCCTTCTTCAAGGACTCGACATCCTCCGAGACCACCTGGTGCTCTTCACCCTTGAAGGTGACGGTGTGCTCGTTGTCCTTCGTCTCTTCCTTCTTGGTCTTGTTCAGAGCAGATGCTGACTCCTCAGACTCCGCTCCCTCTGCAGACGAGCTGGATGAGCCCTTGCTCGATGAGGTGGACGCGTAGCTCTTGTCCTCCTCTGAGCTGGACTTGGCGCTCTCCGACTCGCTCTTCGTCTTCTCGAACGACTTCGAAGACGCTGCATTGTCCGACGCCTTGTCAAACTCGTCGGATGAACTGCCGGCATCCGACGCGGTGCTCGCCTCGTGGGCCGAATCTGACGTCGCATCCTTGTTGTAGTCCGCCGACTCGCTTGCCTTCGCCGAAGCGCTGGCACTGTGCTGCTCATCGTGCGTCTTGTTCGACTTAGCTGCCTCCTGCGCCTGACTGGCACTCTTGGCTGCCTCGTCGTAGTTCTTCGACCCATCGATCAACAAGCTAGCGTCCGTGCTGCTCTTGGCCGACTCGGACGACTTGCTGGCATCCGACGCCTTTGCCGCCTCGTTGGCCGATGAGTTCGCCGAGTGTGACGACTCCTTCGCCTTGCTGGAGTCGCTCGCGCTCTGGCTTGCGGTCGCATCGTCATTGCTCTCAGCCCCCGTCACGTAGAGCGTCTTGTCATCAACATCGCTCGACGTCTTCGAGGACTTTGCGGCACTCGCTGAGTCGCTCGCCGACTTGTCCGTGTCGGTGGACTTGGCCGCCTTCTGCGACGCATCCTTGCTCGAGCTCGACGACTCAGACGCACTCTGCGACTGCTGGTTGGTGTTCTTGCTGGTCGCATCGTCATTGCTCTCAGCCCCCGTCACGTAGAGCGTCTTGTCATCAACATCGCTCGACGTCTTCGAGGACTTGGACGCCTCTTGCGTAGCATCGTCGTTCGACTTCGACGACTCCGACGCCGCCGCCGACTGATCCGCAGCCTTGCTGCTGGTGGCGTCATCGTTGCTCTGCGACGCATCGATCAAGAGCGTCTTGTCATCGGTGTCACTGGACGTCTTCGATGACTTGGACGCCTCCGCTGACTGACTCGCGGACTTGTCCGTGTCGCTAGTCTGCGACTCGCTCGAAGCAGAGCTGCTCTTGTTGACATCCACCGTCTTGTTGGACGCCGAATCCGACGCGCTGGCCGACTGCGAGTTCGACGCGTCGTTCTCGGATGCCTGCGACGCGCTGTCCGACGCCGCTGCAGACTGCGATTCACCAGACGATGAGCCACTCGACTCAGACGACTTCGAACCGTTCAGCGCACCGATCGCCAACTGCTTGGTGGATGCGTCCGCCGAACTGCTCGACGTCTGACTCGCGCTGCCTTCGCCGCTCGATCCGGCTGACGTCGAAGAACCGGTTGCACCGGTGTCGTTCGACGTTGAGGTCTTCGGATCGCCACCGGCTGATGCATCCACGGTCGTCGCCGTGTTGTTGCCAGTGGACGTGCCGGCATCGCCGGTCGTCGTCGACTCCTGCTGTGACGTCTGGCTCTCGTTGCTACCAGCCGCTACCACGTTCTCGGCAGCGAACTGCTTGCTGTCCTTTGAAGCATCCTGCGACGCGGACTTCGAGGAATCTGACTCCGTCGACGCGGCGCCGGAGCTGTTCTGCGCATCGTGCGTAGAACCGCTCGAATCCGATGCCGTGGACGCATCGCTGCTCGACTCGGCTTTGTTGACCGTCTTGCTGGACTGATCGTTCGCTTTCGCAGCCGTTGTGTCGTTGTTCTCGCTGCTGGACGAAGAGGATGCTGACGACTCCTTGTCCTTCGCGCTCTGCTCGTTCTCGTGCGACTGCGCATCAACCTTCAGGGCTGCGTTGTCCTTGTCCTGGGTCGTTGCTTCCGAACTCGCTGAGCTGGAGTCCGATGCCTTCGCGGCCTCTGCATCCTTGTCGGTGCTAGAAGCGCTGGACTCCTTGCTCTTGCTGCTCTGCTCGTTCTCGTGCGACTGCGCATCCAACGTCAGCGACTTGTTGTCCTTGTCCTGCGTCGCCTCATCCGAAGTAGCCGAGCTGGAGCTCGAGTCCTTCTTGGCGTCCGCTGACTCGCTGCTCTTCGACTTGTTGAGCTCCTTGCTGTCGTTGTTCTCGCTGCTGCTCGCAGAAGACGAGGACTCCTCGCTGCTCTTGGCCTTCTGCTCGTTCTCGTGCGACTGCGCATCCAACGTCAGCGACTTGTTGTCCTTGTCCTGCGTGGAGCTGGACGCGGTCTCCGCAGACGCCTTGCTTGACTTGCTCGCGTCCGCCTCATCTGAAGCCGACGCTTTGCTGGACTCCGAGCTCGCCGAAAACTCACTGCCCTTGGCGCTCTCGCTGGCCTCATGCAGCTGACCATCAACCTTCAGCGCTGCATCGTCGCTCTTGGACGACTCCGAGGACGAGCTGGACGAGCTGCTCGACTCCTTGGCCTTCGCCTTGTTCAACGAGTCAGCGCTCTGGCTGGCGCTCTCAGACGACTTCGCCGACTGCGCGTTGTCGTTATTGGTCGAGTGGGCGGAATCCGCCTCGCTCGCGTTCGCCGCATCCCACTCCTTGGTGGATGCGCCCGACTCCGAGCTGGAGCCGGACTCTGACGCCTCAGCGCCCTTCTTGCTCTTGCTCTCCGCGCTAGCGGACTCGCTCGAGCTGGCTGAGTGGGAGGTCTCGTTCTTGGACGAGGCATCATCATGATCCTCGGCCTCGGCCTCCTTGAACGAAGAGCTCGACTTCTCGCTCTCGCTCTTGCTGAGCCCCTTCTCCGTCAGGGTGCTGTGCTCCTTGGTGATGTCGGACTGATCGCCGGTCTTGAGCGTGTCCGTCGTCTTGTGACTGCTCGACTGGTCCTTAGTCGAGTGCTTGTTCCACGAAGACGTGTCATCCTTCTGCACGTCCTTGTGGTCAGCCAACGTCTCGACCTCGTGCTCTGAGAACTCCTCCAGATCAAACTCACCGATCTCGGAGTTGAGCACGGTCGCTTCGTTGTAGGCGCTGATCGTTGCAGTCCCTGTACCGTCCTTGCTGAAGATGACGTTGGTCTGCACCGCGTTCGCGCTGTCAACCGTGTTCACATTGTTCACACCCCAAATCCCACTCTGCGCCTTGTCGATGATCTGCAGGGAGTTCGTCTCCTGCACCTGTCCCGCCGTGATCTGCTCCATCTCCTCGTTGCTCAACTCCTGAGGAGCAGCAGACGCCACGCTGGGAGCGATCGACCAAGCGATCACTGAGAACACCAGCCAAAATGCCACAAGTCTCTTACTCACAGTCCCCTCCTTAAGGTTTCTTACCCAACTGCCCTGTTACTTGCTGGAGCCCGCTGCTGCCAACTGCCACATACACAACCGCGAACCCCTTCTGCTTAGAAAACTACCGCTACAACCTGCCATCTCCGCCGCAAAACACGACTACAAAGATCGAGATAAAGCCACCCCGATGAGCAGAGATGTTCCTACACCACGACACTAGTCTGCAACTCGCATGCCAAGCACTTCAGCGGCTCCAATGTCCCAGCTGTTCTCGACGAGAGAAAAATTCCTGACGACGAGCCAGCTCCGAACCAGACGGACGCTCAGCCAAAGAATCGCAACACAGCGATTGATGACCGACAAGACAGCTGGCGGAGAGCGCGGAAACAGCGCGAACAGAGCGAGCGTTCGCGACAAGAACTCCCCTAATGACTGACCGTTCATCCGTAAATAAATAGTTTATCGTTGATAATACACCTGTTAGAATTTTAAAAATCATGAACAAACTATGCCAGCAACTGACAGGTCACTCCATTCCGTTACGGTATGACGAACGAGAGCAACGACCTAGTCTCATCAAACACACATCAATAACCGTGGTCATGTTGGACTAAAGCATCATCGGCAGACACTCACGAAGAATCTATCGGCGCTCGACCGAGTAATTGTTTCTGAGAAACCGATCCGATCAACAAACGCTCATTGAATCAACACATGTTCACATGGCTCAACATTTGGACGCAGCGAGCGCCAAAATCGGCCGAACTGATAGACCCGGTAGTGGGTCAATCTGCCGGGTGGCGCCGGAGACCGTTGGGCAGTTGAGAGAACCTCCGCTGCGGTCAAACGTGCCCGGCACTTTTAAAGTACCAGGCACTTTCTCAAGAACTGTGGAGTCCTGGAAGCGACAGGCCGCGGCAAATTGACCCACTACCGTAGACCCCGCTTGCTAAGGCATGCGACTGTGGTAGTCTACTTACCATAAAACAGCTACAAGCCCCAAGCTGCGAAACGAGTTGCTAGTCGCTAATGTGTGAACGAGACAGCGCAAACGCTTTCATCGGCTAACGACCATCAACTCACAACTGGCTGTTCGTTCCTTAGACTCATATGTGGCAGCTACTTGCAGCTTGAAGCTATAAGCTTGCGTCCGATCTTGAAGTTGCTCGAGTCCGAAGTTGTGGAGAAAGTATGCGGCGATTGTTTGCTCGCGCCATCGGCGCAACCATCATCTTCGTATGCATCGGAGTCGCCCTGCTGGTCAGCTGGCAAGGCATCAAGGAGCGCTATATCATCCCGTGGCTCGGGAGCTACCTGAGCGGTCGGATCGAGCGGCGGTTCGGCTGGCGGCTGAGCTATCGCGGGATCTCCGGGAACCTCTTCACCGAACTCCACCTGCACGGGGTGCGGCTGGAGCCGATCCATCGTGACGGCGACCAACCAGCCACTCCGCTACCTGGGCTGGCGATCCTGGCAGAGCAGGTGGACGCCGTCTACACGCCGCTCGACCTTCTCCTCTATAACCGTGTTCACCGCATCGATGCCGCGCACTGCCGGGCCCTGGTTGGTCACACTGTACTCGCCTTCTCGATCTCCGGCACCGGCCCGCTGACCACCATCAGCTGTCCTGCGCAACGGCTGGCGCTGGGCGATCTGATGCCGCTGGTCGCCGCGCCCGAGCGCTGCATCATCGAAGGCGATATGCAGGTGGAAGGCGAGATGCTGCTCAAGGACTACCGACCGCACCTCACGCAGCTCCGACTGCAGGGCGACGGCGTGCGGCTCGCTTGGGGCAACGCCTTCCACGCCACCGCCGATGCACGCCTGACGCTAACCGGTGCCGTCTCCGCGCCGACCCTAGAGGGCTCGATCGCCGTCACCGATGGCGCATGGTCAGGGGTCGGCACACTACCCCTCGGCTCGGCGCTCGGCTCCGGCGAGCCGATCCTCCTGACCTGGGCGAACCGCTACCCCGGTGCGATCCGCCTGCAGGTGCGCGGCGACCGCTTCCGCGTGCGCACCGACCAGCTCCACGCCCGCCTGCGCGCGCTCCTTGCGCTCACTAAAGAACCTGGCGCACCGGCGCGCCTCACCGGCACTCTGCAGGCGCTTGACGGCAGCTACAGCATCCGCAGCCGCAGCCGCCGTTTCGAGATCGTCACCGGCTACGTCACCTTCCCCGATGAAGCGGGCGCCGCCCCGCGGCTCGATGCGTTGCTCGAGACGCGCGTCAAACGCTACCGGATCCGCGCCGCCGTGCAAGGGACGTTGCGCGACTCCCTCCTACGGCTGAGCGCCGAGCCGGAGCTGTCGCGCGAAGAGATCGTAGCGCTCCTGCTCTTCGGCAAACGACTCGACGCGCTCACCGGCGAGGAAGAGCAGCGGTTAGCCGCCCACGATCTCGCCTCCCATGCGCTGGATCTCCTGTTTCTGGGGCGCGTCGAAGAGATTGCCGCGCGGCGCCTCGGTGTGGATGAGATCGATGTCCGCTTCGCCACAGAGGCGACAGCGGGCACGCCATCCACACCGATCGAATCGGTCGAGGTCGGCAAGTATCTGCTCAATGACCGCATCTTCGGCTCCTACCAAGTGGCGCCAGCCAAGACGCCCGCCGAAGCCATCAAACACACGGTCGGCGTTGAATACGCAGTGACCAACAACGTCACGATCGGCGCTGAACACACCCAATCGAACGACCCCATCACTCCCCGCAACGAGAAAGCCTTCTTCCGCTTCCGGTGGAAGTTTTGACCACGAGATACAAGCCGCAAGCTTCAAGCTACAAGTAACTGCACATCCTGAGGGACGAGCCCCCAGCAGCGAGCGCCTTGTCGATAATCATTGGTTGTTAGTCGATAGGGACCAGCCATTCTGACCACACCAGCGACCGATCTTGCTTGAATCTTGTGTCTTGAGCCTTGCGTCCGACCTTAAAGCTGCTCGTAGCTCGAAGCTTGTGGCTAATCTCGCACGTCACGCACGATGGGATTTTCCATCTAGCGCACGAAATGAAAGATCAGTATACTGTCGGTGCTGGCATCGGTCTTGCTTGTCACTGTATAGTCGACCGATTGCTATTCGGTTCCCTCCGGTAGCTTCCCCTTGTACCGCTATCACTGATGAGTGCGCAACTTGAGCAGTTACAAATTCTCCTGGCCGATGGTCAGGCCGAGGATGCCGACCGACTCCGCTCAATCCTGACGCGGGGTGAGGCACCGCGCTGCCTGGTCATTCACGCTCCCTCGCTGAACGAAACGCTGCAGCAACTGGCGCGTTCGGCGGTCGACGCCATCTTGCTGAGCCTGCCGCTCCCCGACGCCTACCAGCTGGAGGCGCTCGAGCGTGTGCAGCGTGCCGCACCGGATACACCGATCATCGTGCTCAGCGATCATGAAGACAGCGCCGATGAACGGACGGTGCTCTACAAAGGCGCCCAAGACTACCTGATCAAGGGTGACCTCGACCGCCAGCAGCTGATGCGCACCATCCGCCACGCCATCGAGCGGCATAAGGTCAAGCGAGAGCTCGAAGAGCTGACGCAACGTATGAGGGAAGTCACCGTCCACCTCGAGCAACTATCGCTCATCGACCCGCTGACCGACCTCCTCAACCGCCGCGGGCTGGAGCAGATTCTGTCGAACGAGATGCAACGCGCCCAGCGTCATGGTGCGGAGCTGCTGGTGATGCTCATTGACTTGGACAACTTCAAACAATTCAACGATACCTACGGCCATGCGACCGGCGATGCGATCCTGCGCGAGATCGCGGCGCGGCTCAGAGCATCCGTGCGCGCCACTGACTTCATCGCCCGCATCGGTGGCGATGAGTTCATGATCTTGCTGCCGGACACCAAGCCGGCCGAAGGACATCGTGTCGCCCAGAAACTCCGTCTGGCGGTCGGGCATGCCGCCATCGCCGCTCCCTCCGGCACGCTGACCGTCACCGCCAGCATCGGCGTCACCACCATCGCCCGCGCCACATCAATCACCGAGCTCCTGTCGCAATGTCGGCAAGCCCTCACCAGCAGCAAACAGGCCGGCAAGAACCGCATCGCGCACGATCGCGGTCTGCAACCGATCGATGAGCGGGCCGGTCAGATCGAATATGCCGGCGCCCTCGCCGCGTTGCGACAGGGCGACCGCTTTCGTCCCGTGATGCTGCCGATCTTTCATCTGCAGGACTGGAACCTGGTCGGCTATGAATTCCTCAGTCGGTCGTTGATCAACGGATTCGAGATGCCGGAGGATTTCTTCCGGCTCTGTCTTGAGGATCAAAGTGTGACGCTGGTGGATCACCTCTGCTTCAGAGCATGCCTCTCCGTCGCCTCCACGGTGCCGCGCCGCATCCGGCGACACCTGAATCTCTTCCCCAACACGCTCGTCGATATCCCGCTTCAGCAAATCCTCGAGGACATCCCTGAGGGCGGTAGCGGCGCCGAGTACTGCATCGAGCTGAGCGAACGGCAGATCATCGGCGATCCGTCGTACCTCATCGCCCCGATCGAGCAGCTCAAACTCTCGGGCATCCAGGTGGCACTGGATGATGTCGGATACGGACGCAGCTATCTGGAGAGCTTGATCATCCTGGAGCCGAACGTGGTGAAGCTCGATATCCACTGTGTGCAAGGCATCGCGCAGAACGCGTCGAGAGCCCGCTCGGTGAAGCGGCTGCTGCGCATGGCGGAGGCGCTGGGCGCGCAGGTCATCGCCGAGGGCATCGAGTCACACGACGATCTCGCCGCGCTCCAACAGCTCGGCGTTCGCTACGGACAGGGTTTCCTCTGGGGCAAGCCCACCCCGCCGCGTCCCTCCGCCTCCAACGGCAAACCATAGCAAGCTCCAAGCCACGAGCTCCAAGCCATAAGGATGTGTTATTCCAACCCCTTCTATGAAACGTATGGATTGGTCGGATGCTTTCTTCTCTCGTAGGACTCGGTCTCACCACGAGGCCTCCTAAAAGCAAGCAGCCGGTTGATTGAACTATCAAAGCAATCGAAACTCTCTACCGCTACCCTCTTCTGCTCACCGGTTAGAGTATCTGGATTGGCAATTTCTACGAAACCCTCTTGCATTCTACGAAGGCAGACCAATATCCAATATCTAAGATCATGCATTACCCACATTGCTGGCTCATCCCCATAACCACGTTCTATCTCAGCATACACAAGCTCAATCCCCTCTAGGAGACGCACCAGATGATCCGGTCGCCAGCTGACGACTCGAGAATCCAATTCAAATCTATGCCACTCTACCAATCTCTCAAGCCAAGCGAGACCTCGTTGGCTATGTTCGGCAACCAACCGGCCCACACTCCTCCGGAGATTCAGCAAAAGAATGTCAGAGCTATCTCTTCTCCGTCCGCTCGTCAGCAGCACATCTATTGCCATCTCTGCCTCCTCTAAAGCAGACGACATACCAACCAATCGAGAATACCGATCCACTACCTCCCAAAATGGGTTGGCGAAGTTCGCTAGCGTGAGAGAAGCTCCGCGCTCTCCCAAAGCGCCAACGAATTGGGCAAGATAAAACAGCCGAGTTTTCAACACTCCAGGTACGTAGAGATTCCGATCAACCGCAAACAACTGCAAACATGACGGGACTAGTCGATACTGAAGATAACCATCCAAATCCTTCAATGATTTCTCCCCGCACCACTCACGCACGATGCGAATTCCTGCATCAAGGGTTTGCTGCTCCGTTTCGCTGAATAGAGACGCCAGCAGGCATCTCAAATCGTCGTGAATTTCGGAAGCTTTCCCCGAAATGATACCGCGTGAGAAACCAGACATCGGTATAAGCGCCATCCTCGGACCAGATTCGTGATCGGCTTTGAACACCTGCTCGTGCGCTTCCTTCAACACCAATAGCTTTCTGTCACTTATGCTATCGAGTGTGGTTCTGACAGCCGGAATGAGCGATAAATCCTCAGAGGTCTTCACCGCAGCCTTTGCTCCTGAATACATCAGCAGCAATTGCAGGACAAAACCAATGAGTAACCAGTGGAACACCGGCGAAGCTTGAACGGAAACGGTTGTATCGGTATTTACTATAGCTACAAAAGGCACTATTCCAGAAATCAGAGCGAGCAATAGGAACGGTCCAATCCGATGAAGCGTATGTTGTCGCAACAACCTAAGCTTCCATTCGTACGGCAGCTTTGATAGCTCAAAGACCGCTCCGATTGCAGCCATGCTAAAACCCACGGCCACAGACCAAACAACCATCAGCACCGACCCAGCTTCCAAAACTGCTTCGCCGCTCCCGTCCATAAAATCAGAGGTCGAAGGACCAAAACGAACAGCTGAAACCAACGCTCCGACCGTTAGCAGAACGATGGAAAAGATGAGAGGTCTGCCCACAGAATCACGAATCAAGTACCTAAGCGCGGTTGTCGTCCTATGGAAAAGATTCACAATATGCACCAAATCTACCAACTCATCTTGCTGTAACCCGCAAAACCAAAACGGCAGCCCCGGTGGGGCTGCCGCTATCATATCACTACATTACTGCTTACTGTCCCCTGACCGCTACACGACTGCAGTGATCAGGGGTCGGGCGTGTCACACCGCACGATCAATCCGGCGCGCGCCCAACACATCAGCCATTCACCCAGCGGTGGCGGGTCGGACGGAGCGGCGGCGCACGCTGCGAGCGCATCGCCGATCGTCTGCCCAGCCAACAATCGATCCAGCAGCGCATGCTGACGCTGATCGATCGCCTCGCAGCGAACTTGGACGCCGCGATGGGATACGAGGACACGTTGGGCGCGACCGGCCAGCTCAACACTCACCTCATCCCGCGGGGTGAGGCGCGCCTGCCAAAGATCGAGCATCGGCCACTCGGACGCCACCAGCTGCACCGATGGTTGAAACACGGGGCGAACCCGCTCCCACATCTCCAGCGGCAACTCCGTCAACTGCGTCACATCCATCGATGGCTCATCAAACGCGTGGAACGACTCACAGATCGCCCACTCCAACTGTGCCAGATCCGGCAGGAACGGTAGCTGCTTGCTCAACGGATACCATGGCAGGAATTCCGGCAACGAGCGACCGACGAGCGTGAGATTGGCGTCATGCGATGGATAGGCGGCGGTGTAGGCGGTCGCGAGCTCTCGGAATGCCGGCGCGCCGACGATATGCGCCACCGCCTCGTACACTTCGGCCAGCGCTTCGTGGAACCGCTCCTGATAGCCCCCGGCGTACACCGCCATCCGCGCAACGCCCGGCTCACCGCCCTGCGGATTGAGCCACGGCGCGAGCGAGAGCTGGTCGGCATCGGCCGTTGCCACAGGCCGAATGCGCGCCTTCATCAAACGCTGCACCTCGACGAGCGACGGCGTCTGCGATGCGCTCATGTCGTGGCCGCCACCGGCGCGACAGCGTCCGCCGGACGTTGCGCGCACAACTCCTGCGCGATCCGCTGAGCCGTCGCCGCCTCCTCCGCCAGCACCGGCCACGCCGGAATCTCCGCGTCCCACTCCACGAGCGTCGACACCGGCCCCCAGCGCCGCAGCGCCTCGCGGTACAACGCCCAGACCGGCTCGATGACGTGACGGCTGTGCGTGTCGAAGAGGTAAGCCCCCATGTTGGTATGACCGGCAAGATGAAACTGCCCGACGCGCTCGCCCGGAATGCCTGCGAGATAGTCCAGCGGCTCGAAGCCATGGTTGAACGCGTTGACGTAGATGTTGTTAAGGTCGAGTAAGATGCCGCAGTCAGCCCGTTCGGCGATCGCCGCTAGGAACTCCCACTCCGGCATCTGCGAATGCTGGAACGTCACGTAGCTTGACACATTCTCCAGCAAGATGCGGCGCCCCAAACACTCCTGCACCTGCCGCACCCGCTCCGCCACATAGCCGACCGCCTCCTCCGTGAACGGCAGCGGGAGCAGATCGTGCAGGTTCTCCCCATCCACGCCCGTCCAGCAGAGATGATCCGACACGATCGCTGGCTCGATCCGATCGACCAGCGCCTTGAGCCGTTGCAAGTACTCCCGGCTCATCGGATCCGCCGATCCGATCGACAACGAGACGCCGTGCAGCGCCACAGAGTAGCGGCGGCGCACCGCCTCGAGGATCGCCAGCGGTCGACCGCCGGAGTCGATGAAATTCTCCGTGATCGCCTCGAACCAATCCATCGCAGGCCACTCCGTGGTGACGACGTCATAATGCTCCGTCCGCAATCCGACGCCACACCCCAGCCGCGGCCATCCCGCTCCGCTCATCCCCAAGCCCGTCATGCTCCTGTTGTCACTCGCGCCGAACGCCCCATCGCCAAACGCTCCTCCTGCATCCCAAAAGAACACGGGCACCGGACGCGAATCCGGTGCCCGCCATACCCATCATTACCTAGCCCGTCGTCTCCGGTGTCAGACGACCATCCTTGATCTTCAAGCACGTCTCTTTGTCCAACATAATGGACCCGGCACCAGCGCACTCATTCTTGCCGGCGCAGCTGTGACCCTTGCCACCGCAGTCACCAGCCCCCTTGCACTTGTTGATACCGTAGCATGGAACCTTCTCGCCGTCGGCCGCCTGCGCCGTGGCGCCCGACGTCACCACACCAGCCACCACCACCAACCCCGCCAGCGATGCCGCCAATAATGCCCGCTTGCTCTGTGCGTTCATTCACGCCTCCCGTTTTCTTCGTCATACTTGCCCGCTGCTGACGACCTACCGCTGCCAGCAGCCCCCATTCCTACCTCATGACCGCAGCCAACCAATGGGGTCAGGCACCTTACGGTGCCAGACCCCGTGCTGCAACGTCATCGCCACCACACCGCGAACGACTACTCCGCGGCAATCCCTTCCACTTCCAGCGTAATCTCCACCTCTTCACCAACGAGCAACTGCCCCGTCTCCAACGCTTGATTCCACGTCAAGCCGAAATCTTTGCGATTGATCGTGGTGGTCGCGGTGAAACCGGACCGGACGTTGCCCCACGGATCCTTACCGACACCATGGATCTGCAAATCAAACACCACCGGCTGCGACACTCCATGGATCGTCAACGTACCATCCAGCTTAGCGCTCGTCTGGCTCGCGCCCCGCACGCCGGTGCTGACAAACGTGATGGTCGGGTAGGTCTCGACCTCGAAGAAATCCTTCGACCGGAGATGATTGTCGCGTTGCTCAACATTGGTGTCAATGCTCGCCGCCTGGATGGTCGCGCTCGTCTTCCAAAGCCCCGGCTTGCCCGGCTCATAGTCGAACGTCCCCTCAAACGCTTTGAACTCCCCCTGCACCTTCGAGAAGAGGTGCCGAATCTTGAACGAAACGGTCGTGTGATCCTTGTCGATCGTCCACGTCGACGCCCACGCCGACGGCGCCGCCAACATGCCGATCGCTACCGCCACTATCAATGCCCGCTGCCGCATACGCCCCCTCCTCCGCCCCGCTTCCACAAACACATGATACCTTGCACTAAACGCTCGCAGACTTTCGCTACATTGTGCAATCTGATGAAGACTTGCGTATTGTCGATCAATGCCATCCGGTTTGTCAACCCATCACCCTAGCATCGAGCTGCGAGCCACGCGCTTCGAGTAACTGCTAAAAGATGAGATGCGAACAGTGAGCCGTAAACCTGAGATCGCCTCGTTTTGCATCCTTGCTTCTGCATTATCACAGTCTTGCTTGAAGCTCGAGCCTCGCGGCTCGAGTCTCACAGCAACCCCGCGCCGAGGAACGATGCGACGATCGTCGGCGCTCCGAAACGCAGCACAACGCCCCGATCGGCCTGCCGCCCCAGCAACGCCAGCTTGAAGAGATTGTTCAGGAAATGCACGAGCGCAGTCATGGCGACCGCCAACTCCACGGGAAAGAAGAGCGCGAAGACCGGCATCAGGAGCGTGCCGAGCCCGAAACCGGAGAAGAGCGTGAGCGCCGACGCGAGTACCGCCGCGCCACCGATCACGAGATAATCCATCGCCCCTCCTCACGGAACAACGTAGGCCGATACTCTACAGCGCTCGCGTCCGTTTGCTCACGACACCGACACGCTCGAAGGAGCATACAGCGGAGTCGGGTAACGCGGATCCATCGCCTCCAATGTCTCGACGATGATCTGCGAGACCGCCAGATCCCGGAACCATTTCTTGTCGGATGGGACAACCGCCCACGGCGTGCTGCAACAGCTCAACGCATCCTCGTACGCCCGCATGTACGCATCCCAATACCGCCGCTCCGCCACATCCGTCGCCGAGAACTTCCAGTTCTTCGCCGGATCCTTGAGCCGTTCGTCAAAGCGCCGCCGCTGCTCCTCTTTGCTGATATGCAGGAAGAACTTCAGGATCGTGACGCCGTTATCCGCCAGGAACCGCTCAAACCGATTGATCTGCTCGTAGCGTTTTGACCAAATCGCCTTCGACACTAGCTGATGCACGCGCACCACCAACACATCCTCGTAGTGCGACCGGTTGAAGATGCCGATCTCTCCCCTCGGCGGCATCGCCCTGTGGATCCGCCAGAGAAAATCGTGGTCGGCCTCCTCGGTCGACGGCACCTTGAACGCCGTTACACGACACCCCATCGGATTGACGCCCGACATGACGTGACGGATCGTACCATCCTTGCCGGAGGCGTCCATCCCCTGCAGCACCACGAGGAGCGCGCGCCGATTCTCCGCGTAGAGCCGCTGCTGCAGCTCCGATAGCCGCTCGATGTTGCGCTGCACGATCCGGCGCGCCGCCGCCTTGTCCTTAACGCCAACCGTCGACCGCGAATCGTGTGCCGCGAGTCGCACCCGCGCCCCCGGCTTCACAACCAGCCGCTCGCTCAACTTCACCGCCCACCCTCCTCGACACACGCTGGACGCTGCCGCGGCTCCCGGAACGCCATCAGCGCCAGCAGCATGAACCCGGCGTTCCGCCAAACGTGCCGCCATCGGATCGGATCGGCCGCCGCCGAGGAGAAGCACCCGCAGTCGGTGTCCATGCCGCGCACCAGGTTGATCACCACCGCCGCCGTGTACACCACCAGCAGCCCTAGCAGCACGAGCGCTGCGGCGCGACGGTACCGCGGCACCGCGATCACGCAAACACCCGCCAGCACTTCCAGCCACGGCAGCACGATCGCCAGCGCGTTGATCATCACATACGGCACCAGCTGATACCGGAAGATCGCCGTCGCGAACACTTCCGGCTCCACGAGCTTATGCCAGCTCGCCCAGAGAAACACCCCGCCGATGACAGCCCCCGCCCCCCACCTAACGTATGGGGTCAGACCCCAAGCACAACATTTCCCGATTGGGGTCTGACCCCTAGTCTGTTCATTTTGTTGAACACGCGGGATCGCCGTCACTTTTATCCCCCAACCTCTACCGGATATCCGGCGCGGCGCCACGCCTCGAATCCCTCGACAAAGAGCGCCACCTGCGCGAACCCCTGCTCGCGCAACCACAGGGCGACCGCCAACGCATCGTCACATTCCGGCCCCGAGCAGTACGCCACCACCAATTCCTCGCGCGAAAGCAGCAGCTCAAGCCCCACCAGCGTTTCGTAAAACGTCCCCCGCGGCAGCGACAACGCTCCCGGCACGTGACCGGCAGCATAGCTCTCGACCGACCGCGCATCCAATATCATCCCGCCGCCCCGATCCGTTAGCTCTTTGACACGAGCCAGACCGACGACCGGAATCCCATCTCGCTCTGCCAACGCTTCGACGCGCCGCGCCCACTCGCCGACCCACGGAATCCCCCGCGGATGCAGCGCGCTCGCAACAGCGCCGCACACGACGGCTGCGACGATCAGCACCACCACTTGCGCAGAAACCGATGATTGAAGCAATGCCCGTCGAACCTTCACACTCTCTCCACCAACGGATGCAAGATGCAAAGAAAGCTAAACCCGTTAACTGCGACCTTCGACATTTGACCTTCGACTAACTGCCCCACGCCAGCGCATCGTCCTTGGTCAAAGGTCGAAAGTCGAATGTCGCCCTCTTCAATCATCGCCGTGTACGCGGAACGGCACGTCGATCTCTTCGGCGCCGGGGATATCCGTCTGAACGCGCAGCCACTGCTCGTCGAGCTCCGCAGACGCCACGAGATTGCTGACGCGAATACGGTAGCCGCTCTCGCCCAATGGCTGCACATCGGTCCGGATCGACGCGTCCGGAGTCGTGATATCGAGGATGCGGAACGGGCCGCCAGCGCCACGACGGATCGACACATACCTCGTGACAGGCGCTCGCTTTCCAGCCGACAGCTCGATCGTCTGAGGCGCGATCGTCACACCTGTCACGATCTGCGCCGAAATCGGGATGTACAGCTCCGGATGCTGCCGCGAATCAGTCCGCACATGCACGGAGCTATCGATCGATCCTTCCTCAGGATGCGCGGTGGTGCGGATTTGTAAGCGGTGAACGGCCGGATCGTCGGATGGTAACTCCTCGACAGCGAAGAGCGGCGTATAGGTTTCCAACGCGGTAATACGTAACGACAGCGAGGGCGCGCTGCGGATCACCACCTCACGATTGACCGTCTCGCCCTGCAGCACCGTGCCGAACAATACCCGCTCCGGCACCACCACCAGTCCCTCTTTGGCTACACCCTCAAACCACAGCTCGGTCTCCGAACGCACCGGATCGTTCGAGGTCACGGCGATTTTCTGGCGAGTCGGCCCGTGTTTGCCGTGCAGCGCTAGCGACGCCTCGATCGCCGTGCGCTCTCCGGGCGGCACCTCGTGCTTCGGCAGCTTGGCAACCGTGCAACCGCACGACGTCCGAATGCGGGTGATGCGCAGTGGTGCGTCGCCCGTGTTGGCGATCACGAAGCCATGTTCGATAACCTGATTGTTCGTCGCGTTACCGAAGCGATAGACTGGCTCGTCACACGCCAGCTGCGGGCCGCGAACGCCACCGGGCGCCGACTGCGGCTCATCAGCCACCGCCGCCGATGCCGTGGCTACCATCACGCCACACGCCACCGCCAACCACACGTGCCGCATCACCTCAGGCCGACAGCTTCTCGCCAGCATCAAGTTTATCAATCCACTGCTGTATCAGCGAAATCTTGTCCGGAACGCCAACTTGCGCATAGAGGTCTCGAGCCCTCACCCAATGTTGCCGCGCGCCTTTCTGATCGCCCCGTTTCTGGTAGATCAGCCCGAGGTTGCCGTATTGCTTGGCCATGCCTTCGAGGCGACCGAGCTTTTCGTTAATGGTCAGCGACTTCCGGTGAAACTCCTCGGCTTTAGGAAGATCGCCCCGTTTCTGGTAGATCAGCCCGAGGTTGCCGTAGGTAGCAGCTTCAGCCACCCCATCCTCAGCCAACTTAGCAAGCTCCAGCACCCGTCCGTACATTACCTCGGCCTGGGCCAACCGACCCACGCGCACCAAAAAGTTGCCGTATGCGAGAAACGCACCAGCTTCATCCCCATGAGACACCACGCGCGCAAAACACGCCTCAGCCTCTGTCAATTTCCCCGCATCTGCCAAACGCTTGGCTTCCTCGATCATCTTGGAGAATTCGCCACCCGATGTCTTTGGTTCTACCAACCCTCCCATTCCCGACGCGCCAGCGGGCGACTCAGACCCCGCCTTCACTACAACACCACCCTTCCCTCCACCCCTCTCATGATCGCGAACCCACTGTGCCAAGTGCCGCCGAAGGAACTCCTTAAACGACTCCACGTTGTCAAATGTCCCAAAGAACAGCTCCTTCTCCCGCTCGAGCTTCTGCTTGAACTCGAGCACCTTCTTGAGCTGTTCCCCAGGATCGCTAAGCTGACGCGGATCGACGGCCTTGAACAACACGATCACCTGGCGCATCGGGAACCGATCGGAACGGTAACACTTCTTGGCGAGATGGAACTCTTCTTCAGTGCCCGAGGTAAACTTACCTTGCCCCTCTTTGTCCGGCGGCGTTCCCCACCGGTCCCAGAGCAAGAGCATAAAGTAATCGCACTGTTTGAGGTCTTCGTTGATCAGAGTTTGCGGTCTTCCTTCACCGCGGAGCGTACCCTCCCAACCAACGGGAACAAAGAGCAGATCGCGAGAAATTGCATCCATTTTGTTGTATGAGTCAATCGTATCCAGAAACGCCTGGCGCTCCAGCTCCAAACCACCTGGCGTAGCGATGAACACATGATACTTAGTAACAGGAGACGACATCTAGCTACCTCATTAACGGCTCTACTCGTTGGCCGCTCTCTGCATTCTGCCTGCTGCCTTCTTTAATCTTCGGCAGCATCCGCGTTACCCAGCTCTCACTCCTTCCACGTCTTCAACACGATGTCATCGACGAGGAGCGAGCCTTCGTAGTAGTTGATGTGCGGATCGCCGAGGCACCAGTAGTGCGGATCATTCAGATACGCGATGCGGCTCGGCTCATTGAACGTCGCCTCATACGTCGTCTGTCCGCCGTAGCGGAAATCACCGGAGATCGACAGCGTCAGCCGGTCATCGAAGCGCGTGATACAAACGGTGTACCAGGCGTTCTCCTTATACGCGTCGACCGCCCGCACCTCCCCCGGCTCATTCCAGACGCCGGCAGCGTACGTCAGGAACGGCGTGTCGGTTGGATGCGTCAACACGCCGTACGCATCGGACACCCCCATCACCACCGGATGCCATCCACTCGCCAGGAACCGCCGTGGCTTCGGCGTCCAGATCACCGTCCACGCCCCGAGATTGTTGTCCGAATCGATGAACGCCACCCGCAGATGATGCGCCAGCACGTTGTTGTGCGGCCGCGGAATCGCCCGGTAGATCGCACCGAAGTAGCAGCCGTTCTCACCAGTCGCGTCGCCGCTCTCCTGCAGCCACGGACCGTTCCGCTCGCCACCGCTGTAGCCGTTCTTCCCGTCACCCGTGCCGAAGCTGATATACCCGATGCGCGCGCAGATCTGATAGCGGGTACCGAGCGGCTGGCTCGTGCGGATGAGCGTGCCGTCGGTATGCTCCGGCGACGCAAGCTGTAGCACCTTGTTGCCCGGCACCGCAGGATCATCCACCGCGCTGAAGAGCTGCGCCGGATCCTTCTCCTGGCGGGAGTATGACTCGACCGTCAGAAAGCCATCCGTCCCGAACGGCGCCGAGATACGATGCGCCGACGGAAGTCGAAACAGCGGCAACTCCGCCCAAAGCTTGCCGTCATCGGCAAACGGTGCAATCTCCTCCGGCAGCTCCAGCTGCAACGCCGCTGGATCATCCGGCTGCCACGTCGGCGGCTCCGGGAAGCTGAGCGCATCGAACCCCTCGCGCGCCACCTCGACCCATCCGCCACCAGCCGTCGCGCCGGACGCCACCCCATCCTCAGCGAATGCCGCGATCAACGAGCATACCGTCAACCAACAGCTCGCGACAAGCGTTGCGCCCGCACGCCATCCGATCATCTTTACCGGCGGCTCCGGAGCTTCGAGAGTAGCCGCAGGATCTCGATGTAGAGCCAGACGAGCGTCACGAGCAGACCGAACGCCGCAAACCACTCCATGTACTTCGGCAGGCGCCGTTCCGCCGCATGCTCGATGAAGTCAAAGTCGAGCACGAGATTCAGCGCCGCGATCACCACCACGAACGCGCTGAACGCGATCCCCAACGGCCCGCTCTCGTGGATGACCGGCATCCGGACACCGAACCAGCTCATCACCCAACTTGCCAGATAGACGAGCGCGATACCGCCGGTCGCCGCGAAGATGCCAAGCCGGAAATTCTGCGTCACCGGGATCAGGCGCGCGCTGTAAACGATCAAGAGCGCCGCCAGCGTCCCGAACGTCAGCGCCACCGCCTGTGCCACGATGCCGGAGTAGCTTGCCTCCATCACAGCGGAGATGCCGCCGAGAAACGCCCCTTCGAAGACCGCGTAGAGCGGCGCGGTGGCCGGTGACCATTCTTTCTTGAAGATCGTCACCAACGCGGTGATGAAGCCACCGATCGCCCCGATCCATGCCGCCATCGGCATTGCCCCCGTCGACGCCACCTGACTCCAGACCCATGCGCTGGAGATCGTCAACATGAGCAACAGGAATCCGGTCTTGTGAACCGTACCCTGGATCGTCATCCCTTCAGCCGTCGACGTACTACTCACCGATTCAAACGCCCGTTCATTCAACGCTGGATTTGTCGTTCTCACTGCACACCTCCTTCAGAAACCAGATTCAGGACACAAGCTACAAGACTCAAGTAACGTCAAGATCGAACGCAAGACCCAAACCGCAAAAAGGACCAGCGGTAACTCACTGCCTACGACTGTTGATTGTCGTTGGGCTCGGCCGCAGTTGGAAAGTCGCATCGGTCCAACGTGCGTCTTGAGTCTTGTGTCCGCCCTTACTCTGCTTCTTGCGGCACGATCGTCACTGACAGCCGCGCCCCCTGCCGCACCACCGTCAGCGCTGCATCGCGCCCGACCGGCCACTCCGACAAGAACCGATGCAGATCGTCGACGCTCGCTACCGTTCGGTCGCCGATCGCCACGATCAGATCGCCTTCCTGCAACCCTGCCCGATCCCCAGGCCCGCGCGCCACCACCGACATCACTTCTACCGCCGATTCCTGCGTCAGCTCGTGAAACCGCGCCAGCCGACGATCAAGCGATCGCTGCTGCCCGACGAGCCCCAGATAGCCTCGACGGACGCGGCCGTGCGTCAAGAGCTGCGGCACCACCCACTTCGCCGCGTCGGATGGCACGGCAAACCCGATCCCCTGCGCCGCCGCGATGATCGCCGTGTTGATGCCGACGACGCGCCCGCGCGAATCGACCAGCGGTCCACCGGAGTTACCGGGATTGAGCGGCGCGGTATGCTGAATGATATTCTCGATGAGCCGCCCATCATCGCTGCGCCACGACCGCCCCACCGAGCTGACAACGCCGGTCGACACGGTCGACTGAAAGCCAAGTGGATTGCCGATGGCGATCAGCAGCTGCCCTACGCGCAGCGTCGACGAGCTCCCGAGCGTCGCGTACGGCAGGTCGGTCGCGTACGCCCGGATGACGGCGAGATCGGTCGCCGGATCCTGCCCGACGATCGACGCTTCCAGGCGCCAGCCATCGGTCAGCGTCACTTCGAGCTGCTGCGCGTCGCGTACGACATGACTGTTGGTCAAGATATAGCCGTCAGGCGCCAAGATGACGCCGGAGCCGGCCCCCGTCGGCTGACGTCCACCACCGTTGGATCGCTGCGCCGTCGTGATGCTGACCACCGATGGCCCCACCGCATCAGCCACCGCCACCACCGCCCGCGAATAGGCATCCAGCAGCTCGACGTCCGATGCCTGAGCCTGACTCATCTCGCACCGCCGCGCATCCCCGCCAGACGGCGCCGCGCCCTCTTCCCCCGCAATCAACGTCACCACCCGCTCCACCGAATGTTCCATTGTGTTCTCCTCGCCATCCGTCCCGCTTCGCCGCAGACAACCGGTTCCCATCCTTGTCGCCTCGGCCCACTCCATCGAGGGGGTCAGACCTCTAGCGTGGGCCGCGCTGCTCGGCCTGAGGTCAGACCCCTGTTGTGGCAACGACTCAGGCACGTTCACTCCGCGCGGTTCCGCATCTAGCATCTCACAATCGTCGCCCCATCCACGCGGCACTTTACCATAGACGACGATGGGCAAACAACCGCATTGGCCATCTCTCCCAGCGCACAAAAACGCCCCACGAGGTCTCCCTCCCCGCAGGGCATTGTCCATCACCATCGCCTACCGTGCTGCTGCCGCTTCCTCTAACACCTCCGTGCGCACCGCGCGCATCGGCACTACCACACCGGTGTCAACGTCCGATTCTTCACGCCCGCTCTTTCACGACCGCGTTACTTCGTCGGCGGAGCGCCTCCCTCGCGCTCGAAACGCCCCTGGAGCGGCTCACCGCCAGTACCGGGCACCAACGGCCCATTCTCTTCCGCCTTGCGCTTCTCTTCCACCTGTTTCATGATAGTATTCTGCTGTTCCTTCGACTGCGTGATAGGAGCAACGCCAACGCTCTGCTCGTCCGCCCGATGCTGCTCACCATCCTGGTCTCGATGCTGATCACTCGCAGCTGCCACATCGACCGAGCCATCAGCCGGCGCACTGAGCTTGTCACGCAAACCGTCAATGCGAGCCAACGCATACTGCTTGGCTCTGTCAATTTTCTCGAGCAAACGAGTCTTCTCGGTAGGGTTCAGATTGCTGCTCTCGATCCGCTGACGCGTCTCCGCCGCCTTCGCCGTCACCCGCGCCTCCATCTCATCCAACCGGGCCGCGGCATCCTCCAAGTACTTCGGCGGCAGCTTCCCATCACCCCAATCGCCACCATGATCGCGATCCGGCGGGCCGATCGGCTGCGGCTCACGATCCCCTGGCTGCCTGTCTGGTGGGCCAATTGGTTCAGGTTCCTTGCGATCCACCGGCTCGACATCCGGCGGTCCGATCGGCTCGGTCCGCTCGATATTCAACTCACCGCTCTGCCCAGCCTGGTTAATCCGATCTTTCGCATCAGCGATGGCGCCCGACACCTTCGTCACGATCCGGTCGACGGCCTCGAGTGCCTTTGCCTTCTGCTCATCATGACCCGGGATCGCCTCAATCTTCGCCTTGAGCTTGGCCGATGCCTCGTTCACCCGAACTTGTGCTTCATCCAGCAACGCATTGGCTTTGGCGACAAACTCCGCTCGCTTGGCAGGATCATCACGGACATGCTCCCACGCTTCTTTGAGCCGATCCCGGAGCTTCTCAACGGCACGGTGGGCCCGTTGCCCGAACTCCTCGATCCGATCCTTCAACCCTTCCGCTGACACCTCAGCATGGTCAACACCTTTCCCCTCATTATTCAACACCATAAACTGATCCAGTCCCTCACGAAGACCGAACAGCTCGTGATCCGGAGGCCCAATGATAGGGTTCGGCTCCCGATCCCGTGGTTCCCGATCGCGTGGCTCACGATCCGGTGGACCAATCACCCCGGCTGCTTCCACAGCAACTCCCAACTCTCTAGCCTGATCCGGCGGCCCGATGACGGGATTGGGCTCACGGTCGCGTGGCTCCCGATCCCGCGGCTGCCGATCGGGTGGTCCGATGGGCCGGGGCTCCTTACGATCGCGTGGCTCAACGTTCGACGGGCCGCTGGGGGTCACCTGCAACACCTCAACCCCTGCTGCTGTCAATGCGTCCCGATCCGGTGGCCCAATCGGCCGTGGTTCCCGATCGCGTGGCTCACGATCCGGTGGACCAATCACCCCGGCTGCTTCCACAGCAACTCCCAACTCTCTAGCCTGATCCGGCGGCCCGATGACGGGATTGGGCTCACGGTCGCGTGGCTCCCGATCCCGCGGCTGCCGATCGGGTGGTCCGATGGGTTGAGGATCTTCATTAACAACCACGCCTCCAGCCTCTCCGACAGGCATCGCATCATCAGCCCATGCAGAAAAAGAAGCAACCATCGTCATTCCGAGAATCAAGCTCAACACTGCGGCGATCGGTTTCATAGGAAATCCCTCCAAATCTAATGGGCATTTTTAAATCGTCAATAAAAATATTACCACACACAGACTTATATTCAAGATACTGAAACTTCATTTTTATACTTAGCAAAACTAATAATATTATCTATTTCAGCAACTTAAGTAACTAATTTTAGCTTGATCGAATGTAAAAGGCAGGATCATACCGCAAGATCAACGAGGAATGACGGGAAGCGTTGAAACTTTAGCCAGACGTGTGACGTGGAGCGTAACCAGCATGGACAGCAAGACGGCAGCGCCAAAGACGTAGACACCAACGAGCGGCCGAACATGCACGAGCGGCTCCAGCTTCGCCGCGCTGATGGTCACCGCCACCAACAGCACGTCGAGCATTGACCACTTACCCAGCACGCCGAGCCAGTGCAACGCCGACTGACGCTGCGCGTCGCTCAACCGCACCACCCAAATCACCGTCAGCACCGCCAGTTTGACGACCGGGAAGATAACCGAGAAGAGGAAGATCACCGCGGCCAGCAGATACTCCCGCTCATCAACCAGATTGATGACGCCGGTGATCACCGAGTAGCTCGTTTTCCAGAGGATCAGCTTCTCGACTTTGAAGAGAGGCAGACCCATCGCAACACCAAAGACCGCAGCCGACAACACCAACAGCAGCGGCACGTCGTACCGCCTCGGATACACCTCATGCAACGCCTGTTTTCGGACAGTCATGACTCCTTTCTCCATCACACAGCTATGAGCACCATAGCGTGCCACGGCACTGATAAGACACCCAGCCACAGAAACGTGAAGCGCACCTCGTGAAGCGTCAAAACCTGAGAGCGACTGACGACGAAATACGCTTCACGTGTGTTGCGCTTCACGCTGCACGAACGACGCTTCACGCAGCGGCCGGCGAGAACTGCGTGCGGTACAGCGCGTAGTAGTAGTCGCGACGAGCCAACAGCTCCGCGTGCGATCCAGTCTCCACCACACGCCCCTGATGCAACACCGCGATCCG